>Ga0233437_1000617_pt1 | contig 78449 bp, 88 predicted proteins | sample SI_122_August201_FD_182714 | JGI IMG/M metagenome (GOLD analysis project Ga0233437, IMG submission 182714) | Seawater microbial communities from Saanich Inlet, British Columbia, Canada - SI_122_August2016_200_MG | ecosystem: Environmental > Aquatic > Marine > Inlet | place: Canada: British... | reverse complement strand
CTGCCATGGAGGTGTCAAACCAAGGGCCATTTGAAATAATTCAGTATCTCTCATAATAAGATGCGAACTATCACTTTCTTGATTAAGTAATCAAGGGGTTACCCACTCGAAACAGCGAGGAACCTTATCGTTATCGTGGATGCTTCCTCTTCAATGTCTGATGATGTTGTCAAAAAGGGTTTGTGGGATTCAATAAAGCTTCTGTTTGAAACCGATAAACCAGACGACAGCAAACTCACTCTGGCAAAATCGTTTGTAACAAAAATGAATCAGACCCTCCCGGATCTTAAGATAAAGGGAGGGGTCCGAACATTCGGCCAGAACAGCAGCATATCACCTGAAAAGACGGTACTTGTCTACGGCATGGCGGATTATACAAAAGCGGGTCTGGATGGCGGAGTAAAGGTCATCAAGGGGATCGGCGGCCTTACTCCCATGGCAGAGAGCATTAACGCTGCTGCCGGAGACATGAAATCATTGAGCGGGAAAACAGCGGTGATCCTTATCAGTGATGCGGAGACAATAGATGATTCCCCCCTTGCGGCTGCCAAAGCCCTGAAGAAGGAATTCGGCGACCGGGTTTGTATCTATACCGTTCTAATCGGCGCCGACAAAAAGGGGCGCATGGTTATGGACAGCATCGCAAGGGCAGGAGATTGCGGCTTTTCCACAGGCACAACCGTGGTGAATTCCAGTCAGGAGTTTGCAGATTTTGTCGAAAAGGTGTTTTTGGTTAAATACACAGACAGCGACGGCGACGGTGTCTGGGATCACCTGGATGAATGCCCGGGCACGCCAAAGGGTGTCAAGGTCGATACAAAGGGCTGTCCGGTTCCGGTGCCGAAGGCTGCAGCCGGACCCATGGACATTGACGGTGATGGAGTCTATGACAACAAAGACCAATGCAAGGCGACTCCCAAAGGCGCCAGAGTGGATGAACGGGGGTGCTGGGTTGTCAACGATATCCGTTTTGACTTTGATAAGGCCGACATCAAAACAGAGTATTATGATGAGTTGGATGAAGTGGTGGTTGTCCTGAAAAAGAATCCGGTGCTCAATATCGTGGTAGAAGGACACACCGACAGCGTGGGATCAGCAGAATACAATCAACGTCTCTCAGAAAGACGCGCCATGTCGGTCAAAGAGTATTTTGTCATTAAGGGCATTGAGAGCCATCGGATGAATGCCATGGGGTATGGAGAATCGAGGCCCGTGGCGTCAAACGACACCGAAGCAGGCAGGACAAAGAACCGAAGGGTTCAGTTGACTCCGGTGTATGAATAGGGTTCAGAGGTTCAGGAGTTCAGAGGTTCAAGGGTTCAGAGGTTGATTGCGTCGTTTTATTGAGCAGATAAAATTTGTGCTAAAGAAACATAACCTCAGAGTGATTAACCCTTAACGATGAACCCATTATAAAAAAAGGCAGGACCCGCGGGTCTTGCCTTTTTTATTCTCTACGCTCTATGCCCTCCCGTCGTCGCCTTCGGCTATGGCCGCGGCAGGTTGCTCTCTGCCCGGATCACCATGAGCCGTTCAATAAGAAGAGACGTTAAAAACCCGGTGCCTGCGACCAGAATGATGGTCGCTCCGGAAGTCAGATCAAATCTGTAGGAAAGCCAGAGCCCTGTCAAGGTGAAAGCCGTGCTCAAAGCACTGGAAAGGAGCATCATTTGAGCCAGCGATTTTGAATGTTTTTCGGCAATAAACGGAGGGATTGTCAGAAGGGCGATTACGAGAATCAGACCCACGACACGGATAATGATAACAATGGAAATGGCGGTCATCCCGATGAGAAGGAAATATAAAAATGTGACCGGAATACCCCGTAGCCTTGCAAACTCTTCATCATAGGACATGGCGATAAAGTCTTGATAAAAATATCCGGTTACCAAAACAATGCCGATTCCCATTGCCAGCATCTGCCACAGACTGGATGAAGAAACGGTGAGAATGCTTCCGAATAGATAACTCATCAGATCAACATTATATCCCGGCTTTAGATCCATCAGTATGACACCCACGGCCATGCCGACCGCCCAGAGGACGCCGATGATCGTGTCGGAACGGTGCCTTGCCTTTAAAGTAACGGCCGCCATTACCATGGCCGCCAGGAGGGTAAACCCGATGGTGCCCGCAAGAAACGGAAGGCCGAAGAAAAATGAGATACCGATCCCCCCGTATGCTGTATGTGCGATCCCGCCGGAAAGGAATACAATCCGGTTGACGACAATAAGGGTTCCGATCACACCGCAAATGATGCTGGTTAATAGACCGGCCAGGAGTGCATTTCGCATGAATTCAAATTGAAGCGCTTCGATCATTCATGCTCCTTTAAGACACGGTGCGGCATGCCGTGGGCGAGCAGTTCCACGGGACAATGATACATATCCACCATATCATTGGTGATTTCGGCTTCATCATGGTAATGAACCTGCTGGTTTACACAGGCCACCGATTTGACATAGCTTGAGAGTACGGTCAAATCGTGACTGACCATGACAATGGTGATTTTTTCATTTAAGGTTTTTAACTGGTCATACAGTCCGGATTGGCCGGTGGTATCGAGGTGTGCGGTCGGTTCGTCAAGAAAAAGCAGTTCCGGCTCCGATACCAGCGCTCTGGCGATAAATACCCGCTGCAATTGCCCGCCGGAAAGCTGCTCGATCCGATGGCTGCGAAATTTCCTCATTTCCATCCGATCGAGAGAATCTTCAGCCATCTGTCTGTCTTTTCCGGAATGACGGGTGCGGCCCCGGGTACGGCGGTGTCTTCCCATCAGAACCACATCCAGTGCCGATATGGGGAATTTTTTATTGATATGGATATCCTGGGGCACATAACCGATGCGGTGGGTAACCGATCGGGGAGGACTGCCCAGCACCCGGATCTGGCCGATACTCGGTTTGAGCAACCCGAGCATCAGTTTAAGAAGTGTCGTTTTTCCGCCGCCGTTGGGTCCGATCAACGCAAGAAAGTCACCTTTTGCAAGCTCAAGGTTCACGTCCTTTAAAACGGGTTGCCCGTTAAAGGAAAAACAGAGATCTTTTATTGCAACAGCCGTGGAAGACATATTATTCACCGATGCCGCAGGGCCGATTTAAAGGCAGAAGCCTGTTTGCGAAGATTTTCCGACCACTCAAACGCCAGGGGGTCGGCAAAAACCACTTTTCCCCCAATGCTTTTTGCCACCATCTCAGCATTTTGAGTAGAAAATTGAGGTTGGGCAAATATTATCTTAATATTTTCTCTTTTGGCAAATGATATTAAAGATTTCAACTGAGCCGGTTTCGGACTCTTACCTTCGATTTCTATGGGAATCTGTTTCAACCCGTACGTATCTGCAAAATATCCCCAGGATGGGTGAAAGACCATAAAATCGGTGGTTTGAATTCCTGAGAGGGTTTCTCGAAGCTCGGAATCGAGGGTGTCGATGCTCTGGATAAAGCGAGAATAATTTTCTTTAAACTGACGGCTGGCTGCCGGATTCTCCGCAACCAGGGCGTTCAAAATGGTCTCTGCCTGGATCTTGACCAGGGGCGGTGAAAGCCATATATGGGGATCTTTTATATCGTCCGTCGGATCCGGGTTCCCGTGACTGCTGTGGGCGGTTGCCATCTGCCTTTTCTCGATATTTTTATCCGTATGAACAATCCGGATGCTTGAATTTGTACGGGTGATCCTTGGCAGCCATGATGCTTCAAATGGAACGCCAATTGCAAAGTACAACTTGCATTTTGATAGCTTAACCATCTGTTTTGGCTTAGGTTCATAAGTAGTAGGGCTGGCACCCGGCTGCACCATTACGGATACGGATGTGAGATTTCCCCCGATGCTTTTGACAAAGTATTTTTGAGGCGGAATGCTGACAAAAACCGGAATTTTTTCGGATGCAGCTGCATTCGGCAACGGAAACGGCCAGATGAACATGAGGCTGCAATACAGTGTAAGCAGGCATCCATAGATGGGAATGGTGGGAATTTGTTTCATTTCATGCAATTATGTTGTTTCTATCGGGTTTTGTCAAATGTGATAAAGACGAATTTGTGTTTGGTGTAAATTATATTTTGTGATAACAGACTATTGAAATGTCAAATGTCTATTCCAAGCCGTTAAAGGAGTTAAAAAATGGGACTGAAAGAAGATCTGGAAGCTAAAGAACAGGAATGTCAAACCACTGAAGATTTTGTCAACCTTGCCAAAGAAGTGATGCAGGGTGTATCCGATAAAGAATGGGTGGATCGTCTGTTTGAAGACGGGGTATATTGGGCGGCTGCAGCGGATGATTTTATCGCCCTGGCCAAAGGCGCCCTGGAAATACTGGAAGACAAGGAAAAATCCGGCGAATACATGAACCAGGGAAAGGACTACTGCACCAACGTTCAGGAACTGGTGAACATGGCCAAGGCCGCATCCGAGTTGGGAGAAACCGATGCTGCAAAAGAATTGATCGTGGCGGCCCAGGCAAAATGTGCAAAAATTAAAGATTTTCTCGACCTCAGCAAGACGGTTCAGGACGTGTTGGGCGATGCAGATCTTGCAAAAGAGACAGCAGACAAAGCGCTGGCCAAATGCAGCAAGGCTGCCGATTTCAACGAATATGCAAAGAGTGTGATGGAAGTTTTTAACGATCTGGATTGGGCAAAACAGATCTATGAAAAGGCGATTTCAGGAAGCAAAACCGCAGATGATTTCGCTGGTCTTGCAAAAGGGGTGATGACCGTTCTTTCGGATGAAGAGATGGCACGGTCTATTTTTAAACAGGCCGAAGCGTCTCTTAAAAAGGGTCTCGACCTGGTGAAACTGGCCGAGTCCGCCATCACGGATCTTAAAGACACCGACTACGCCAAAGCGCTTTACCAGAGTGCCCAGGACAAGATGGAGACCGGTGATGAGTTGGCAAAGCTTGCCGGATCCGTCATTTCAAAACTTGAAGATAAGGACCTGGCAAATGGCATTTATAAACAGGCCCGGGAAAAGGTCTCTTCATTTGATGATTATGTGAAACTGGCAAAGGCTGTGGTAAAGGATACCGGTGATACCGCCCTTGCCGGTGAACTCTACAAAGATGCCGCGGCTGCAGACCCCAATGCGGGGCAGTTGGTAACCGTCGCCGTTGCTTTGGCCGATGAGGTGGATGACAAATCATCTGCCATCGAGGTTTTGAAACAGGCAGAAAAGGCTGTGGAGACCGTTGATGAGTTTAAAAAAGTTGCTGAGGCGATTACAAAGTATGCAGATGATTCGGAATGGATCGAAGCCATCACCGCTCAGCTTGAAAAACGGGAAGCCTTTAAGGATCTTTATGCCGAGTTTGTAAAACGTGAAAAAGAGTGTTTGACAAGCGGCTCCGTATCGAAACTGGCCAACGAGGTGTTTGAAAAAACAGAGGATGCTCCCTATGCCAGGAATCTTTATCGAAGAGCAGAGGGACTGTGCGGCGATCTCAGCGAATACATTGCGCTGGCCGGAAACATATACCGTACGCTTCAGGATGACGCGTGGGTAAAGACGATATTTGAGAGTCAACAGGAAACATGCGACGACGACTTCAAAAGAAACGCGCTGATGGACGGTGTTCTGGCAACGATTAAAGATGAAGAATGGGTTCGAAGTATACTCTCCGGTATGGAGGCGGGATGTCAGAAAGAGACCGACTACATAAAACTGGCCAGAATGGTTTCCGGTAAATTGGATGATACGGAGTGGACGCGAAAACTCCTTGCCGGTGCAGAAGAAAAATGTGCGGATTTAGCCGGATATGTGGTGCTGGCGGCAGCGGTTGTTGATATTCTTAAAGACAAGGGGTATGCGGCATCTTTATATGTCAAAGCAGAAGGAATCTGCACCATGGGAGAGGATTACAGCCGCCTTATTGCCGCTGCGGCGAGGCAGGGGTCGGACGCCCTCAAAGAGATTCACACGGCTGCCGAGAAGAAACTTTCCCGGTCCCGGGACCTGGTGCTCCTGGCCGAGAGCATTCTCAATCATTTTTCAGATGCAAACTGGGCACGGATGGTCTATACAAAAGCCGAACAGGCAGCCGATACGGACGGGCGCTACGAATTGGCAGTCAGCCTTTCAAACAGACTAAACGATCAGAAGTGGGCATCTCAGGTTCGGCGAAACCTATAGGTGTCTGTTCCGGTATAAGCGTTCAGGTTTCAGGCGCTCCTCCTGGAACCTGAACGAGCATCCCAAATCCCACATCCCAGATCCCAGATCCCAGATCCCACATCCCACATCCCACATCCCTGCCACATTGAATTCTCTAATGACAAACCGATGGGTGGGTATTATTTTATGCCTACAAATTATCAAAGGAGGATTAACTCGATGGATCAAAAAACCTTGTCAATTCCGAACATATCCTGTGGCCACTGCACCATGGCCATTGAAAACGAGCTCAAAGACGTCCCGGGCATTTCGAGTGTCGAAGGAAATATCGAAGCCAAAACCGTAACGGTTAAATGGGATGCACCGGCCACCTACGATACCATTATCGAAACCCTGAAAGAGATCAACTACCCGGCTGCAGAATAGGAACCCGTGATGCCCCAGGAAACCGTCACCATACCCGTAACCGGCATGACCTGTGCCAACTGCGCCATGAACATCGAGAGAAACGTTAAAAAACTCGAGGGTGTTCATTCGGTCAATGTGAACTTTGCCACGGAAAAAGCGACCGTCTCTTTTGAGACTCAGAGTCTAAAGGTGCCGGAGATTGTCAAAAGGATTCAGAAGGCGGGCTTTGAGGTGCCCGTTGCAAGGGCCGAGTTTCCGGTCCGGGGTATGACCTGTGCAAACTGCGCCATGAACATCGAAAGAACGCTCAGCAAAAGGGTTTCCGGTGTTGTTGCGGCTTCGGTGAATTTTGCTTCGGAACGTGCCTCGGTTGAATATCTCCCCTCGGTAACGTCCCTAGAGAACGTGGCCGGGGCACTCGAAAAGATCGGATTTGAAGCGATTCTTTCGGAGGAGGCGGATGCCGAGGATATCGAACAGGCTGCCCGGGAAACGGAAATACGCGATCAGACCCGGAAGTTTATCGTCGGTGCGGTTTTTGCGCTGCCGCTTTTTCTGCTGAGCATGGCACGTGATTTTCAACTGACCGGGCCATGGAGCCATGCCCCATGGGTCAACTGGCTCTTCTTTGTCCTTGCCACCCCGGTCCAGTTCTATACCGGGTGGGACTATTACGTCGGCAGCTGGAAAAACCTGCGGAACCGAACGGCCAACATGGATGTGCTTGTTGCCCTGGGCGCTTCGGTGGCCTATTTTTATTCGCTCTCTCTTCTGCTGCTGCCGGCTCTGGGACAGCATGTCTATTTTGAAACTGCTGCCATTATTATTGTCCTGATAAAACTCGGGAAGATGCTCGAAGCCCGTACAAAGGGGAGAACGGGGCAGGCGATTCGTAAACTGATGGATTTGAGCCCGAAAACGGCATCAGTGGTCCGGGACGGAAAAGAGATCGAGATCCCGTTGTCCCGGGTGGTTGCGGGAGATACGGTACTGGTTCGACCGGGACAAAGCATTCCGGTAGACGGTATTGTGAGTGAAGGAGACTCGGCAGTGGACGAATCCATGCTGACCGGGGAGCCGATTCCGGTCGATAAAGGGCCGGGAGATACGCTGGTGGGGGGTACGATTAATCAGCAGGGCCTTTTGACATTTCGTGCGACCCGGGTGGGTAAAGAAACTGCCCTTGCACAGATCATCCACCTTGTTCAGCAAGCCCAGGGGAGCAAGGCCCCGATTCAGGCGCTTGCGGATCGTGTTGCAGCGGTGTTTGTTCCGTCTGTTATCGGGATCGCCCTGTTGGTTTTTATAATATGGTGGGCGGTGGGAGGTGCATTTGTACCGGCCATGATACGATTGGTGGCGGTTCTTATCATCGCCTGCCCGTGTGCCCTGGGTTTGGCAACCCCCACCGCCATTATGGCCGGAACCGGTAAAGGGGCTGAAAATGGAGTGCTCTTTAAAAACAGTGAATCTCTGGAAATCGCCTCCCAGCTGGAGACAATCGTATTGGATAAAACCGGAACCATTACAGCGGGCCGACCGGAAGTAACCGATGCAATCCCCATTGATCTATTCTTTGAAACGGAGAATTCGCTCCTGGCAACTGCTGCATCCGTTGAACAGGGCTCCGAGCACCCGTTGGGGAAAGCCATCGTAACGGAGGCAAAAAACAGAAATCTTTTGCTGTCAAAAATCGAAAAGTTTCTGGCAGTGGGCGGGCAGGGCGTCCAGGCAACGGTTGACGGCAACACATTTTATATCGGGAAACCGGGCTGGTTTAAGCTCCTGGGTATCGATCTTTCACCCCTGGGACAAACCATTCAACCGCTCCAGAGTCAGGGCAAGACCGTTATGATCGTGGCTACCGGGAAAATACCGGTGGGGATAATTGCGGTTTCCGACACCCTGAAACCGGAGTCAAAGGAGGTCGTCAGGACCCTCCAGCAACAGCATCTTGAGGTCATTATGCTTACCGGCGACAATGTCCAGACCGCCCGGTCCATTGCCGAACAGGTTAACATAAAGAATGTGTTTGCCGAAGTAAGACCGGATGAGAAATCATCCAGAGTTCGAGAACTGCAGGACCAGGGGAAAAAAGTCGGTATGGTCGGCGACGGTATCAATGATGCACCCGCATTGGCCCAGGCTGACGTGGGGATGGCCATCGGCACCGGAACCGATATCGCCATCGAATCCGCCGGTGTGATCCTGTCCGGGGGAAACCTGAAAGGGGTCAGCCGTGCCATTGCCCTGAGCCGTTCGACCATGCGGACCATTCGGCAGAATCTGTTCTGGGCCTTTTTTTATAACGTCATTCTGATCCCCATTGCAGCCGGTGTGCTCTATCCCTTTGAGTCGATGCCGGACGCTCTCCGGACGCTTCACCCCATTTTAGCCGCATTGGCCATGTCATTGAGCAGTGTAACGGTGGTTTCGAACAGCCTGCGGCTCTATCGGTCCGAATAAACAGCAGAGAGCAAAGGGCATGGAGCGCAGAGAAGATAAGGATCCCGCTTATACCCTATGCTCCATGCTCCATGCTCTTTGCCCATTCCTTTATGATTCATCCTGAAGCGCTCTTAGCTTGTATAGAAACCCGCTTGTATCCATTTCAACATCCGATCGCTTAATGGGGCTGTCTTTGGGAATATCTCGTGTCACCGGAATATTATAGGCGAACCCGAGTGGGAGAAAATCTTCTCTTGCAGCGACATCTGCGCTTTCAATCATACCGACTGCCGTATATCCGCCGCCTCCGTCGAGAATTTCCCCGGCTTTTAAATCCTTTTTGGCCACGGCAATGACTTCGGTAACCAACTTCTCTTTTGCAGCACCGGTGGTTTCACCATACAGGCAGGCCCGGATAACCGAGTAGGGGGTTTCTATGCACGTCAGGTGATAGGGGCGGAACAGTGGGTAGTTTGGACCGGCGCCCTTTACATCACGAAAAAGATGTTTCATGTTCTTCTGAATACCCGGGTGATCCGATGTGACGATTAAAAATACACCCTGACCCACCGTGCTCTGGGTAACCTTTTCCCCCTCGGCATTATAACAGTTGGCCACATCTACGACCCCGCGCTTTGAAAGAATGCCCCCTTCCGATTCCAGGCAGAATACCGACGGCAGGTCTTCTACGTAAACAAACGGCTCATGCATCCCCCGGATATCGGGAACCATTCCGAGCACATTGGCGGTGACAGCCATTTCGATCTGGGGTTTGGTGCCGTCATGAAAGGAACAGTACATCTGTGCGCTTCCGCCCATTTCCTTTTCCAGATCGATAAAGTCGTCTGGTGTTAAATAACGGCCACCGGGTCTCAGCCAGGTTCCCCGGCCGGCACAGACCACATCAAAACCGACACAGGTCGCCCAGTCATACAGCTCGCATATGGCGCCCGGCTGGTCTCCGGCGGCGATGGAATATACAACACCGGCATTTTTGGCAAGTTTTGACAGAATCGGCCCGACCACAACATCGGCCTCGATATTGAGCATAACCGTGTGTTTACCGGCCATAATGGAGGTGTAGGCAATCCTGGCGCCGACCTCTGGAACCCCTGTGGCTTCAACCACGGCATCCACGCCGTCTATGCCGGAGACCAGTTCTCCGTTTTCCGTGACCACGGGCTGCCCTTTCCGGACCGCATCCTGAGCATCTTTCAATTGATTGGTGACCAGCACCCGATCTTCTGGAATTCCATTGGCCGCATAAACATTCAGCGCTTTCTGTACATCCCGCTCGGCCAGGGCAACAACCTCCATACCTTTCATTCTTGAAATCTGATAGGCAGTTCCGGCACCCATATGACCGGTGCCGACAATCGCCACCTGGATGGGATTGCCTTCCTGCGCTCTTTTAACAAGCCGTTCAACCGTCATGATTCATTCCTCCTGAAAGTGAAATTTCCGGTTACCGATAAAAATAAATCGACTCAAATAATAGGCTTTGAAGGGGATCCGATTCGTGGCTGATATCGGCAGAGAGCACAGAGAATAAAAAAGTATTTTTATTCCGCTCATACCCTACCTGCCGGGGCGCAGCCCAGAAGGCGAAGACCGGTGTCTCATGCCCATTCATTCAAAACCGAAAGTACTTACTATTCCTTTCCAAAATAGACACGCCTGTCAAGAGTTAATATTTTGATTGATTTCCGGATGAACATCTGAGAATTGATAGAAAGCCGAGCAAAACCTGTCAATGAAAAGTAATAGAATGAAAACACGAGGCCGTAACCATGGAAAATGAAAAACTTTGTTTGCTGAGTGCTGTTGAACTTTCGGGGTTGATGTCCAAACAGGAGATATCGCCGGTCGATATTGTTAAAGCATTACTGGAAAGAATAGATGAAAAAAACGATGATATAAAGGCTTTTATCCATATCTGCCGCAAGGAGGCAATGGCCCATGCCCGGAAGGCGGAAGCGGAATTGTTAAACGGTGATGCAGAGGGGCCCCTCCATGGCATACCGGTGGCGTATAAGGATATCTATGACGTTAAAGGGCTGCCGACCACCGGCGGTTCTAAAATTATGAAGGGATATACAGCCAACAGGGATTCGGCAATGGCGGCAAATTTGCGGAAAGCCGGCACCATCTGTATGGGAAAACTGAATACCTGGGAATTTGCATCGGGGGGTATGGAGCTTGTCGGTGATGCCCGAAATCCATGGAACACCCAGATGATTACCGGCGGGTCGAGTGCCGGATCCGGTGCTGCGGTCGCCGCCTCCCTGGTGCCGCTCGCCACCGGTTCAGATACGGGCGGATCCGTAAGAGACCCCTCGGCACTCTGCGGTATTGTCGGGCTCAAACCCACCTTCAAACGCCTGAGCTGTGAGGGGATCATACCGCTGTCCTGGAGTTTGGATCATCCTGGTCCCATGGCAAGAACGGTGGCGGATGCAGCACTTCTTTTTTACGGCATGGCCGGTGAAAAGGGGTCGACTTCCGTATCGGCGTTTTTCAAAGGGCGTGAAACGCCCCTTAAAAATATCCGGATCGGTGTGCCGAGTCATTTTTTCTTTGATTACGCCGACCCAGAGGTGGTTTCCGCTGTAAAGGCCGCTGTCTCACTCATGGAGGGGATGGGGGCATCGGTTGAGGAAATCGAGCTGCCATTTGTGGAATCCGGACCGGCTGCCTCCTATACCATTGCCTATACGGAATCATTTACGTTCCATCGGGAAAAGTTTTTGAGACAGGCCGGCGACTACACCCTCGGGTTTATCAGCAAAATTTCAGGTGCCGCATTCTTAAGCGCCCTCGATCATCTGACAGCCGAACGGATTCAAAAACTGGTGACCGCATCTTTTAAAGCGGCACTTTCACGGGTGGATATTATCGTGACCCCCATGACCGCATTTCCAGCCCATCCCATCGGCAGCAGACCGCCGCAATCTCATATAAGAAGCTTTGCCCGACCGGTCAGCCTGACAGGATTACCCGCTTTATCGATGCCCTGCGGGTTCACATCATCCGAACTTCCCATCGGAATGCAGATGATTGCCCGGGATTATGATGAGAACCTGTTGTTCCGGGTGGGGCATGCGTATGAGCAATCGACCGAGTGGCATCGGCGACGGCCCCCCATAACCGCCGGCGCCCTCTGGTCACCACCGGATCCGAAAGAGCCGAGAGCCGAAGGCATTGATACACAATGGGTGCTGGACTCCGCAGCAGACCAGGGGCTTGCATATGTGGACACCCCCATGGCCGAAGCAATAGTCCCCCATGTGGCTCCGGTAAAGGCGGTGCTTGCAGAGGCCCGGAAACAGCTGATGGGGGAATCACCAGAAATTCTCTGGAACAGGTATCTTTAAATACCACGTATCAAGGGCGATTTCGACATTGTCACTTTATTGGATTGAGGATCGGCGATGCATGGATGATCCAGGCATAGAGCAAAGGGCATAGAGTGCAGAGAATATACGGGTCTTTTACCACCATACCCTATGCCCTCTGCACGATGCTCCATGCCCGATCAGGCAAAGCTGATAGGACAAACTTGAGCTTTATGGATAACCGTTTTACTGAAAAAGGAGTCGCTCGAAGATGAAAGACGAATGGGAAAAACAGGTGTCGTGTGCTGTCCAGTGCTCAAAATGCAGCCGGAAAATGGGACAGATAGACCAGCGAATACTGTCTGTTTACGACCACCAGGCGATCTGCATGGACTGTAAAGAGAAAGAAGAGAAACAACCCGATTACGAAGAGATCTCAAAAAATATGATCGGACAATGCATGGCAGATACCGAATTGCTATACAGCGACCCGGGCGGATACTGTTTCCACCATTTTTATCCGTTCAAATGCGATTGAACCATCAGGTTGCGCCAATAGGGTTCCCCGCAAAGGCCAGCGGGCCAGGAGATTTTCGAATTTCGATGAAACCGGCTCGGGGTTGAACCGGTTCCCTCTGGCTGTTCAACGGGGGCCTCAAAATAAAATCTATATTTTTTTCGCCGCCAGGCGACTAAACGTTTAAACCGTGTAATCCGTGAAAACTTGTCGCGGCGTAGCCTTTACCTTGGCGAAGACGGATCCGTGTCAAAAAAAAATGTTCTTCCTTCGCCGCACAGGCGACCCAAAACGAATCCGTGTAAATCCGTGAAACCCGTGTCAAAAAATCTTTCTTTCGCATTTCACTCGAACCCTCGGACCCTCGACCCCTTGAATCCTTGACTCCTCTGTTATCACACCTACCCTGCCGCATTATAGGCGGTCGGATCCAGGGGAGAGCCTGCCGGGAATGCTCGCGTACCGAGTTCACGATCCAGCAGCAATAGGGCTGATTTGTTATCTCCGGCCATTTCGAGTTCATCTGCGATTTTGCCTGTGGAGGCCTCTTCTTCAATCTGTTCGCTTATAAACCAGTCGAGCAGCGGTTCCGATGAATACTCTCTCTCCTCACGTGCAATGGCCATCAGGTTGTTTATGGTACCGGAAATGAACTGTTCGTGTTTTAATGCATCTTTAAAAGCTTCTGCCGGCGACGACCAGTCTGTTTTGATCTGTTTAAGGTCCTGGAGGATGACCTTTCCTCCGCGATCGATGATGTGATCGAAAAATTTCATGGCGTGGGTAAGCTCTTCATGAGACTGGGCACGCATCCAGTGTCCCATACCGTCAAGGCTGATGGCGTGGAAATATGCAACCATTGAGTGATAAATGTAATAGGATTCCATTTCATTTTTTATCTGATCGTTCATTGCCTGAAGAAGTCTGTCTCCAATCATTTTGTTCCTCCTTTTGGTATCGATTTATACCTGAACCATAAACACCGGTGCCCGGATCTGTCAAGGTTTTGGGGGTCGGAGATGTGGGATTTGGGATGTGAGATGTGGGATTTGGGATGTGAGATATGGGATTTGGGATCTGAGATGTGGGATTCGGGATCTGAGATGTGGGATGTGAGATGTGGGATGTGGGATCTTAGATGTGGGATTTGGGATGTGAGATATGGGATGTGGGATCTGAGATGTGGGATTTGGGATGTGAGATATGGGATTTGGGATCTGAGATGTGGGATTCGGGATCTGAGATGTGGGATGTGGAATTCGGGATGTGGGGGATAAAAAAACGCCCGCAATTAGGTCTGCGGACGTTTTTTTAGGGGGTGAATTGTTTTTATTCCGGTGAGTGGCACTCTTTGCAGCTCAAGGGACCGGCTTTTTTTATGCTTGTGTTTTTATCTGTTGCGCGTAATTTTTTTTCTTCAGCAGCATTCTCTTTTTTGATTTTTTTGTGGCAGTCCATACAGCTTGTGTGAAAAGCGTTTTTAAAATAACGGTCGTCCGTTTTCGGAGCGCCGGAAAGTTTTTCAGGTTTTTTCGCTGGTTCCGTAGCGTTGTGGCATGCAGCGGTGGTACAGGTCTGGATTTCTGATTCATAATCCCATGTGTGGTGACAGGTTTTGCAGCTGTAATCAAAATGACGCGAGTGGGGGAAATCTACCGGAGGTCTTTTTGCGGTCACAGATTCAGGCGGCTCCAGCAGAAATGATCCCATGGGGACACTAATATCATCCACAGCCTCTTTCCCTGAAACCATCCAACTGAATCCAAAAATGAAAATAATCAACAATGCTCCGATAATTCCTGATTTACGCATCCTCTTCCCCCTTCATTTAAAAAATTAAGGTTGCTATAGTATGGTTTTTAAAAACTTGCAACGACTAATAGCCTTTTAAAAAGGTTTTCTTTTCTCAAAAACTCCACCCTTTGTCAATATCCATAATCTTTTAATCTTGACCTTTCAAACGGAGTACAGTAACACGCATCTGCCTTACCGGCATCATCCATATTGGGAGGGCAGGGGACCGATGCCGGTCCCTGAAAGGATTTCGATGAGTAAACGCTCTTCATTTTACTACGGATGGGTCATTGTCGGCATCGCCGCCCTTACCATGACGCTTGTCTATGGCGTCAGGCATTCTTTTTCCGTATTTTTTCCTTCTATCCTGAATGAATTCGGCTGGAGTCGTGGAAGTACTTCCATTATGCTGTCGATACACATTCTGGCGTACGGTTTACTGGCGCCGGTGGCCGGAAGCCTCGGTGACCGGTGGCGACCGAGACGCATCATGCCCATGGGGATCATCATACTGGGTCTTGCCGCTGCCAGTTGCAGTCTCGCCAACAAACTCTGGCATTTTTACCTTATATTCGGCATCGGAACCCCCATGGGACTGGCGTTTTGCGGGTGGCCCCTCCTATCACCGGCATTGAGCAACTGGTTTTCCACAAGGCGCGGGCTTGCTCTGGGTATCGGCCAGGTGGGGGGGGGATTCAGTTTTGCCTACGGGGTTTTTGCCGAGTTTGCCATTTCCCGGTTCGGGTGGCGAATCGCCTACGTTATCGTGGGACTCACTCTGATTGCGGTTCTGGTGCCGCTGTATCTGCTGTTTTTTTATTACAGGCCGGATGAAAAAGGGCTAAAGCCGTACGGGGAGGATGAACCGTCGGAAAAACCGACCAGTGGGCCATCAAGCAAAAGATCAAACTGGGCGGGATGGACCGTGGGTGAGGCAATGAGGACCCATCAGTTCTGGCTTCTGGTGGTATCTCAATTTTTTTTCTGGGGGGTCGGCTGCTACCTGATTCTGGCGCATCAGGTCAAATTCGCAGAAGATGTCGGTTTCAGCGGAATATTTGCCGCCTCAATTTTTGCACTCTTCGGAATATGCATGGCGGCCGGCCAGATATCTTCGGCTGTTTCCGATCGTATCGGAAGAGAGTGGACGGTGGTGGTTTCCGGTATTCTGGCAGTGGGTTCGGTTTTTGCACTGGTTTCGGTTACCGATGCCTCGAAACCGTGGCTTCTGTATGTCTATGCTGTGGGTTTCGGTTTTGGCTCCGGGCTCTATTCGCCGACTATATTTGCGGGAGCGGCCGACATCTTTCATGGCCCGCATTTCGGTGCCATCAATGGATTTATCCTCACCGGCATGGGGCTCGGCGGCGTGATAGGACCCTGGTTGGGCGGATATATATACGATATAACGGGTACTTATCGTATTGCCTTCAGCCTTTCCATTATCTTTTTTACACTCTCCTGTATCAGTTTCTTACTGGCTGCGCCCCGGAAAGCGGATCTGATCAAACAGAAGCGTTTGGCCAGAAGATCGGCTGGCTGATGGTCCCAAACACTAAACACTTGATAAATTCGCCTTTTTACGAAATCATTAAGTTTGAAATTTGAAGTGAGCTAAAGTGAGCTAAAGTTTAGGAACACCGACAGCGCAGCCATTATCTATTGACAGAACACCTTAATTTTAGGCATTTCAAACTTTAGGCACTTCAAACTTTAATTATAGGCACTTCAAACTTTAACTTTACGGAGGGGCCATGAACGTGTTGATATTGGGTGGTACGGGTGTCATCAGCCGTGCCATTGTGCAGCAGTTATTGGACAGCAATCATGAAGTAACCCTTTTTAACCGAGGGGGAAACAAGACCCTACCCTTTCTGAAAGATGTGCAGCAGATCACCGGGGATCGGCTCGAACGGGAGTCGTTTATAAATCGATTCAAAAAAAAGACCTTTGATGCGGTCATCGATATGATCTGTTTCAATGCAGCGGATGCCGAATCGACCATTGAAACTTTTCGCGGCAACACCGGTCAAATGGTGATCTGTTCAAGCGTTGCGGCCTACAAACGACCGTATAATTCCGTGCCCACAACAGAGACGGATGAACAGTTTTACGATAATCCGGAATTCGGCTACTCCTTTCACAAGGCCGAGGTGGAAAGATACCTCAAAACGGTTATCGAGGGTGAAAGACTGCCGGTAACCATCATTCGCCCCTCCCTGACCTACGGGATCGGAGCGGCAAACATCGGCGTCCTGAGACAGAATTACGGAATTGTTCACCGGATCCGGAACGGCAAACCGCTTGTCATGTTTGGCGACGGCAGCACGTCGTGGAGCTGGACCTTTGCGCCGGATCTGGCAAAGGCTTTTGTGGGTGTGCTTGGAAACGAGAAAACCTACGGACAGGCCTACAACGCAACCAGCCAGGAGCGGCGAATCTGGGAAGATCTCTATCTTGAATTCGGTAAACTGGTGGGAAAAGAGCCGCACATTGTTCACCTGCCTTCCGAACTTCTTTACCGGGCAGCACCCAATCTATGCAATCATCTGTATTTTGAAAAGACTTTTGCCGGCCTGTTCGATAATTCAAAAATCAAAAAAGACGTGCCGGATTTTAAAGTCGAAATTACCCTCAACCAGGGATTACAGAACATGCTGGAATGGTGGGAAAGAGAAGCCAAACGGATCGATCCTGAAAAGGAGATACTGGAAGACCGCCTTGTAAATATTTTTAACCACTGGGCGGATCAGATGGAGAATCTATACACCCGGTAAGCCCCTATCCACCCCCAAGTGGGGGGAACAGGCCCACGCGGTCATCGCCTGCCAGGGTCGTATCGAGATTCCCCTTCGCCCCGTTTACAAAGACCAGATTGACTTCATATTCGGGTATCCCCAATATTTCGATGAGTTCTTTGACGGTAATTCCCGGGCGGACGGAAAACCGGTCCGGGAATTCCGGCTCAAAGCGTTTCAGCGTTGCAAGTAGCTCCAGTTTTATGTCGATGGACATTACAATACCCCGAATAGGGCAAAGGGCATAGAGCATAGTGATAGAGGAAGATAGGATGCCGCTCGTACCCCATGCTCTATGCACCAGGCTCTATGCTCATTCTAAATTAAGCCGACGCTTCCGAAAGCCATTCAAGGTTCATATCGATCAGCTTGGCCCGGGTCGGCCTTCCGTTTTCATCCCAGCCGGACATCTCATAATAGAGTTTGACCGCATTTTTAAGCTCATCCGGATCGATAAATTTGCCTTTGGACGGTCCTGCCGGGAGCGGTTCATGGAGGCGGCGGAAGAGTTTGTCGTCATCGGGACCGAAACCTTCACGGTTGTTAAAGACCCGCATCAATACCTGGGAACGCTCGGTTGCCCGCATCAACTCATAGAGGTTTGTCTCCCATCCGGTAATGGCGCAGATGGCTTCTTCCAGTTTTTTATATTTGAGCGCCAGCACCGGTGCTGCCACAAAGTTGCAGATGCCGAGAACGTTGTTTAGACCCCAGGCCAGTTGGCCCTGTCTGAAAAACCGGACTTTTGCCGCGTCCAGGGTCTCCGGCACCGGCGATTCCAGGACACCGAGGGGTTTTATAAAACTCAACCCGTCTCCGACAAATGAACCGTCGTGGGGTGTTTCAACGTGATCCGCTCCGGTGGGTGAAAGGGCATAGCTGAGGCCGACGCCGGTTTTACCCCTCGGATCATGCATGGGGATTTCCTGGCCCTTGATATGAAAGGCAAATTGTTCACTCCCCTTTCCGATTTTTTCGGAGGCGCGTTTAACACCGAGCGCCAGGGTGTCACCGATGCCGTCTCTTTCATTAATTTTATCGACCAGCCAGAGCATCCCCTCGGCATCGCCGAAGGTGACTTTGCGCCCGCCGAAATCTTCTTCCGTAAGAATTCCCTCTTCACAGCATTCCATGGCAAATGCCACAATACAGCCGGCACCGATGGTATCCAGGCCGTATCGGTTGCACAATTCGTTGGCCTTGGCCACCGCGCCCATATCGTCGATGCCGCAGAGCGAACCGAATGAGGCCAAGGTTTCGTATTCCGGCCCGCCAAAGCGCGGGTTGATTTTATACGGGGTCTCCATCTCCACTACCCGTTTGCAGCCCACTGCACACCGGTAACAGGTACCGGATCGTTTTAGAATCTTTTCAAGGCCTGGGATGCCGATTTTTTCAGCCCCCTCAAAGGTGCCTTCTTTGAAGTTGCGGGTGGGCAGAATGCCGCCGTTATTGAGTGCAACCACAAACATGGGGGTGCCGAATTTGCTGAAATTGATGTTGGGCTGATGCGCCTTGATCTGTTTACTGTGCCAGGAAACCAGTTCTTTGACCTTATCCGGATCGGCAAAGGAGATATTTTCCGATTCTCCCCGGCAGGCGATCGCTTTTAAGTTTTTAGAACCCATCACCGCACCCATGCCGGTTCGGCCGTTTGCGTGTTTCATTTCGTTCATCACGTTTGCAACGAGAACCATATTTTCACCGGCAGGTCCGATGGAAGCGACCCGGGCTTTGGGTTCTTCGACTTCTTCACGAATTATATCGAGGGTATCTCCGTTGTCGAGCCCCCAGACAGCTGAGGCATCCCGGATTTCGACTCTGCCTTCATTGATCCATAAATATACCGGGTTCGGTGCTTTGCCATTAATGACAACGGCGTCGAAACCGGAGAATTTAAGCTCCGGACCAAAATACCCACCGGCCTCGGTTTCGGCAAAGCCGCCGGTTAGCGGTGATTTTGCAGACACGGTATAGCGGCTGAAGCCTGACAGGGGCGCACCGGTTACCACCGAGAGTGCGAAAACCAGGACATTGTCCGGGCCCAACGGATCGGTTCCCGGCTTTAACTGGTTGAGCAGATAGTATGCTGCAAGGCTGCCCCCGCCAAAGTAGGTCCGGTAAAAATTTTCATCGGGTTCCTCGATTTCATAACTTAAATCGGTGAGATTCACATGCAGGATTTTGCCGTTATAACCGTGTGGCATGATATTCCTCCTCTTTTATTTGGCTGTCATGGTTGAGATCATTCATTTCTATCATTAAATGCTGAATCCGGATACTGGGAAGATTTCGTAACCAATACCGGTTGTTCTGTCAAGGGAAAAGCGGGGCGTTCACAGGGTAAACGCATTTGGATACCGTGTTCAGAAATAATCCTTCTGTGATTGGAGATTTATACGTACTCAATGAACATCGAACGCTCAACATCGAACGTCCAGGTAGCGAAGACTCCGACATCGAATAATGTATTCTGTCAATTTATAAAAGACTGAACAGCACGTGGCGCACACGCTGGCGCTGCGGGAGCGCCTACGCTGCGCGAGCAGATCTGCCCTTTAAAATTCGATCCGGCTGAGTCGTTCGGCCCTGAGTTCAGGACCCATGGGCGCGTCACAGGTTGTGGTCCGCTTGTATTATAATAAATAATGCGCAGCGCTTTCCGCATTCGACGTTCGATGTTGGGCGTTCGATGTTGGACGTTCAATCTGTTCGACGTTCAATTGCCTTTAGATCACGTCTTTAGCGTGATTCACTGTTCAATACAAACACAGCTATAAATTTTCTTAGCCTGACGGCTCTCGCCTATACCCCCTTCAGCACATCGATCATTGTAAAGACGGTTCCGGAAACAGACTGTTTGACCTTGCCGTAAAGGTACTCAACAGCATCCAGAGTCCCCTTTGCATAGATGTCCCTTCCGTTGACATTGTGTTTAAACTGAAAACGGACCGTTTCATCGCCCGAGGTCAAGGTATACGTATGATAGGCGTGCCCCTTCAGATAAGCCTCGGGGACCTTTAAACGGGTTTTCTGCCTGTCCGGATCCCGTTCCATTACAATATCTTCTTCAGACACAGGGGTTCCCAGTCGGTTGAAATGGCCGATCATCGCCCTTGCCGTTCCGCTGGTATCGGCTTTTCCCCTCTGGTGGCTCTCCGCAACATCCAGGTCGTAACCTTTGAAAAGATCCGGGAAGGTGGTTGCCGCGTATTCCATCATGGCCTGGAAACCGACGATCTGTTTTGCCATATTCGGGGCGATAACAGCGGTGATGGCAGAATCGCGCACCGTCTTTTCGAGCCGGGCCCGATCCCCCCCGGTCGTTCCCATGACAAAGGGGAGATCGCTTCTGCAGTAGAATTCCGCGTTTTCATCGACCGCTGAAGGATGCGTGTAATCCACACAGATAAACGGGCCCTGGCGGTTGATGATTTCGGCAATGCCGGCATCCCGGTCGTTGGGGTGCAGAAGCCTGAATGTCTTCGAGCCGATGGCATATTCCCTCTCCGAAATTTCCGGTCCGGTCAATGAGTGGGGGATCACATGGAATCGTTTGTCGTTTATGGCGTGGGTTGCCACCTGGACAGCCATGTTACCGGGAATACCGTTTACCATGATGCGTATAGGTTCCATTTTTTATCTCCAACGTGCTGGTTTTATTTTAAAGCCTATCACGAACCGTTGCCATATAAACCATGTATTTTCCCCGCCACCGAAGCCAGCCCGGGAAATTCGTCCGGATTTACAGATTCCACAAGCGTCCGGATCGCCGCCGGGATATGTTCTTCAAAAAACGGCTTGTTTTTTACACGGGAGAGAAAGCCGAAAGCCCCAAGGATTTGAAGATTCCGTGTGATGCAGCAGTAACCATAGCCGGTAATAAAACGATCCGTGTCGATCCCTTCCAGGGTGGACATCTTTTCGGCACAATAGGCGGCCAGTTCGATTCGGATCGATTCGGAAAGTTCCACATAGGGATCGATGAGCAGTGATGCCAGATCGTATTGAACAGGGCCCCGTCGACCCCCCTGGAAATCGATGAAATAGGGCCTGTTTTCTTTTATCATGATATTTCGCGATTGAAAATCGCGGTGCATAAACCCGGATACGGCAAATTTTAGCGCCTTTTCGGATAAGGAGATAAACTCATCCTTAAAACGGCCGAAAGAAAGATCCAGACGGCAATAGGTGTTTAAAAAAGCGTCGACAAAATACCGGCACTCCTTTTCAAGAATCATTTCCAGGTCGTATTCAGCGGATTGGTAGGTCCAGGCCGGGTTAAACGAAACCGCACCCGAGGTGCTCATCTTGACCAGAAGATCGATGATTTCCCGATATCGGGATACTACAACATCCCTGTTGGCGGTATTGCAGATCAGAGACTGCAGGTGGGTCTGGCCCAGATCTTCAAGAATGACAAGGCCGGAAAAACGATCATAAAGATAGATTTCCGGAACCGGAATCCCCCGGGAGTGGAGATGCCTGCCGATTGCAACAAATGCGTCGAATTCGGTGGGGGGCGGCTCTGTCTGAATGCCGTGTGAAGCCATCACCATTCCATGCTGCCCGGTTGTCAGCCGATACCATTTTCGATCCGATCCGTCGCCCTGCAGTTTCTTTCTGGAGATGGGTTTTTCGGAATCCGGGTCAAAAACCTTTCGGAAGGCTTTTTTAGAAAGCAGTTCTGCTGCCGTATCCACGTATCGGTCCGGTGTTCCGATGTCGGTCCACAGGAGACGATCCGGCATATACGCCTTTATTTTTTTCCCGTCTGCCATCATCTTGAGAAAGGCGTTGATGCTGCTTGAGAAAACCCCCCGGGGTATGTACTGAAGAATTTCCGGATCCAGCACCTGGATACCGGTAAAGGTGCCGTGTCGACACCGGCCGGGGAGGAGGCCCGGCTTAAAGCCGAGGATAAGATCCTCCCCATCGACGCAGACGGTATTAATTTCCGGCCAATCGCAGAGCACCATCGTTGCCGGGTGCGGATGATTCAGATGAAAGCGGTATACTGCTGCCGGGTCGATATCTGAAAAGATATCGCTGTTTATCACCAGAAAGGGTTCGTCATCCCAGAACCCTTCGAGATTCTTGATAGCGCCTCCGGTGCCGAGTATTTCCGGTTCGTTTCGGGTGTGGACCGGGATGTTGTATCGATGCCCTTTTATATGATTTTCGATCTGTGGGGCAAGGTGATGGGTGTTTACGACAACCGCCGCACAGCCGGCTTTCTCAAGCGCCTCGATATGTATGTCCACAAGCGGGCGTCCCCCCATGGGAAAGAGCGGTTTCGGGATTTTCCGGGTATGAGGTCGGAGTCGGGTGCCGAGCCCTGCAGCGAGTATGAGTGCTTTCATTAGGGTGACAGACAGTTTAAGTATTTCTGGATTTCATCCGCATAGAACTCGATCTTCTCATTGTTTTCCTGCCCCTTTACGCCGTTTGACGTAAAGTAACCCACCGCATTTTCATAGTTGACCTTGGACAGCGCCTCTTTGAGTTCTATTTCGTTCCGTTTAAACATTCGATTCCCCACGGACTGGATCTTTTTGAGACGGTCTTTGGGGTCCACCGAGTTTTGGGTAAAGCGCATGAAGAAATTCAAGGCGATCCAGTAGGATTCGAAATATGCCCGGAGAAAACCCGAATACACCTTCAGTTTTTTCAATCCGGCAGAGGTCAGGTTGTAGGTGTCTTTAAGCGTCGGGTGATTCAGGAGAATACCCGTTTGAATGAACGTTTCGATGTTTTTGTCGATAATTTCCGAAATCGAGTGGTCGACATCGTATACAAATTCGTTTTTGAAAAAATCCTGGAGAAACCGGTATCTCGGCCCGATATCCTCTTTTGTAAACTGAAACGCGTCCATGGCCAGAATCGAGGCCGACGTAAAAGCCGGGGGTACGAAAAACGAGATGCAGTTGTTCCGGTAATATTCGAGAACGGGGCGCTTGCCTTCAAGAATTCTATACCAGGTGTCGATGTCGAAATCTTCTTTTTCTTCGGATATTTTTTCGATACATTTTCGCTGTATGTGATCTTCCAGCAGTTGGTGGATGGTAAGGGTTGCATCGGTTGACAGCGTGTCTGCCAGCTTTGCACCATTAGAGGATAAATAGCTTATATAGGTTTCCCAATGGAACTTTAGCTGGTCAAAGGAAAAACGGGATTTTGCACAGTTTAATGTTGCCGATGCAAACAGGGACAGGGGGGTGACAACCGTCATTCGGTCGATGGTGTTTAATACGCGGTGGGCCAGGGTTCGACAGAAGGTGTTCTGCTCCTTACTGGTCATGTCCGTTAAAACATGCCCCTGTTCGGCCAGCAGGTCGTTTAAAGAGATCGGTTCATTAAACCGGACATAGATTCTGCCGTGGTGGTGTTTTAAAAACTTTCTGGCCTTTAGTACCTGGAGAAAATTCTCCGGTTTTTTCTGCCCCCCTTCGATCTCTTCAAGATAAGCGCCTTCTTCTATCACCCGGTCGTATCCGATAAAGATGGGTACAATCTCCAGATCCTCACAGGCGCCGTTTCGAAAGGCATTCAACAGGATGGACAGGAGTCCGAGTTTGGGCATGATAAGTTTCCCGGACCGGCTCCGTCCCCCTTCCAGGAAAAATTCGATATTAAACCCCTCTTCGAGCAGTTTGTGGATATATTCGGCAAAAACCCGGGAATAGAGCATGGCGCCCCGGAAACTTCGTCTGATAAAAAAAGCACCGGCGGCCCGGAACATGACTCCCATGGGCCAGAATGAAAGGTTTTTCCCTGCGGCGATATGCGGTACGGGTAGATTGTGTGCATAGAGGATGTAGGACAGGAGCAGGTAGTCTATATGGCTTTTATGGCACGGCAGGAGAATCATGGGGCCGCGCCGGGTCGTCTGTTTGATTCTGTCGAGCATCTCGGTGTTTACAGAGACTTCTTCAAACATGACACTGATCAGTTTTTTCACCAGCATGGCGGCGATCTTTACAAAACCGTTGCTGTAGCTTGCCGCAATCTCTTCGAGGTAGCCGTCGGCTTCCTTGTGAACCTGGGGGCGCGGCAGATTACGGGAATTTGAATACCGTGTCATGAATTTTTGAAGTCGATCATTGGTCAGGATATGCTCTTTTATTTCAGCCCGTGACTTGAGAACCGGCCCGGTGATACTTTGGCGGTGACGGTTTATCTGGATCAGCAGTTTGCGTCTCAATACCCGAGAGAGGGCTTCAACTCCCAAATCTCTGTTGTCCGGGTGCGATAGATACTCCTTGAGATTTAACGGATCCGAGACCCCGATAAACACATTTTTCGGATTTGTGATCAGGGTCATGGCACGTCTGATTTTACCGGGATCTCCCTTGGAACCGAACAGTATATCAAACAGGCTGGGAACGGCCCGGTCGGCGGTGGTTGAAAAGAAAATAATTTGAGGGACAATAAAGATGGGGCGTTCGGTGTTCTGTTGAAACTCGATAAGGTGCTGAATCGGGTCGGTTCTTGCCTTTACAAATCGACGGTAAAAGCCCTTTTCGTCGATGAGCGAGACAAATCCGACCCGGCCGGTCGACAGCTGCTTTTTAAAATACCCGCTCTGGTACGGCGACGGAAAGCCCATGTTGAAGATAAAGAAATCGATCATGGACAGGGGAATCCGGAGAAGCGCCGAGAGGGGTTGCCAAAATAGAACCCGGTAATCGAATCCGAGATCGGGGTAGGGCAGCCCCAGCTGTTTGTAACGGGTGTGATAGAAAAGAAACTCGAAATTGTGTTTATATTTTGATGCAAAGACGACGATGCCTTTGTCGTATAGTTTTCTGAGCCTTTCGGTTTGATATTGATCGACTTTGATACCCGAAAAAAAAAGCCTCAAGATAGCAGAGGAGATCCAATCCATCCGATCGGGCAATCGGCACAGATAATGATTATGCGTCCCCTGGAGGGTGGCCTCGATCTGTTTTCGAAAATTTTTCTTCAGTGCTGTCCATTTAGATTTGATCATCCGCGTAGTTCTTTCGCGTATTACTCGAATAAAATGAAATTTTTACCAATAAGGAAATGTAAACACGACGCATCTGATGCATTCGGCTTTTTACGAATCTGCCAAAATTAACAAAGAACATCCGGAATTGCAATCTTTAATTTTAAAGTCTTTAATTAATATAAACTAATAAACACGGTATGTTAAATTGTTTTCGGATTGGTTTTTCACCATCTTTTTCTATAAATTTAATCTTGCGTTCCCGGATCTGCTATGATAGATCCTTGCGGATCGGATTAGGATCAATCCTTATACTAAACATTTGGTGAATTCTTTTTTTAGAATTCGCCAATAATTTTTAATTCACAAAGGAGGATGGTTTTTTATGAAAACATTAATTGGTGGTGCTGTTGCAGCGGTATTGGGGATTATTGGATTGTCGGTTTGGTGGAAACCCTTCCTGCAGCTTCTTGCCGGCGCCATTCCGGCGGTACTGCTGCTGGGCGGTGGATTGGCCATTTATCTTGGATTCGACGAACTAAAGGATTCATGGAAAAAAGAGGATCCGATTCCGGATATGTCAACCGATGACACGGATGTCGATAAGTACAAGGATGAGATCGACGACCTGAAAAAAGAGATCGAGACCTTGAAAGAAGAAAAATAATAAAGCATACTTTAAAAAAAGCCCCTTGCTTACGGCAAGGGGCTTTTTTTAGAAGAAGGGTTTGAGGGTTCGAGGATTCAAGGGTTCGAGTGAAAAGATAAAGACAACGTCGTGCCCGACCAAAAAACTGGATTTCTTTCGCCGCAGGCGATTTTAAACGTATTCTGTGTAAACTTGTCGGGTCGTAGCTCGCAGAGCGAAGCCTGATCCGTGGAACCCGCCTGCCCCGTTAAATTCTGCGAAGCAGAAACCCTTTAGGGTATTTAACCGGGGTGTCAAAAAAATGTATTTTCTTCGCCGCCAGGCGAACTAAAGCTGAACCCTTGAATCCTAGGGTCCTTCTCTTAAATTTCCCCTTTTCCCCTTTTATCCTTACTATCAATTATAGAGATAAAATTTCCGACTCAAATTTTTGAATGCTTCAAGTTCCGGCTGCCATTCGGCTTCGAGAACATCCACGGTAAGATCGGTTTCCAGGGCTTGGCGTATCTTTTTGTCACCGATGATCAGATCGATGGGGAGCCGTTCGTATTCATATTCATATGGCGGCTGTTTCCATTGGAATTGATCCGGATAGAGATGCCGGATGCATCGGAGCAGACGCAGGCTGAGCCCGAAGGGGGCATATTGCTCAGGGTCCGTGACATGGATCTGAAAACCCCGGCACACGGTACCGCTCCACTTGTTGGATGTCGGTTCAAAGGCTACGGGTCGAAGCACCACGCCATGGGTGTCTTTCTCCCCCAGGGCCCGGGCAACGGATTTTGTTTCGATAAACGGTGCTCCGAATATTTCAAACGGCTGGGTCGTTCCCCTCCCTTCCGATATATTGGTACCTTCCCAGATTACCTGACCCGGATAGACCGTGGCGGCGGCGGGGGTGGGAAGATTTGGTGACGGGGGTAGCCAGGTAAGGCCGGTATCGGCAAAATACATGTGTCGATGCCAGCCGGACATGGTGATCACTTCCAGGTCACAGCCGATATCGAATGATTCGTTTATCAACCGCATCAGCTCCCCCATGGTCAATCCGTGCCGCATGGGAATGGGATAGCGGCCGACAAAGGAGGTGCACGTGTGATCCGTGCAGTTTCCTTCCACCGAAGTGCCACCGACCGGATTGGGCCTGTCGAGGATGACGATTTTTTTCCCAAGCCGCTTTGCCGTCTCCAGACAGTAGGATACGGTGGCGGCAAAGGTGTAGACCCGGGTGCCGACATCCGGAAGATCGACCAGAAGGACGTCGATATTTTCCAGCATCGCCTCGGTGGGAATACGGGTCTCACCGTAGAGGCTGTATACGGGGATATTCAACACAGGATCGGCGGTGTGGCCGGACTCGATCATGTTGTCCTGCTTTTCGGCAAAAAATCCATGCTGGGGTGAAAACAGGGCATGAAGGCGACCCGGGAGGCATTTGGCGATTAAGTCGCGTGCATGATTGAAGTGCCGGTCAACCGATGCTGCGTTGCACAGGAGTCCCAGTCTTTTTTCAGAAGCCCACCTCGGAGGGGATCCGGTAAACCGTTCAAGACCCGTCTGTACTGTTTTCATGGTATAATAGACCTCCTCTTTGCATGTTCATTCCGAAATAGAATATCCGATCCTTGGAGCCGGGTGATAAATAAATGGTTCTGTATCGGCGTTCTGTGTCTAAAATCACAAAATCCAAGCACTAAATTACAAATAAATCAGAAATTCCAAATTCCAAACGGGTTCAACATGATTGTTTTTTTGTTTGAGATTTTGAATTTGGTCATTGATATTTGTTTGTTGCTTGGAACTTGTGATTTGAAATTTTTTAATGCAATGTCGTAATTTTTAATTTTAGGCAATTTTAATTTTAGGCATTTCTGTGTGAGCATAGGCAACGATACCTGGCAGTGTCAAGACGAAAGCCGATTATTTCTTCTTGACACTTTAGGAATTAAAAAATAAAACAGTTCCTTTGGTTCACGGGAAAACGAGATAAAGAGGTTATTAGACAGTATTTCAATAGCGGCCTCGTAAAAAGCTGGAAAAACGGTCTTTTTACGAATTCATCAAATATCAGGGAGCAAGATAAATGGGGTATCAGCATAATATCGATACGGAACGCTGCAAAGGGTGCGGGTTGTGCGTCAACGTCTGTCCGAAAAAAGTTTTGGAACTATCCGAAGAGGTAAATCCCCGGGGCTATTTCCCCGTATTTCAAGCGCGCCCGAAAGACTGTATCGCCTGTAGCGTCTGCTGCATCATCTGTCCGGATGTGGCAATTTCAATTAACGAGACGGTTGAAGATACGACAGAATAAGATTGACCGGAGGAAGAAATGGGCAAAAAAGTATTAATGAAGGGTAATGAAGCGATTGCGGAAGCCGCCATACGAGCCGGTTGCCTCAATTATTTTGCATATCCAATCACCCCGCAGACCGAGGTGGCCGAATATCTGTCCCGCCGGTTACCGGAACTGGGCGGGGTTTTTCTACAGGGAGAAAGCGAGGTAGCGGTCTCTTACATGATTTTCGGTGCTGCCGGATGCGGAGAGCGGGTGTTGACCACCTCCTCAAGCCCCGGTGTCAGCCTCATGTGTGAAGGGCTCAGTTATATTACTGCGGCCCAGCTTCCGGCTGTCTTCGTAAACATCATGCGGGGCGGCCCCGGGCTGGGCGGTATCCTTCCGTCACAGGCCGATTATCTCCAGGCAACAAAGGGGGGAGGGCACGGTGACTACCGCATGCTGGTGCTGGCGCCGGCCAGTGTCCAGGAAGCTGCAGAAATGGTGATGCAGGCGTTTCCCCTGGCCGAAAAGTACCGGAACCCGGTGATGATCCTCGGAGATGGGCTCATTGGCCAGATGATGGAACCGGTGGAGTTCCCAGAACATTTCAAATCGGAACCGAGCAAAAAGGATGGCTGGGCCACAAGCGGCATGGGGACCCGCAACAGTGATGAGCGGAATCTTGTCAAAACCCTTTATCTTGTCCCCGAAGAGCTCAACGCGCATAATTTGGTTCTTAAAAAGAAATACGACCAGATGGCCCTGGACGAGGTTCGATGGGAGGCCTATAACACCGATGGCGACTATCAGGCGCTGATCGTAAGCTACGGAACCATGAGTCGGGTCTGTAAAACCGCGATTGACCATTTAAAGGAAGCGGGTGTTGAAATCGGTTTGATCCGCCCACAGACGGTCTATCCCTTCCCCTTGGATGCGGTTAAGGATGCCGCTTCCAAACCGGGCTGCAAAATCGTATTCAGCATCGAAATGAGCATGGGGCAGATGGTGGAAGATGTTGAACGGGCCGTATCGGGGAAATGCCCTGTCCAGTGGTATGGAAAGTGCGGCGGCGAGGTGCCGACCCCGGAAGACGTCATGGGTGCCATCAGAGAAGCCCTGTAATGGGTTAAGGAGTAAACAATGGGAAAAACATATCAGAAACCGGAAGCGCTTTCGGACGCATACACACATTACTGTCCGGGATGCACCCACGGCATTATCCACCGTCTGGTGGCTGAAGTGATTGATGAGTTGGGTATCCGCAAGCAGACAGTCGGCATTGCACCGGTGGGATGCGCGGTGTTGGCATATAATTATTTTACATTCGATTTCCAGGAATCGGCACACGGCCGCGCTCCGGCCATGGCCACCGGGATCAAACGGGTTCGACCGGACCTTAAGGTATTTACCTACCAGGGCGACGGAGACCTCGCCAGCATCGGCATTGCAGAGATTATTCACGCAGCAAATCGCGGGGAAAAATTCACCACCATATTTGTAAACAATGCCGTCTACGGTATGACCGGCGGTCAGATGGCCCCGACCACCATGCCGGGCCAGCGGACCACCACATCGCCCACCGGCCGGGACACATTGGACAGCGGAATGCCGATCCGCATGATCGAACTCTTGGCGACGCTTGAAACGCCGGCCTATCTGGCAAGGCACGCGGTGATTCGACCCAAATATATCACAAAGGCAAAGCGGTCCATCAAGAAGGCCTTTACCTATCAGATTGAAAACCGGTGCTTCAGCATGGTGGAGCTGATCAGCACATGTCCGACAAACTGGGGGATGACGCCCCAGGAGTCCATCGACTGGGCTGAAACGAATCTGCTCGAATACTATAAGCTGGGTGAGTATAAATCCCCCGAATCGACCGAGGAGGCGTGATGCAAAGCGAAGTAATGTTTGCCGGTTTTGGCGGCCAGGGAATACTGTCGTGTGGCAAGATACTGGCTGAAGCCGCAATGGAACAAGGATTTGAAGTGGGGTGGGTCCCGTCCTACGGCCCTGAAATGAGGGGGGGAACGGCCTACTGCACGGTGGTGATCAGCGATCGGCCCATCGGCTCTCCGATTATCCGGAATCCGCTCCATCTCGTGGCGATGAATCGCCCCTCACTGGATAAATTTGCACCCACTGTAAAACCCGGCGGTGTCATTTTTATCAACAGTTCGTTGATTCCCACCGGCTCCGGCCGGGACGATATCGATGAGCTGAAAGTCGCTGCCACAGGAATCGCAAAAGGCCTCGGCAACGAGCGAGCCGCCAATATCGTCGCCCTTGCTGCCTTTGTGGCACGGAGCAAGATTGTGGATTTTGAAGTGCTGCGATCTACGGTAAAAGCTGAGTTTGCAAAAAAACCCAAGTTTATCCCCCTGAACATGGCAGCCCTTGAGGAGGGGATGAAGGCAGCCGAAACAGCATAGGGCAAAGAGCATAGGGCATGGGGCAAAGAGCATAGAGCATAGGGCATGGGGCTCAGGGTAAAACGAAAATCGAAAATCAGAAATCGAAAATGCAAATAAAGGTTCCGGATTACATACTGTCCATCAAACCATACGCCACGGGAAAGCCCATCGAAGAGCTGGCAAGAGAGACCGGGGCCACCCGAATCATAAAGCTTGCATCCAATGAAAATCCGCTCGGTCCATCCCCGAAGGCCATTGATGCCATCCGCGCATCCATGGAAAATGTTCACCGCTATCCGGACGGCGGCGCCCACAACCTGGTGCAAAAACTTTCTGAAAAACTCTCTGTGGAACCGGCCTCCATTGTCATGGGAAACGGTTCGGACGATCTGATCGCCATGCTGACCCGGGCATTACTGGCAGCCGGGGATGAGGCGATTATGGGCGATCCTTCGTTTCTGATGTATGATATCATGATCCGATCCGCCGGTGCGGTTCCCGTGCATGTGCCCTTAAGGGACCTGACGCTGGATCTGGAGGGTTTTTTAAAAAAGGTCAACTCAAAAACCCGTATGATTTTTGTCTGCAACCCGAACAACCCCACCGGAACGGTGATTTCAAAGGACCGATTTGAACATTTTTTAAACGCACTCCCTGCAAGGGTTGTTGTGGTGGTCGATGAGGCGTACATCGAATTTGTAAGAGATCCGGACACTCCGGACGGACTCGATTATTTGACCCCGGAAAGACCGTTGGTTGCGCTTCGCACTTTTTCAAAAGCCTATGGACTGGCAGGGCTTCGTATCGGATACGGTGTGATGCACGAGACCCTCTCCGATCTTCTGCACCGGGTCCGGCAACCGTTTAACGCAAACATCCTGGGCCAGGCAGCGGCCCTCGCCGCACTGGATGATGATGCGTTTCTGGAAAAAACCGTCCGGATAACCCATGAAGGCCTGGATTTTCTTTACACGGCATTAGATGAGATGGGGGTTGGCTACTACCCGACCCAGACCAATTTTTTTCTCATCGATGTCGCACAGGATGCGGATGCCGTTTATCAGGCCCTCCTTTCACGGGGGGTTATCGTCCGATCCATGAGCGCTTATAACTACCCCACATACATCCGCATAAACGTCGGGCTCCCTGAGGAAAACAGCGCGTTTGTCCAGGCTTTAAAGGCAGTCCTTTCATGAGGCCTCTCCTGGTGACCATCGACGGGCCCGCAGGGGCCGGGAAGACCACGGTGAGCCGCATGCTGTCAGATCGGCTCGGCTACCGGTATATCGATACCGGAGCCCTGTACCGGGGGATTGCGTTTGCGGCTGAATCTGCGGGGGTCGACGGTAAAAATGATTCTGAACTGACCTCTCTTTGCCATGGGATGATGTTGACCTTTACCAGGTCTTCAGACGGGCTTCGCCTGATTCTAAACGGGGTTGATATTACAGACAGCATCCGTACCCCGGAAGTCACCATGCTTGCCTCGGCGATTTCGGCCCGGCCGGTGGTCCGGGAGTATCTGCTGAAACTCCAGCGCGACCTCGGGAAGGAAAAAAATGTCGTGGTAGAGGGTCGAGACATGGGCACCGTGGTCTTTCCGGCGGCAGAGATCAAATTCTTCCTGGATGCCTCTCCGGAGTTGCGGGCACGGCGACGTTACCTTGAGGTGAAGCATACATCCGGGCAGGATCTGGAATCTGTGAAAAAAGAAATGCTTAAGCGGGACAAAGACGACAGTACACGGAAGCTGGCCCCGTTAAAGCCTGCACCGGATGCCGTTATCATCGATTCCACCGACTTTTCCATAGAGGAAGTTGTCGATCGCCTGTACGAGATTGTTGATAAAGCCCGACGCTCTCAACAATAAGTATTTCCGGCCGTTTATCGGTTTCATATAAATTAATCATTGCATTTTTAAAAGTTGTCTGATAGCAATTCCAGATTGTGCCGGTGAAACAATAATCGGCATCTAAATTGGCTGAGGGGGTATGTGATACATGGGTAATACGATTAAAGAAGATTCAACCGAACCGACCGACCGCACGGATGTGCAAGCAGAGACTGAAGTTCCGGAACAACAAGCTGTAGAGGCCTCTGAACCGACCGACCGCACGGATGTGCAAGCAGAGACTGAAGTTTCGGAACAACAAGCTGTAGAGGCCTCTGATGATATGGATCAGGATATTCAGGCGCAGCCGGCAATTGACGCCGACAGCAGCATGGAAAATCTGATGGATATGTACGAAGAGAGTTTCAAGCGGTTTCAGGAAGGAGAGGTTGTTACCGGCCGAATTATTTCCTTAGACAAGGAACATGTCCTGGTAGATGTCGGGTATAAATCCGAGGGACAGATCTCGCTACATGAGTTTGCGGATGAAGCCGGTAATGTGAACGCTGCAGTAGGAGATCATGTCGATGTCATGGTCGAATGGTGGGACGACGAAGAAGAGGTCGTTGTGCTGTCCAAAGAGAAAGCGGCAACGGTTAAAGTCTGGGAGGCGATAAAAGAATCCTATGACTCGGACGGAACCGTAGACGGCGTTATCACAAATCGTGTCAAGGGTGGATTTTCAGTCGATATCGGGATTCAGGCCTTCCTGCCGGGTTCCCAGGCGGATTTGAGACCCATCCGAAACCTTGACGACATGGTCGGAGAGACCTTTACATTCAAGATCCTGAAATACAACCGGAAACGGAGCAATATCGTCCTGTCCCGTCGCGTCCTGCTGGAACAGGAACGTGAAAGCAAACGTTCCGAAACCCTGGCTTCCATTCACGAAGGCAAGGTTGTTGAAGGGATTGTAAAAAATATTACCGAATACGGTGTTTTTATCGATCTGGGCGGTGTAGACGGCCTGCTTCACATTACCGATATCTCCTGGGGTCGTGTTAAGCACCCCTCCGAACTTTTTTCAATGGGAGATACCATATCCGTTAAAATTCTGAACCTGGATCTTGAAAAAGAGCGGGTATCTTTGGGGATAAAACAGTTGACCGAAGATCCGTGGGCCCGGGCATCTGAAAAATACACCCCGGAGACCCTGATTTCCGGTAAAGTTGTCAGTCTAACCGATTACGGGGCATTTGTGGAGCTGGAAGAGGGTATCGAAGGCTTGATTCACGTATCCGAGATGTCATGGACCCGGAAGGTCCGACATCCATCCAAGATTGTCTCCATCGGCGAGGAGGTCGACGCCATCGTGCTCGACATCAAACCCGAGAGCCGGCGAATTTCACTCGGCATGAAACAGGTCGTTCCGAATCCGTGGGATGTGATCGGCGGTAAATATCCGGTGGGAACCACCATCGAGGGTAAGATAAAAAATATTACAGACTTCGGGCTCTTTATCGGCATCGATGAAGGCATTGACGGGTTGGTCCATATCTCGGACATCTCCTGGATCAAACGGATCAAACATCCCTCTGAAGTTTTTAAGAAAGGTGATGTCGTTCAAGCCATCGTGCTCGATATCGACAAAGGAAACGAGCGGTTTTCCCTGGGGATCAAACAACTCCAGGCGGATCCATGGGAATCGGTGTCCGAACGCTATGCCGTCGGGACTGAGATCACCGGAACCGTTACCAATGTGACCGATTTCGGGATTTTTGTGGAGTTGGAAGAGGGCATTGAAGGGCTTGTACACGTGTCCGAGATTACGAAAGAAAAGATCAAGACCCCTGCCGGGCAGTTTAACGTGGCGGATGTGATCAATGCCAGGGTCATGAACGTAAACGTTGATGAGCGGAGAATCGGGCTTTCCATAAAAGCCCTGGAATCCGAGAGCGAACAGGAGTTTATCAGCGAATATATCAATAACATGCGTTCTCCCACATCCGAATTCGGAGAGATCTTAAGAGATAACCTTCAGGGCAAGTTAAACGATAAATAGAATAGACCGGAAAGGCGCAAAGGGCACCAGACGGAAATTGGTGCCCTTTGTGCTGTGTACCGAATGATGTGCTTTCCTTTAATACCCCGTAGCTTTCTGCGGGGTATTTTATTTGGCCGCACGCTGCGGTGGCATCAGAGGATAATCCTTTCTCTAAAAAAAACCCGACACATCCCCAAGACCTTCCCGAATCACCTCCGGTTCATCGTTTATCAGAGATATGATGCTGGATGGTTCGTTTGCAACCGGACCGCCGTCGATAACCGCGTCCAGCCTGTTCTTGAAAGTATCGTTAATAAACGATGGCTCGAAAAAAATGGTTCCGTCCGGCAGCGATGCGCTGGTGGAGATGATGGGATTTCCCAGTTGTTCCACAAGCGCCAGGGATATCCGGTGATCGGGTACGCGGATACCGGCGAATTTTCGTTTTGTCAGCATGATTTTGGGTACGAGCTTGGATCCTTCGAGGATGAATGTGTAGGGTCCGGGCATCATGCGTTTCATGGTCTTGTATGCATAGTTTGAGACCTTGGCGTAATGGCTGATATTTGTTAACCCGGAGCAGATAAAACTGAACGGTTTATTGCGGCTGCGCTGCTTGAGAACATATATTTTCTCGATTGCTTTTTTGTTCATGATATCGCAGCCGATTCCGTAAAAGGTGTCGGTGGGGTAAGCGATGATCCCGCCCTTTTTTAAGATATCGGCAACCCTTTGGATCAGTCTTTCCTGTGGGTTTACCGGGTTTATTTTAAGAAGCATTGATGGACACCTGTTTTATGAGCAAAGAGCATAGGGCACAGAGATAATAAAGATACCGCCCATGCCCTCTGCTTGAATTTTCATAATCTGACAAAATATGAACGGGGAAACGCCAGTTGTCAAGCTTCGAATTGGAAAACCGCTCGTCGATATCTTAAAAGAAACAGAAATATATTTTTGACACGGATTTCACAGATTCCACGGTTTATTTGCCCTGGTTGAACACTCGGAGAAAATCCGATTCAACCCAAAGCCAGATTAGTCGAAAATCGAAATTCGAGAATCGAAAATAAAAAGGATTCCACCATTACATGCCTCCTGGTATGTTGAAGTGTTTAACGCTTTACATTATACGAATAGCATTATAAATTCATACATGAGGTGTGAAGATGCCTGTTAATCGTATGCGTCCCATTCATCCAGGAGAGGTATTGCGCGAGGAATTTCTTAAACCGCTCGATCTCAGTGCAAATGCGCTCTCGGTAGCCTTGCGTGTATCTGCCCCCCGAATCAATGACATCGTTCGTGAAAAACGAAGGATCAGTGTGGAAACCGCGATGAGACTTGCGCGTTATTTCAATTCCACCCCACAGTTCTGGCTTAACCTCCAGACGGCCTATGACCTGAGAACAGCGGAAGAAACGTTGCGTGTAAAAATCGAGCAGGAAGTGCTGCCAATGGAGGCGGCATCATACTAAGATTCTATTTTTTAGACACGGATTTCACGGATTACACGGGTTGTACCTTTGTTCGCCTGGCGGCGAAAGAAGAACATCTTTTGACACGGATTACGCGGATTTCACGGATTCATTTTGGGTCGCCTGACAGCGAAGGGAAATATTATTTAATATTAAAAAGTTACCCTTGCGCCCTTCGCGCCTTTGCGGTTAGCTGTTCTATATCCAAATTCCTCGAATCCTTGGCTCCTTTTCTTCAATTACCCCTCGACCCCTTGAATCCTCGGATCCTTGGACCCTCTTCGAAGAAGAAACAAATTAAACCGTTGCGAAAAAGACCCCCTTTTGATATTGATGAGAACCTTATTATATGCGGATCGGTAACCAATAAAGCGCGTTTTTCAGACGCATGGTTCTGTCGTATTGAGGTGTTGACAAATCTAATATTTCAAGCATCCCGCCTAAAAATCGGCGGGCAGGCAAATATCAATGAAACCCCAAATATCAATATCCGGTAGCCGACTTGTCAGGGTTAAAATTATGGCAACGAATCAGGTAGATAGGCTGTAGATATTTAGGCTGAAAGATTAAACTACTTTCTTGGAGGTACTGATGGAAAAACTTTCGCTTGAAGAAGCGTTTTCTTTTGACGATGTACTGCTCGTTCCGAACCATTCGGAGGTCTTGCCCAAAGATGTGGAAGTGGGCACCCGGCTGACAAAAAATATCGACCTCAATATGCCCATCGTGAGTGCGGCGATGGATACCGTTACCGGCGCCCGAACCTCCATCAGTATGGCCAGGGAGGGGGGGATCGGGTTTATCCATCGGAATATGAGTATCAAAAGCCAGGCACTTGAAGTCGATCAGGTCAAAAAATCCGAGAGCGGCATGATCATCGATCCGGTGACAATCCGTCCGGATCAACCGGTACGGCAGGTGTTGGATATGATGGAGAAGTATCGAATATCCGGGGTGCCGGTAACCAAAGGCGATCAGTTGGTGGGCATCGTAACAAACCGGGATCTGCGGTTTGAAACGGATCTTGAAAAGCTCGTGTCCGAGGTCATGACGAAAGAAAACCTGGTCACCGTGACAGAGGGGATCGCATTAGAGGATTCGAAAAAGCTGCTCCATAAGCACCGGATCGAAAAGCTCCTTGTTGTGGACGCAAAGGGGTTGCTCACGGGCCTGATTACCATCAAGGATATTGAAAAAATAAAAAAATACCCAAACGCGTGCAAAGACAACATGGGGCGGCTCCGGGCCGGTGCTGCGGTGGGGGTCGGAGCGGAAATGGAGGAGCGGACCGACGCACTTCTTAAGGCCGGTGCGGATGTCATTGTGATCGATACGTCCCATGGGCATTCCCAGAATGTGCTCCAGGCGGTGGAGAAACTGAAGAGCACATTTAAAGACTTGGAGTTGATCGCCGGCAATGTCGGTACCGAAGAGGGGGCCCGGTCGCTCATAAATGCCGGTGTCGACGGGGTGAAAATCGGCATCGGACCCGGATCCATCTGCACGACCCGGATTGTCGCCGGTATCGGTGTACCGCAGTTGACCGCGATCATGAACTGCCGGGAGATTTCAAATAAAACCGGGGTTCCTCTTGTGGCGGACGGCGGTATCAAGTTTTCTGGAGACATTACCAAAGCCTTGGGCGCGGGTGCCCATTCGGTAATGATCGGGGGGCTTTTTGCCGGTACCGAGGAAAGCCCCGGGGAGACCGTCTTTTTCCAGGGACGATCCTATAAAGTGTATCGGGGGATGGGCTCCATCGAGGCCATGAAAGAGGGGAGCAAGGACCGCTACTACCATGGAGATGACATGGCTGACGACAAGCTGGTCCCGGAAGGGATTGTGGGCCGGGTCCCCTACCGGGGTTCGCTTTCGTCCAACATCTACCAGTTGGTGGGAGGGCTCAGATCCGGCATGGGGTATGTGGGCAGCAGAACCATCGAAGATCTCAGAGAAAAATCCCGGTTTATCAGAATCAGTGCCGCCGGCATGCGGGAAAGCCATGTCCATGATGTCATCATCACAAAGGAAGCGCCCAATTACCGGATGGACTAACCATAGGACTTATGCCACCATCTCCTGATCAATTCGTTCACCTTCACGTCCACACCCAGTACAGCCTCCTGGACGGTGCCATACGACTGGATCGGCTCTTAAAGCGGGTTGCGGATTTCGGTATGGATACGGTTGCCATTACCGACCACGGCACCATGTTCGGTGCGGTGGAGTTTTATGAAAAGGCGACCCATGCCGGCATCAAACCGATCATCGGATGCGAATGCTACGTTGCCCCCCGGAGCCTCACAGACAAAACCCCCCTCGATCACAGGGGGCTTTCCCATCTCATACTGCTGGCGGAAAACGGAGAAGGATACCGCAATCTATGCCGTCTTGTGAGTGCGGCCCATCTGGACGGCTTCTATTACAAACCGCGTATCGACAAAGAACTGCTTTCGAAACACCACCAGGGTCTAATCGGCATGAGCGCCTGTCTCCATGGCGAGATTCCGATGCTTATAAAGGATAAACAGCTTGAAAAGGCAGAAGCGTCGGCCCGGTTTTATGCCGACCTTTTTGGCGAAGACCGCTTTTATCTTGAGATTCAAAACAACGGCATCGATATTCAGGATACGGTCAACCAGGTGCTTCTGGATATGGGCCAGCGGCTTTCCATACCGATGGTTGCAACAAACGACTGCCATTACCTGGATAAAGACGATGTCCGGGCACATGATGTACTGCTCTGTATTCAAACCGGCAAAACCGTCAACGATTCCGATCGGTTCAAATTTCAAACCGACCAGCTCTATTTCAAATCCCCCCAGGAGATGTTACGGGATTTTGCAGATCAGGCCGAAGCCCTGGCCAATACACGGCGCATCGCCGATCGGTGCCATATCGAATTTGACTTCAAGACCTATCATTTCCCCCGGTTTAAAACAGAAGGGGATGCACCGGTGGAGGATGTGTTCGAGGAGAAGGCCCGGGCCGGTTTTGTGAGGATTTTGGAGCGGATCCGCTCAAAAAACCCTAATATTGAAGAACCGGTTTATGGAAAGCGGCTCGACTATGAAATGTCGGTCATCAACTCCATGGGGTTTGCCGGTTATTTTCTCATCGTGTCCGATTTTATCCGGTATGCAAAAGAAAACGGCATCCCGGTGGGCCCGGGCAGGGGGTCTGCCGCCGGCAGTCTGGTGGCCTACTCTCTGGGAATCACCGATCTCGACCCCATCGAACACGGCCTTCTGTTTGAAAGGTTTCTAAACCCTGCGCGGATCAGTATGCCGGATATCGACGTCGATTTCTGCATCAATGGAAGAGACGCCATATTTAAATATGTGGTGGAACAATACGGCGGGGGGGATTATGTGGCCCAGATCATCACATTCGGGAAGTTAAAATCCCGTGCCGTTCTCCGGGATGTGGGCCGTGCGCTTGATATCCCGCTGAGCAAGGTGGACGGTATCGCCAAAATGGTGCCGGATATTTTAAACATCACCTTAGATGATGCCCTGAGCAAAGAGCCGCGCCTCAACGAGATGGCCGAAAAAGAGCCCGAGATCAAAGACCTTCTCAATATCAGTCTGGTTCTCGAGGGGTTGCCGAGACATGCATCGACCCATGCCGCCGGGCTGGTGATTTCCGACAAACCACTTGTGGCGTACCTGCCCCTATACAGGGGCAAACGAGGGGAGGTCGTCACCCAGTTCGACATGAAGTATGTCGAGAAGATCGGGCTTGTAAAATTCGACTTTCTGGGCCTGCGGAACCTGACGGTTATTGAAAACAGCCTCAAGCTCATAGAAAGCGGAACCGGGAGTCGACCGGATCTTTTAAATCTCGATTTCAATGACAAGGAGACATATCGGCTGTTGTGTGCGGGGGATTCCACCGGTGTCTTTCAGCTGGAAAGTGCAGGCATGAAAGACCTGCTGGTCCGTCTGAAACCGGCCTGTTTCGATGACATCATCGCACTTCTTGCACTCTATCGCCCGGGACCCATGGAAAGCGGTATGATCGATGACTATGTGGACCGCAAGCACGGCAAGAAATCGGTTGAATACCCGGTGGCTAAATTGGAGCCGATACTCAAAGAGACCTACGGCGTTATTGTCTACCAGGAGCAGGTCATGAAGATCGCCGGCGATTTGGCCAACTATTCCATGGCCGAAGCCGACGGGCTGCGCAAAGCCATGGGGAAAAAGATCGCCTCAGAAATGGCGCGCCAGCGGGAACGCTTTATGAAGGGGGCGACCGAAAACAGTATCCCGGCCGATATCGCCAAACAGATTTTCGATCTCATGGAAAAATTCGGCGGATACGGGTTTAACAAGTCCCACAGTGCGGCCTATGCGCTCATCGCATTCCAAACCGCATTTTTAAAGGCCCATTATCCGGTTGAATTCATGGCGGCCCTGCTGACCAGCGAGATGCACTCCATAGACGGGGTTGTAAAGTATATCGCAGAATGCCGGCGTCACGACATACCCGTGTTGCCGCCGGATATCAATGAAAGCGAAAAGGCGTTTACCGTTTCTGAAAAACGGATCCGTTTCGGTCTGGTGGCGGTCAAAAATGTCGGAGAGGGGGCCATCGATGCGATTCTTGAGATTCGGAAGGAAGGGCCCTTTACTAGCCTGTTCGAATTTTGTGAACGCGTGGATCTTCGCAAGGTCAACAAACGGGTGGGAGAGAGCCTTATCCGGTGCGGGGCATTCGACGGAACCGGTGCATACCGGTCCCAGATGATGTCGGCCCTTGAAGGTGCACTTGAATACGGCCAGACGATCCAGCGGGAAAAGAACGATCCCCAGATGGGGCTTTTTAGTATGGGCGGGGATGCGCCGGCGCCCATCAATGTGCCGCCGTTGCCCGCTGTTTCCGAATGGGATGAACGGCAGCGGTTGTCCTTTGAAAAAGAATCCCTCGGGTTCTATATCTCGGGTCACCCCCTGGGCCGGTTCGAGGACCTGCTTGAAAAATTCACCAGTGCCGATACCTTGTCGTTAAAGGAAATCGAGGATGGAAAGACCGTCCGGGTGGGGGGGATCGTATTGAATACCAAAACGATTCTCACCAAAAAAGGGGAGCCCATGGCCTTTGTAAACATCGAAGATCTACAGGGCACCGCTGAAGTCATCGTTTTCCCCTCCACCTACGCAAGTGCTTCCGACACCCTTTTTGAGGATATACCGATTCTTGTACAGGGCCAGGTCCAGCGGGACGAGAATTCGGTGAAGGTGTTGGCAGAGACCATCATCCCCATGGAGAGAGCCGAAGAAACATGGACTGCGGCGGTTCATCTCAATCTGGATGTCACCCGCATCGAAACCGATTCCCTGTCCCGGATTTCCACCATTTTTAAGAATCACCCCGGCTCCTGCCGGGCGTTTGTTCATCTAAGAGATCCGGAGAAAACAGAGACCGTTATCGAATTGCCCGAATCTTTAACCCTTAAAGCCGATGCCGCCTTGATCCGGGAAATAAACGGATTTCTCGGCTACAACGCCATTGAGACCGTCTGTTCGGAAGCTGTTTCTCAGACACCGGTTGCCAGAGGTAAGGAATCCTGGTCCAGGTAATCTGGGATGTGAGATGTGGGATGTGGGATCTGAGATGTGAGATGTGGGGTTTTTAGAGGATTCCTTGCAAAGGTCAACTGGATCTTAGACAAGGGTTCGATTGAGATGCTAAAGGAATTTTTTTTTGACACGGATCAGGCTTCGCTCTGCGAGCTACGGCCCGACAAGTTTTCACGGATTACGCGGATTATTCTTTTTTTCGCCTGGCGGCGAACGAAGACCTATCTGAGAATTCAACCCCGAGCCGGGCTCACCGAAAATCGAAATTCGAAACTCGAAAATTGTGGAAGCATAGAAAGTTTTGGGCGCCCTGGTTCAGGCTTTGTAAACTAACAGCCTTTAGCCTACAGCCTAAGCAGCCTGAACATTTAATGCAGTTATCCTTAAAAGAAAGGTGATCCCCCTTGACCGATAACCTAAAAACTTTTGCCCTGCTCCTGGCAGGCGGCACCGGTACTCGGCTCTGGCCGGTATCGAGGGAGCGGTTCCCAAAACAGCTGGTCCGCTTCATCGGAAAAGATTCCCTGGTCCAGAGCACCCTCAAACGCCTCTCCCCCGCCCTTGACCCCGAGGAGGCGGTAATCGTCTGTGGTGAGGAGCACTATCATGAGATTCGGAGACATATTTCGGATATCGGTTTTTCGCCGGAAGGAAAGGTTATCTGCGAGCCCTGCGGCAGGAACACCGCCCCGGCCATCCTGCTGGGTGTTTTAAGCCTTCTCAAAGATAGAGAGGATGCCGTGGTATTCGTGTTTCCGGCAGATCACGTCATCGGTGACAAAAAGATGTTTCACGAAAAAATCGGCGCTGCACACCGCTTGGCAGACGAAGGTTATATCGTCACCTTCGGGATCCAGCCCCATTATCCGGAGACCGGCTACGGATACATCGAAGGGGGAGAATCGGTTTCCCAGGGTGCACGGACGATTCAGCGGTTTGTTGAAAAACCGGACCGCAGGACCGCGGAATCTTATCTGGCAAAGGGAAATTTTTTCTGGAACAGCGGGATGTTTGCATTCAGGGCATCGGTGGCGATGGATGAATACCGGCGGACCTGCCCGGAGATGGTTGAGATGATGGAGCAGATGATAAAAATGGATACCCTCACCCCAGAGGGCTATCAGGCGCTGCCGGATATCTCCATCGATTATGCCGTCATGGAGCAGACCGATAAGGGGGTGGTGCTGCCGTCCGATTTTGGATGGAGCGACATCGGATCCTGGAAATCGCTCTATGATTTTCTACCCAAAGACGCTGATAAAAATGTCATCGACGGAGATGTCATTACAAAGGGTACGGAAAACTGCTTTATTCTGGGCAATGAAAGACTCATTGCAACAAATCATATTAAAAATATGGTGATCGTGGAAACCCCTGATTCGGTATTTGTATCGGATCTGGACACCAGCAGAGACGTAAAGCAGATCGTTACCGAGCTGAAAATATCCGGCAGAGAAGAGTTTAAAACCCACAGGACCGCCTATCACCCCTGGGGAACGCTTACGGAGCTTGCAAACGAGCCGGATTCAAAAATCCAACGGGTGACGATCTATCCGGAGAAGGTCTGTGAGTTCGATGTGTTGGAAAAAATGAAAAATTTTTTTACGGTCGTTACCGGGTCCGGCATCATGACCACAGGGGGCCGGGAAAAGACCATCGGGGCAGGGGACACCTTTCAGATACCCGCCCGGGAGGCGGTCGGCATAGCGAACCCGGGGACAGACGTCCTGGTGTGCATTCAGATAAGTTTGAAGTGAGCAAAAGTTTGGGATAAGGGTTCCCCGAAAAGGTCAACGGGATCTTTGACAAGGGGTCGAGTGAAATGCGGACGAATTTTTTTTTGACACGGATTTCACAGATTACACGGTTTAAACTTTTAGTCGCCTGCGGCGAAGGGAATACTTTTAATAAGGATTATACTTTTTTCGTAAACTAAAAGCCTTTAGCCTACAGCCTAAACAACCTGAATCTAAACGATATCATCGAACGAATATGCAAGTTGAAAGCAACCAGTCGGGTCGTAGCCGGAAATTCTAATTAAACTGATAGCTGAAAGCTGACAGCCGATAGCTAACAAGAGGATAACCATGAAAGTACCTCTGCTCGATTTAAAGGGCCAGTATCAGACCATAAAACCGGAAATACTCAAAAGAACCGAAGAGATTTACGACAGCCAGTATTTTATCCTGGGACCCTGGGTGGAACGGCTGGAGAAAGAGATCGCCGCCTACTGTCAGGTGGCGTTTGCCGTGGGGGTCTCCTCGGGAACCGATGCCCTGGTCATATCGCTCATGGCAGTGGATATCGGGGTCGGGGATCTGGTTTTAACGACCCCGTATTCCTTTTTCGCCACCGCAGGATCGGTGGTTCGGGTGGGTGCGGAACCGGTCTTTGCCGATATTGACCCCCGTACATACAATCTCGATCCGGAAAGTGTGAAAAGGGTTATTGACGCCATGCCCCTGGATGCCCGGAAACGGCTGAAAGCGATCGTTCCGGTGCATCTTTACGGACAGTGTGCGGATATGGACCCGCTGCTTGAGATGGCCGAAAAATACGATCTTACCGTCATCGAAGATGCAGCCCAGGCCATCGGATCGGTCTATGGGGCAAGACAGGCAGGATCCATGGGGGCGTTGGGCTGTTTTTCGTTTTTTCCTTCCAAAAACCTGGGCGCCTTTGGAGACGGCGGCATGGTAACCTGCACGTCGAAAGATATCTATGAGAAGTTGAAAATCCTCCGGAACCATGGTGCAAACCCCAAATATTATCATAAGATGATCGGCGGAAATTTCCGGCTCGATGCACTCCAGGCGGCTGTGGTATCTGTTAAGCTTGCCTATCTTGACCGGTGGACCGATGCCCGGCGGGAAAATGCAAAAACCTATGAGGTGCTTTTTGATAGAGCCGGACTCTCCAATCGGATAACGCTTCCGATTGAAAAACAGGACCGCCATATCTTCAATCAGTTTGTCATTCAGGTGCCCGGAAACAGGGATGCATTGCGGGCGGCACTCAGTGACGCCGGTATCGGCGTCGAAGTCTACTATCCGGTGCCACTCCATCTTCAGGAATGCTTTTCGGATCTCGGTTACGCGCGGGGTGATTTCCCGGTTTCCGAGCAGGCGGCCGAACAGACCCTTGCCCTTCCCATTTATGCCGAGTTGACAGAAGACCAGCAAACATATGTTGTGGAGGCCATTGCAAGATTTTACCGATGAGACCCTAATCCGGATAAATAACCCTATCATCCTTAATTTTAGGCATTTTAGGCACTTCAAACTTTAGCCATTTCTTTGGAGATGCTGTCATGGAATCGATCCGTTCTTCAATATTAAAGTGTATCTATGACCATGTGGACAGCGATGATGATCTGATTGCCGAACTGAACCGGGTGGTCAATGAACATGGAAACGGCGTCTACCCGATCATTATACACGTTCTGACCCATCTTGACTTAAATACCGGCAAGGCAGAAGAGTGCTGGAAGGAAATTATCTCCCATCGGGAAAGACTGAGCAAAATCCTGGGTAGAAGTCTTAGCCTCCGAACCGCCATCTGCGATTATTTCTGCTCCATCGACAAGTCTTTAAAAAATCCCATCGTCATCGAGATCCACATATTCGAGGCCACTGCCAATTCCTCCAAATTCGACAGCCTCACCGGCCTCTATTCACGGGGGTTTTTCGAAAATTCCCTTTCGCGTGAGATTGCCCGGGCCAAACGGTATAAAACAAAACTTTCGCTTCTTTTTCTCGATCTTGATGACTTTAAAAAAATCAATGATGCTCACGGACACCTGGTGGGCGACTCGGTGTTGAAACAGGTTTCCCGGGTCATTATGGAAGAGACCCGTTCAGAGGATACAGCCGCTCGATTCGGCGGTGAAGAGATTATCGTGATTCTGCCCGAGACCGGGAAAAACAAGTCGCTGATATTTGGAGAGCGTATCCGCAGAAAAGTAAACGCCCTCAAAATGGAACATGACGGACGCCCACTCCATGTCACCCTAAGCGGCGGTCTTGCCACCTATCCCATGGATGCCGTGGGATCGGCGGATATGATCCGGTGTGCGGACAAGGCCCTCTACAGCGCCAAACGGAACGGCAAAGACAACATCGCTTTTTTTTCGGACGACAAACGGCACCACCATCGGATCAATTACAGCGCAGAAATAAAGGGGAGAGAATTCGGTTTCAAAAAAACAGCCGATTTTGTCGGTACCGGCAAGGACATCAGTGTTACCGGTATCCGGTTTGAGAGCCGAACGGCCATGGAAAGCGGAACCAAGATTCAACTGCATCTGCCGATAAAAGATGAATCGGATCCGATTCTTATCATCGGCACCGTGGTGCGCAGTGACAAGACCGGTTCGGGCCGATTCGATATCAGCGTGTCATTTCTCGATGTTGACAACAGGGGGCTTGACGCATTTAATAACCTGTTTCAGGCGTATTAGGGTAAATTTGTTTTTCTGACACGGATTGCACGGGTTACACGGATTATAGTTTTGTTCGCCTGGCGGCGAAGGGAAATATTTTTTCTGACACGGATTTCACAGATTTCACGGATTCGTTTTTGTTCGCCTGGCGGCGAAAGAGATACAGATTGTCTTATTTTTCGGATATCAAAAAGTAACCTTTGTGCCCTTCGCGCCCTTGCGGTTAGTTGTTCTATATCGAAATCCCTCTACCTGCACGGCTGGCCGGACGCAGAAACATTAATCCTTTTGTGATCTTATCAATTTCTATGAAATCCGTGAAACCTGTGTCAAAAAAAATGTATTTCTTTAATCGAAAATCGCAAATCGTTAGGGAGATTTCTGAATGGAGAACATCCTTGTTGTGGGCGGCGCCGGCTATATCGGCGCTCACATGTGTAAATATCTAAAAAAAAACGGTTATCAGCCAATCGTCTTTGACAATCTGGTCCGTGGCCACTCCCAGGCAGTAAAGTGGGGACCCATTATCCAGGGATCCCTTTCGGATCGAGATATTTTAAACCGTGTGTTTTCAGACCATCCCATTTCTGCAGTGATGCATTTTGCAGCCTTTGCGTATGTGGGGGAATCCGTAGAACATCCCGCCCGGTACTATCAAAACAATGTCATGGAAACCCTCCGTCTTTTAGAGGCCATGGTTGAGGCCGATATCCGAAAATTTATTTTTTCCTCAACCTGTGCGGTTTACGGCGAGCCCGAAAAGACACCGATATTGGAAACACATCCGCTAAATCCCATCAATCCTTACGGGAGGAGTAAATTGATGGTTGAGCAGATACTGGACGACTTCCATGGCGCCTACGGAATCGAATACGTTTCCTTGCGTTATTTTAACGCAGCCGGCGCAGACCCTGACGGTGACATCGGCGAAGATCATCGGCCCGAGAGCCATCTGATACCGCTTGTTCTTAAAGTGGCACTAGGACAATCAGATGACATCGGTATTTTCGGAGATGATTATCCAACAGAAGACGGTACCTGTATCCGGGACTACATCCATATCGAAGATCTTGCACGGGCCCACCTGCTTTCCCTGAAACGGCTCCTGTCGGGTAAAACGGGTGGAATCTACAACCTGGGAAACGGGGCAGGGTATTCGGTAATGGATATCGTTGAGATGGCACGAAAGGTCACCGGAAAGCCGATTCCGGTAAAGACCCTCCCCAGGCGCCCTGGGGATCCTGCCGTGCTGGTGGGGTCCAGCCGCAAGGCCCGGTCGGAACTCGGGTGGTATCCTCAGTATCCGGATCTATCCACTATCACAGAGACCGCATGGAATTGGCACCGGAATAACCCCATGGGATACCCGGCGACTAAATAGATTCCTTTTGACACGGATCAGGCTACGCTTTCAGCTTCGACCCGACAAGTTTACACGGATTTTATTTTAAGTCGCCTGGCGGCGAGGGAAGAACATTTTTTTAGACACGGATTTCACGGATCAGGTTTAAAATTGCCTGCGGCGAAAGAAATGTTCTTTATATAAATAAGTTACCTTTGCGTCCTTCGCGTCTTGGCGGTTCGCTGTTCTATATCGAAACCTCTCTGCCTGCTCGGCTTAGATCGCCGAACGCCCTCGAATCCTTGAGCCTTTTTCACATAACTTGCGGCACCACAACAGGATGTATTTGAAAACCGGCTGTAATAAAGTGGCGATCTCCGGTTAATGCATCCTTAATATGAAGTTCCCGCATCAATATAAAGCTGGTGCAGTCTGTGAATGAAAAGGATTGATCCTGCCAGCGGAAGAACCAATGAACCGCTTTTTCCGCCCGTTCCGGGGTAATCCATTCCACATTGCATCGGGGACTTTCCGATACCTGTCCCCACCATTTTTTCGCAGCTTCAATTCCCAGTCGCATTCGAATCAAAGTGAGTGTTTCATCCAGGATATAGTTGGATGTAACAATAATTGCACCATTTTCAAACCACTGATCTCGGAAATTTAAAGACGCCGTGTGGCGAGGGTTTTTTGAGTCCGCCATGGCCATCCATCCGGCGGTATCGACAAAGAACCGTTTCATATTCACGAAATCCCGTACAAAACCGAATCATGGTCGTCGGCAGTCAAATCATCCGTAGCTTTCCCAACAGCTCCGGCACGATACAGGGGGTCATTGGAAAGAGGGCAGGAGACTCGATCTTGATCATCTATGGGGACAATCCGAAAAGCGGGTCGGCTCCTGTACAGCACAGTAAAATGTTCACCGCGTTTGACGCTCTCAACAATGATTTGTAGAGAGGCTCTGAGTTCCTTTGTGTTAATCGTCTTGTGCATCAGCCATCTCCGGTGTTCCTTTTTGAGAGAATCTCTTAAAATTTTACAAGCAGATAAAGTTCAACTTAAGATTAACTTTGATCTGTTCAGATGTCAAGGGAAGGGTGGATTTTAGGGTTTTTTGCCCCGGTTGAACATTCGGAGGATACCCTAGTGAAATAGAAACAAAAAAGTATTGCACGGGGTAAATCCGGTTCAATCCAAGGTCAGGTTAGTCGAAAATCGAAATTCGAAAATAAAAAAGCTTCCACTGTGGTTCGCCTGGCGGCGAGGGAAGAACATTTATTTTGACACGGATCAGGCTTCGCTCTGCGAGCTACGACCCGACAAGTTTTCACAGATTCCACGGATTGTTCTTTGGTTCGCCTGGCGGCGAAAGAAATTTCTTTCATATACATAAGTTGCCTTTGCGCCCCTTGCGGTTAACTACCCCATCTCTAATCTTTCAATCACTCGCCCTCTTGTCGAAGATCTCGTTGACTTTTTCGGGGAACCCCGTAATTGATCCTTTTTGTTGACAAAAAGTAATGAGAATAATAAAATACAATTCGATATCAAATTAGAAAGGATGATATGATGCTGCAGTCAATTATCACAAGTAAGGGGCAGACGACAATCCCAAAGGAAATTCGTATCTTACTGAAGCTAAAGCCGCAAGATAAGCTTTATTACCTGATTGAGGACGACAAAGTCGTTTTAAAGCCTATTCACGGCGACATTCTTCAACTCAAAGGTAGCGTACGTTCTAAGGAGCGGAGTACTGATTTTGAACAAATACGGGCCGCCACTCGCAAAAAGGTTGCCAAAGAAATAGTCGAGGGGGATTGAATGCGGTTCGTGGATACCAATATTTTCTTACGTTACCTGATAAACGACGACCCGGAAAAAGCAGATGCGTGCGAAACGCTATTCAAAAAAGCTGTTGCCGGCGAAGAAGCCCTTTTCACCACAGATCTGGTGATTGCGGAAATCGTCTGGGTATTGGAATCTTATTATGAACTGGCCAAACATGATGTTCGAAAGATGCTGGAACAAATACTAAATACAAAGAACTTGAAATGCATAAACAAGGATCTGATCTTAAATGCTCTATACGTGTATGCAGAAAAAAATATCGACTACATCGATGCCTATAATGGCATCATTCTCAAAGCAAACGGGATAAAAGAAGTATATTCATATGATAAACATTTTAATCGCTTAGGCTGGCTAAAGAGGATTGAACCCGGCCACATGTGATTCATTATTATTTGACACGAATCACAGAATGTTTTTGACACGGATTTCACGGATCCCACGGTTTTGCCCCGGTTGAACACTCGGAGGTTACCTATCTAAACCCCAAATCAAGTTTATCGAAAATCGAAATTAGAAAGGGTTCCACAAACATCGTGAAGGAGGCGTACCTGAGAATCAGGCCTGATAAACTAACAGCCTACAGCCTACAGCTTTGAGCCTGATATGGTTGAGCATATTACTAAACTCAAAGCCGGCTAGTTCCGATGTGTAGTAGACTCGGCATTATTAAAGTTTGTCGGTATCGGATCATTGGTGTACAGGGACCAGGGATACAAGGCTTGTTTTCTTGTTTTTTTCTCGCCCCGATTGAACGCTCAGAGGACAATCGGTTCAATTCTGTGAGTGGTTAGTCGGAAAGCAGAAATTTTAATTTATATTCGGCAACTATCCGTGATGTCACTATATTTTTATTGACAGACTCGGTATTAGGGGTTTAAAGTTCACGCCATGAACAAGAGTTTTGAACAAGAGATTCGTTACAGACTCCTTCGGATTCTCAGCCGGGACTCTGCATTGTCCCAGCGGGACATGGCCAAAAGAATCGGAATCAGCCTGGGTAAGGTGAATTACTGCATTTCAGAGCTTACAAAAAAAGGGCTTATTAAAATTATTAGGTTCAAAAGTGCCGGACGCAAAAGACCTTATACGTACCTGCTCACACCGCACGGGATCGAGGAGAAGGCAAAATTAACGGTCCGTTTTTTAAAACAAAAATTAATGGAGTATGAAGAAATAAAAAGCCAGATCAGTCAACTTGCCGGTGAACTTGATCGGGAAGATGACGCAAACATTGCAGAGAATGAATTCGTAGATATCCAAAGCCGAATTCTTTGAACGCTGATCCTAAATATATATAATAAAATAAGTATGTTAAGTGATACTTCAAGATGGAACTCAGGCGGCGGAGCCTTACCGATAAAGGATTGATCACATGGCTGGAATCGAAAAAAGAGAATGTGGACGCTTTGAGATACTGGGTGCTACCCTTGTCTATCACTCAAAAAGGGGTATTTTCAGCAAACCTAAATATTCCGATGACGAGTTCCCGATCTACGATCTCAGCTATGGCGGGCTGCGATTCTTGTCCCAGGAAAAACTGAAGATGAAATCGAGTATTGTGATAAAGATCATGATACCCGAGCAGGAGGAAGCGATTGAATTTGCGGGAAAGATCGCAAGAATCGCCCATCATCCCGGCCAGAGTTACAATTTCCAGATCGGTGTGCAGTTTTTCCCTTATGGTCACAAGAAGGGTTTAAATCCGCCTGAAAAACTCATACTGCTAAAAGCCCTGGAAGAGAAACATTCGCCGCCAGGCGAAGAAAAAGTCTAATCCGAGTAAATCCGTGAAATCCGTGTCAAAATAATGTTCTTCAATCGACGTGTCGAGTCGTCTTGTGGGGTCGTAGCTCAGCTCGCAGAGCGAAGTCCCAAGCTGAAAGCGACGTGCCGGGTCGAAGCCGGAGGCGTAGCCTGAAGCCTGATCCGTGTAACCCGTGTAATCTGTGTCAAAAAAATAATTTTTCTTAGCCGCTATTATGGAGGGAGTGTTCATTTGAATAAAAAAGCTTTAATTACGGGAATTACCGGCCAGGACGGCGCCTACCTGGCAGAACTGCTGCTGGACAAAGGGTATGAGGTTCACGGCATCAAACGTCGTGCGTCTCTTTTTAACACCCAGAGAGTGGACCACCTCTACCAGGACCCTCACGAGAAGGACCTGCGGTTTGTGCTCCATTACGGAGACTTGACCGACGCAACAAATTTGATACGGATCGTTCAGGAGGTCAAACCCGACGAGATATACAATCTGGCCGCCCAGAGCCACGTCAAAGTCTCTTTTGAGACACCCGAGTATACGGCAAACACCGATGCTCTGGGAACGCTCCGGCTTCTCGAGGCGATACGCATATTGGGCCTGCAGGGCAAAACACGGTTTTACCAGGCATCTACATCCGAACTCTACGGAAAGGTTCAAGAGATGCCTCAAACAGAAAAGACACCGTTTTACCCGAGATCCCCCTACGCCTGTGCAAAGCTCTATGCTTACTGGTGCACTGTAAATTTCCGGGAAGCCTACGATATGTTTGCCTGCAACGGGATCCTTTTTAACCATGAATCACCCATTCGGGGAGAGACCTTTGTGACCCGGAAAATCACCCGGACCGGTGCCAGAATCGCCCTCGGATTTGGCAATCGGTTGTATCTTGGAAACCTCGACGCCAAAAGGGATTGGGGGCATGCCAAAGATTTTGTCCGTGCCCAATGGTTGATGCTCCAGCAGGACAAACCGGATGACTTTGTCATCGCCACCGGCAGACAGCACTCGGTGCGTGATTTTTGTGAACAGACCTTCTCTTCCCTGGGAATTACACTGGAGTGGAGCGGAGACGGGGTCGAGGAAGAGGGGCGGGTGGCAAAAATAGAGCCGACATCTATTCTTGAGGATTACAAAGTCCATCAACCGCTCCAGAAGGTTCGCAACGGGGATGTCCTCGTATCCGTCGATCCACGCTATTTCAGACCCACAGAAGTGGAAACCCTGCTCGGGGATCCGACAAAAGCAAAACAAAAGCTCGGTTGGCAGCCCGAAATTTCCTTTGATGAGATGGTTAAAGAGATGGTCACCCGGGACCTTGAAGAGACCGCACGTGAGGCCATCTGCCAAAGAAACGGATTCTCCGCTCCCGGCAGCATGGAAGCCGATATGTGATATAAAAGATAATCCGTGTAACCCGTGAAACCCGTGTCAAAGAGTTATGTCTCGTGCGCCGCAGGCGATTTAAAAGATAATCCGTGTAACCCGTGAAACTCGTGTCAAAGAGTTGTTTGTCCTTCGCCGCAGGCGATTTAATAGGTAACCCGTGAAACCCGTGTCAAAGAGCTGTTTCTCCTTCGCCCCAGGCGATATAAAAGATAATCCGTGTAACCCGTGAAATCCGTGTCAAAAATATTTTTTATTTTATTTAGCCGAGGTTTCAAATTTAAGTGAAACATTCAGAAATCACCGGTAAAATAATAGAATCCGCATACCGCGTACATAATACCCTCGGTTTTGGCTTTCTCGAAACCGTCTACCAGAACGCACTTATAATCGAACTCCTAAAAACCGGTCTTAACGTTGAAAAAGAAAAACGCCTCAGGGTCTGGTACGAAAACCAGATCATCGGTGATTTCATAGCAGACATTATTGTCGAAGAAACCGTAATCATAGAGTTAAAAGCTGTTAAAGAACTCCATGCAGTTCACGAAGTTCAACTTGTCAATTACCTCAAAGCAACCGGGATTGAAATCGGGTTATTGATCAACTTCGGCAAGAGCGTTGAGATTAAACGTAAAATAATGGATACACGCTGAGCCGCCCAACCCATCACCCCAGGCAAACAAAAAGTCGAATCCGTGTAAATCCGTGAAACCCGTGTCAAAACAATGTTCTCCAATCGCCGCAGGCGAACAAAAAATCGAATCGGTGTAAATCTGTGAAATCCGTGTCAAAACAATGTTCTTCAATCGCCGCAGGCGAGCAAAAAGTTGAATCCGTGTAAATCCGTGAAATCCGTGTCAAAACAATGTTCTTCAATCGCCGCAGGCGAGCAAAAAGTTGAATCCGTGTAAATCCGTGAAATCCGTGTCAAAACAATGTTCTCCAATCGCCGCAGGCGAATAAAAAGTCGAATCCGTGTAAAATGAAACATCTCTTCGCCACCAACAAAGGATCGAATTTGGATAAAAATGCACGCATCTATATTGCAGGACACAACGGTCTTGTGGGATCCGCCATCTGCCGCAAACTGAAAAAAGAAGGCTATTCAAACCTTCTGGTAAAAACTCATAATGACCTGGACCTTTGCCGCCAGGAGGCGGTCGAATCTTTTTTTGATCGTGAAAGACCCGAATATGTATTTTTAGCCGCAGCAAAAGTCGGCGGTATCCTGGCAAACAATACGTATCCCGCAGATTTTATTTACAGCAACATCGTCATTCAGACCCACGTCATTGAGGCGGCATTTAAAACAGGGGTTTCGAGATTACTCTTTTTAGGATCTTCCTGCATCTACCCCCGGGACTGCCCCCAGCCCATGAAAGAGCAATATTTGCTGTCAGGGCCTCTGGAAAGTACAAACGAACCCTACGCCCTGGCAAAGATTGCAGGTATAAAGATGTGCCAGTCATACAACCGGCAGCATGACACCCGGTTTTATTCGGTTATGCCGACCAATCTTTTCGGGCCCAATGACAATTTCGACCTTAAAACAAGCCACGTGCTTCCGGCTCTGATCCGCAAATTTCACAATGCAAAGGTAAATAGAGAAGAATCCGTTGAAATCTGGGGCACCGGAACCCCTCGCCGGGAATTTCTTCACGTGGACGACCTGGCCGGGGCATGTCTGTTTGTCATGTGTCTTGGGGATGAAAAGTTCCAGTCTCTTCTGGCCGAAGAATTTCCACTGATCAACATCGGCTGGGGAAAGGATATCTCCATTTGTGAACTGGCCGGTTTGATAAAAAAGATCGTGGGATATGAAGGTGAGATCCTTTTTAATACCCAAAAACCGGACGGCACCCCCCAAAAACTCCTGGATACAACCAGACTAAACAGACTCGGGTGGACCCCGGAGATACCCCTTGAAACAGGAATCGAAAAAACCTACCAATGGTGCCGTGAAAACAGGATTTTTGAAAAAGCTACCTGAAACCCCCCGGCGCGGAAATGCCCTGCCGGGCGACGTAAAGATTAAACCGTGTAAACTCACGTCCCCCCGGAAAGGGCTCACCCGGTAAGACGTGGTGACATGTCACCCTCAGAAGTTATACTTTGTATAACAAAACAGAGGTGTTCAATAACGTATTCTAAACAGGCTTGACGACCGGATTGAGGGATGCAAAAACCCACGGCATTTTGGAGAGCCGTTGAAGGGTGACCGCGCCGGCTTCTGGTGCTACCGGGTCGGAGACTATCGGGTACTGTGCGGCATCCAGGACGAAAAGGTGGTTTTCCTAGTTCTATCAGTCGGCCACCGCCGGCAAATTTACAGAAGCTGACATACTTTTTCCTCTGCATTCCGGGTAGGGGAAAATATGCAGTAGAGCAAGTTCTGAACGAACGCTCCGAGTTCTCTGGGAAAAATTTTCTCTAAAATCCGTGTAACCCGTGAAACCTGTGTCAAAAAAAAAATCTTTTCTTCGCCGCCAGGCGACCGAAAGTCTATCCGTGTAACCCGCGTCAAAGAAAATTTCTGTAATTATGGGTTACGGCATATCTTGGGCGAATGTCCCCCAGGACAACCAGTGACTATTCATGAAATGTGATTGCATTTGCAATACAATGGTGTTATATTTTGTACGCAACCGAAAAGGAGTGGAAAATGGCCACATTGCAAGTAAGGTCCATTGATGACGCGCTATATCGCGCACTTGGAAGGCGGGCAGCCATGGAAAACCGTTCTATCAGCCAGGAGGTTGTTTCCATACTCAAGGCCTATCTTTCTGCCCCCACGACAAAATACCAGGATCACACGATCCGTTTTCTTGAAATGTGCGGTAGTTGGGATGACGCGCGCGATGAGGACGATATTATAGCGGAAATAAGACATGACCGCCGCACCTCTGATAGGTTTCAGGAAATTTTCTGATGTTTCTGCTCGATACGGACACCCTCATTTATTCTTTAAAAGGAAAAACCGCCGTTGTTGAAAATTTCCACCTTCACGCAAATGATCCCAAGGCGATATCCGTCATAACATACGGTGAAATGATATACGGGGCCGAAAAGTCGCAGAAGCGTGCCCATAACATGGCAAGGGTACATCGGTTACGCGAAATTTTCCCCATCATCGATATCAGCTGCTCTATTATGGACACTTTTGGTTCTATAAAAGCTGAACTAAACCGCAATGGCACCATTGTTGATGATTTCGATCTGCTTATTGCAACCACGGCTATCACTCTGGGCTACTGCGTTGTAACCAACAACGAAAAGCATTTTTCAAAAATTCCAGGCTTGCAGTTTATTAATTGGACGATTCCAAGATGCTGATACCTGGTCGTTTTTATTTTCCTTTCTATCACCAGGGTGTAAAAGAAAACATCTATCTAACAACTCTCTCGCCCCAGGCGATTTAAAACCTAATCCGCGTAATCCGTGTCAATAAATTGTTATTTTTTTCGCCGCCAGGCGACTTAAAGTTTAAACCGTGTAAACTTGTCGGGTCGTCTTGTGGGGTCGTAGCTCGTAGAGCGTAACCCCAAGCTCGCAGAGCGACGTGTCGGGTCGACTTGTGCGGCGAAGTTTTAACGAAGACGTAAGCCGGAGGCGTAGCCTGAAGCCTGATCCATGAAACCTGTGTCAAAAAAGTAATCTTTCCTGCCCGTAGGGTAACAGAAGAGATACCATAGGCGTGGATCGTGGGGCCTTGATCAAGGTCTGGCTATACGAAAGGGTAACGCAAGAAAAGGCGTTTGCATCAAAAAGCTAAATTCTTCTTCCCAAAGAATATTTCTGTTATTATGGGATACGGCACTTTCAGCACGAACGTCCCCCTGGATGAACGTACCCGGCTACTCTTGACAAATCGATTGCCGATGTGTACCATTAAGGTATACAAATAGAGTGCACAGCAAGAGGGGGAGGGAAATGGCAAAAACGGCAATGACACACGCAAGACTTACGCCGGAAATAAAAGAAGAGGCCGAGACCATTCTTAGAGAATTGGGAATTTCCATTTCTGCTGCGTATGAAATGTTTTATCGCCAGATAATTGCGCATCAAGGTATTCCATTTGATTTGCGTATTCCAAACAAAAATACGCTTCAGGCCATGAAGGAAGCGAGAGAAGGCAAGGGGAAAAGATACGACAGGGTAGAAAAAATGTTTGAAGATCTAAAAGTTTGATGCTGCCGATTCGTCCAACATCCAGATTTAAAAAAGATTTGAAAAAAGCCGCAAAACAGAGTCGAAATTTAAAGAAACTGCAACAGATTCTTGAACAGCTGGTCATCCCTTCTCCCTTGCCTTCAAAACACAAAGACCACAAACTGAAAGGTGACTGGATAGATTTTCGAGAATGTCATATTGAACCTGACTGGTTGCTGATTTACACAATATCAGATTTTGAACTCAGACCGGTTCGCCTTGGCACGCATTCCGAATTGTTTGATTGAACCATACATCCCTTCGCCACCAGGCGAATTGTAATAGTGGATAAATCGAAATCTTCAATTTATCCGGGGGAAAAATCCGTGGAACCTGTGGAAACTTGTCGGGTCGACTTGTGCGGCGAAGTTTTAACGAAGACGTAAGCCGGAGGCGTAGCCTGAAGCCTGATATACGTCCCACAACCCGCAACCTTTTAGAAACCAAGCCATAGAGGTGCATATGAAAGGCATAAAAGCACATAGAATAAAGATTCGATTTGAAAATATATGGGAAAGCCCGTTATTACATATTCTATTGACAAAAGAGGATGACGTAGTTGTTGCTCGTTGTTTGGATTTTACTGTATCCTCTCACGGTATCGATGAAAAAGATGCTTTAAAGTCCTTAGCCGACTCGATTAAGGAGTACGTTATCACTGCTGTTGAAAATGACGCTGTTGACACACTAGAAGATTCAGCTCACAGTAAATATTGGCGAATGTATAATGAACTAGAGTCTAAGCATTCGATGCATATGATAAAAAGGTCATTGAAAAGATCATTTGATTCCGTACCGAAGGGAACAATTGACAAATCAGTGACTGAGATCAATTATGCCTAAGGCCATAGAGCTTCGGAAGGTAAAGAGAATATTAGGAAAATATGGAATCTGTTATATTACCGGAAAGGATAGACATCCGAAGTTTTATGACCCTGAGACAAGAAAGTCGTATCCTGTGAAATCACATGGGAAAAAGACACTCATATTGCAATACGCCTTAGAGGATCTATCAAGAAATTTGACCTTCCAGCAGACACCTTCGAAAAGTGAAAAGATGATAAATCATTCGAGTCCCGGACAGGCAATCCGACGAAATGGCCAAGGCTATTATCAAACTAATGAGGCCATTAAAGGATAGTGTTCTAACCATCACCGCTGATAATGGTAAAGAGTTTTCTCGTCACAAAAAGATATCAAAGAGCCTGAAAGCGAATGTCTATTTTGCGCATCCTTACCATGCTTGGGAACGGGGCCTGAATGAAAATACAAATGGTCTGCTTCGCCAATACTTCCCAAAGAAATTGGACTTTCGAACAATCGATGATAAGAGTATTGAACATGCCATGAATCGCCTAAACAACCGACCGCGTAGAACGCTGGGCTATGTAGCGCCAATTGAGGTGTTTTTAAAAAATAACAACAACATAAACAGCGTTGCAGTTAATATTTGAAACTACGTGGGAATATCGTCGCAATTGACGAATTAGTTTCACTATATCAAGATATTGAGGGAAATATGAAAAAACATTACCCAATAATTATTGAGCAGGACAAGGATGGGGTATACATAGTTGAGTGCCCTCTATTTAAAGGTTGCCGAAGCTATGGCCATGATATTGAAGAAGCTGTGGAAAATATAAAGGAAGCTATTGAGGTTTGCATAGAAGAAGATACTATTGATGATCAATCGACATTCATTGGAATCCGTGACATTGAGTTAGCTATCGCATGACCAGTTATCCCACCTTGTCGTTCCGTGATCTAATCCAAAAAGTCAAAAAGATGGGTTTTAAGAAACGGAGGCAGAAGGGCTCGCATATTCGGTTTGTCCATTCTGATGGACGCAAAACAACCATTCCGGACCATGGTCAAAAAGATGTTCCCCAAGGTCTGCTCATAAAAATCGTACGGTATGATCTGGAGATGAAAATCAACGAATTTTTTGACATTTAATTTACGCCCCCTTGAACGCATCAATTACGTTGGTGATCATTATTTAAAAAATATTTGAATATTTAAGTTCCCAAAAACACATGAATTGAAACTCCGGATAAATCAAATTCTTGATTTCTCCGGCAAAAAAACAAACCGTGTAACCTTGTCGGGTCGTCTTGTGGGGTCGACTTGTGGGGTCGTAGCTCGCAGAGCGTAGCCCCAAGCTGAAAGCGCCTTGTGCGGCGTAGTTTTAACGAAGACGTAAGCCCCAAGCCGGAGGCGTAGCCTGAAGCCTGATCCGTGCAACCCGTGTCAAAATAATAATCTTTCCTGACCCATTACTAATGACTCGAAAAGATATGTTGACATGGCACCCGAAGGAAGTTATACTTTGTATAACAAAAAAGAGGAGTACAATGTTTGCAATTCGATTGGACAAAGAGATCGAGCAAGAGTTGGATCTGCTCGCAAAAACCCGTGGCAGTAACCGCAGTGCAGTGGTGCGGGAGGCGATCCTCAGATACCTGGAAGACAATGAAGATTTGGTTCTGGCCAAACAGGCCCAAAGGCAAATGCTCAGCAGCAAGCCATTAAAACAATTGAGAAAAGAACTTGGCCTGGACCGTTGAGATCAGCGACGTTGCCGAGCGGCAATTGCGAAAACTGGACCGGCCGATTCAGAAACGTATTCTAAACTGGATTGATGACCGGATTGAGGGATGCAAAAACCCCAGGCATTTTGGAGAGCCGTTGAAGGGTGACCGCGCCGGCTTCTGGCGATACCGGATCGGAGACTATCGGGTAATGTGCGACATCCAGGACGAAAAAGTGGTTGTGCTGGTTCTATCAATCGGTCACCGCCGGCAAATCTACAGAAGCTGACTTACTTTCTCCCCTCTATTCCGGGTCGGGGAAAATGCCCAGCCCAGACGAATTAAAACACCTGTTAAATTATTGTCTTAAATTCTCTGAGAAAAAATCAAAATCCATGAAACCTGTGAAATCTTGTCGTTACGTCTTGTCGGGGCACAGCGCTGGGCCTGCTGAAAGGCGAAGTCTGAAGCCTGATTCGTGCAATCTGCCTGTGGTAGCGAATTAGGCTTCGCCTGCGGCTACGACCCAACAAGGCGGACGTCCCGCCATCGGAGCCCCGTTAAATTCTGCGAAACAGAAACCCTTTGGGTATTTTACCGGGGTGTCAAAAAATGTATTTCTTCGCCGTCAGGCGACTTAAAGTTTAAACCGTGAAACCCGTGTAAACTTGTCGGGTCGTCTTGTGGGGTCGTAGCTCGTAGAGCGTAGCCCCAAGCTCGCAGAGCGACGTGTCGGGTCGACTTGTGCGGCGAAGTTTTAACGAAGACGTAAGCCGAAGGCGTAGCCTGAAGCCTGATCCGTGTCAAAAATAATTTCCCTGTTTGCTTGGCTGGCTGTTGAAGAAGTCAGGCATCCGGCAGCTGAGGTTGCAAGATTTTTGGGAATCAGCCGTATGGGTGTCCATAAAGCAGTCACAAGAGGGTTTGAATTACAACGTAATCATGTGTCGTTGGGGTAATAAGTTTACAAAGTTGCCAACGTCCCCCATGATCACCCATGAAAGAAATGTCCTTAATGTTTTTGTGGTTTCTCCATGCTCTTTGCACCATGCCCGGTGCCATTTTTAAGGAAGTGCTTTGCGTTGAGCATTCCTCTAAAATTAATTTAATATTGAATGACGCCTCCATGGACGAAGCCAAACACGCTCAAAACGACTGGAGCAAATAAAAATGAAAAATCTAATGAAAAGAATCACATTTGATAAAGATGTTCTTTGCGGCAAACCTCTTATTCGAGGTTTACGGATATCTGTTGCTATGATTCTTGAACTATTAGCAAAAGGTGCAACTGAAAAAGAGATCCTGGAAGATTATCCGGAATTGGAGCAAGATGACCTTCGAGCTGCATTATTATATGCACACCATATGGTTGCAAAAGAAGATGTTTACATTCGGACCACCGCTTAACTGAACTGATATGAGATTTCTATTAGATGTTAACGTAGGTGGCTCCTTGGCTATCTGGTTAATTGAACAAGGCCACGATGTTATTGAAGTTAGGCATAAAGATCCGAGAATGAGAGATGATGATATTTTGATTTGGGCCAAAAGTGAACAAAGAATAATTGTTACAACAGACAATGATTTTGAGGAAATGATTTGGCGCCAGGGAAGGCCCCATTGCGGCATATTGAGATTAGAAAACCTGCCTAGATCGAAGCGAAAAGAACTTTTACAAGATGTGCTCTCACTACACAGCAATGAACTGGAATCTGGGGCAATTGTGATTGCATTAAGTTCAAAGTTTCGTGTCCGTAAGCCTCTAATTCGATGGTAAATGAAAAAATGTCCATAAGCGAGAAGGCGGAACTGTATCAGTACCTGCCACTCAAAACTAAAAACTTGTTAGCCTCTGGCTGATTCAAAATTAATAGACGAGTAATTGAAAATTCGCAAAGCCGTATTTCCCCTCGCCGGTCTCGGGACCCGTTTTCTGCCAGCTACAAAGGCGATGCCCAAAGAGATGCTTCCTATCGTCGATAAGCCGATTCTCCAGTACGCGGTAGAGGAAGCCATGGCATCTGGAATCGAGGAATTAATATTTGTTACCGGTCGTGGCAAAACGGCCATCGAGGACCACTTTGACACATCATATGAACTAGAGAGTACACTCAAAAATCGCGGAAAGGACGAGCTTCTAAGGAAAGTGGCGTCGGTGGTCCCTGAGACCGGAACGATCATCTACACCCGCCAAAATGAAGCGCTCGGCCTTGGGCATGCCATCTGGTGCGCCAGAAATATCGTGGGGGATTAACCCTTTGCGGTCATTCTTGCCGATGACCTTATAAAATCGGAACGCCCGGTCCTTTCTCAGATGATAAAAGCGTTTGACAGGCTGCAAGCCTCTATTGCCGCGGTCATCGAGGTTCCCAAAACAGAAACCAACAAATACGGCATCGTGGATGCCGGAAAAATGACAAATGGGGTCGTAAGCGTTAAAGGGCTTGTGGAAAAACCGAAGCCTGAAGAAGCACCTTCGAACCTGGCCATTATCGGGCGCTACATTCTGACGCCCAAGATCTTTGAATTTCTCGACCGTAAACAGCGAGGGGCCGGAAATGAGATCCAACTCACCGATGCCATGTCCATGTTGCTGGAGTACGAGTCGATCTTTGGCTTCCGCTTCAAGGGGCGCCGTTTCGATTGCGGCGACAAAGCGGGGTTTCAGCTGGCCAATATCGCTTTTGCCATGGAGTCGCCTGAAATAAGAGAAAAGTTGATTCCGTTTCTCAAGGAAATTGTTAATGGAAACTCGGCAGATCCACATAAATCAAAACCATGATTTTTCTGTCAAAAAATTATTTCTCTAAAATCCGTGTAACCCGTGAAACCCGTGTCAAAAAAATAATCTTTCCTGCCCGTAGGGTAACAGAAAAAATGTCTGTGTCAGTCTGCGGACGTCTGCGGCTATATAATGCCCTAAATGTTTTTGTTGTTTCTCTATGCTCCATGCTCTCTGCCCTATGCTACTATTCGGTGTAACCGAGAAGGCGGAGCTGTATCAGTACCTGCCACTCAAAACTTGTCCGCCTTTGGCTGATTCAAAACTTGTCTGCCTTTGGCTGATTAATAATTGTGTAAGTTGATGTCCCCGAAACTGGGGTTGCGGCACGCCCTGCACAAATGTCCCCCTGGACATCGCCGACCTTGAAATTGACTTTTTCGAGAAATGGTATATACTGGTGTATATCAAGTGTGAGAGGAGGACCTGATCCATGGAATCTACAGCAAAGCTTTTTCAAAATGGGCGGTCTCAAGCGGTCCGGTTGCCCAAGGCATACCGTTTTAAGGGCAAAGAGGTGAAAATCAGAAAAGAGGGCGACAAGGTAATTATCGAGCCGCTTGAAAGAAGCCGCTGGCCGGAAGGTTTCTGGGATTATTTTTCTGTAGATCCGGACTTTGATATACCCGAACCCCTGCCATCAAGCGAATTCAGTTTGGATTGACCCGGTCGCCTATGTATCTGCTCGATACCAATATCATCAGTTACTGGATGCGTGGCAATGCAACCGTAACAGGACGGATCAAAGAATTCGCGCCTTCAGATTTATCCTTATCCACCATCACTTTGGCCGAAATATGGTATGGCATCGAGAAATCTCCTGTGAAGAAAAAAGAAAGGCGATCTAAAATCGAGAAGATCTCCTCATTACTGAATGTATATCCGTTTGACGAGACAGCGGCCGTGAACTATGCGATCATACGTGCGCAGCTTGAAAGGAAGGGCTTGGTGATAAGCGAAAGGGATATCCAGATATCCGCCATTGCAATGGCACACAGGCTAACGGTTGTCACGCACAATATGAATGAATTTAGCCGTATCGAAAAATTAACTGTCCAGGATTGGGTCGCCCAAAGATAAAAGGAGATGCCACAGAACGCTTAAACCCGAGGAGATGCGTGCGAGGCTATGGGGCAAAGACGGAAATGTAGGCTTTTATGGACACGATGAAATACAGGGGTCCAATCTCGATTTAAAACCAAATTAAGGGGTTGTGCACGCTCTGCACGAATGTCCCCCTGGAAATTCTGCGAAGCAGAAACCCTTAGGGTATTTAACCGGCGTGTCAATAAATTGTGAAATGAGAAACTTATAAACTAACGTACGTCCCGCAACCCGTCCCGCAACCCGGAAGAAATATAATATGGGAGATTGAAAAATGAAATTCCGTTTAACAGAGGAAATATGGAAAGAAGGCAATATGTATGTATCTTATTGTCCTGAATTGGATATATCATCATGTGGTGAAAATGTTGATCTGGCAAAAAAAAACCTTGTCGAAACCATACTTATTAATATCGAAGAGACAAAGAAGATGGGAACCTTCAATCAATTCCTTGAAGAGTGCGGCTTAGAAAAGATACATGACGACATCTTCAGTGTCCGTAAAGAACTTGTCGGTTTTACCCCCATTGAAATAGCCGTATAGTGAAGATCAAGCCAACGCATTACGCGGTACAAAAGAGAATATTTGAAAAGGCGGGATGTATTTATGCCCGAACTAAGGGTGATCATCTCATCTATCATTTTCCAGGGGCAATTCGACCGGTAGTGATACCAAGATACAATGAAGTTCCAGTATTTGTGATAAAAAACAACATGCGAATCATCGGATTAAGTAGAGAGAGGTATTTCGAACTTTTTAATGCTGTGGAATAACCCCTATCGGTAAGAGACCTGTAGAAAAATACATAATATCCATCACCGCGAAAAACAAAAAAAATCGTGGTGAAAAAAATTACCCTAAAATCCGTATAACCCGTGCAATCCGTGTCAAAAAGATGTTTTTCTTCGCCGCTAGGCGACATAAAATTTAAACCGTGTAATCCATGAAAACTTGTCGGGTCGTCTTGTGGGGTCGTAGCTCGTAGAGCGTAGCCCCAAGCTCGCAGAGCGACGTGTCGGGTCGTAGCCGAAGGCGTAGCCTGAAGCCTGATCCATGAAATCTGTTTACCCCGTTAAATTCTGCGAAGCAGAAACCCTTTAGGGTATTTAACCGGGGTGTCAAAAATTGTGCCTTTAATGTTTCTCCTAATAGTGCGATATTTTAAAGGCACTATAAAGGATATAAAAATTCAGCCTGCCCTATGCTACTATCCGGTGTAATCGAGCAGGCGGAGCTATATCAGCATCCATTTCTTGAGTTCATGGAACCGTAAAGCGTTTTGGATCCAACGTCCCCCTGGACTTCGCCACCAGGCGAATTGTAATAGTGAATAAATAGAAATCTTCAATTTATCCGGGGAAAAAATCCGTGAAACCCGTGTAAACTGCGTCACGAAATATATCAGTTTTTCAAGTGTGAAATGAGAAACTTATAAACTAACGTACGTCCCGCAACCCGCAACCTAAAGCTGCGCGCATCGTATTTCTACCCGACCCCCTGGACGAAGTATGAAGGAGGCATTCATGAAATTAAGCATTTTCTATAAAGAAGAAAAAGAATGGTTTGTCGGGCATATCCAAGAATATCCGGATTATGAAAGCCAAGGTAGAACCTTGGATGAATTGAGAGAAAATCTGATAGAAATCCATAATGATATCAGTGATGGTTTAGTACCTGACGCTGAACCATTTCAATTAATGGAAGTCGCAATTTGAAAAGAAAAGAATTGCTGCGAATAATTAAATCAAACGGTTGTATTTTTGTTCGTCATGGAAGCAATCATGATTGGTATAAAAACCCTCAATCAGGGAAAAGTCAGCCTATAGCAAGGCATACTGAAATAGAAGATGGGCTCGCCAAAAGGATAATTAAGAGACTATCGTAGAATGGTGAAACAAAGTTTAAATGTGAAGAACCTCCCACAGGATGTCCCGCCCTTATACGCGTAGAATAAGTACCCAAAAATTCAGTCTTGAAAGAATATATCTTTTGTTTGAAAATGCCGAAGTTAATACAATCGAAACTCGCTATCCTGATTCTGAAATTGTAAACGACCAGGCAGAGCTATATCAGCCTCCATTTCTTGAGTTCATGGAACTGTAAAGCGTTTTGGAACCAACGTCCCTCTGGAAAAGATAAGTGCGATGGTGATCAAAGGTCAAGAGGAGACTTGACCCCTAACTTAATTCCTTCGGCAAATAACCGTGTAATCCATGAAACCCGTGTCTAAAAAAGTGTTTTTCTTTCGCCGGCAGGCGACTTAAAGTGTAATCAGTGAAACCCGTGTCAAGGAAAATTCCCGTAATTATGGGGTTGCGGCACGCCCTGCACGAACGTCCTTCTGGATTTATTTTATATAGAGTAATCGATGTCCTGATACTTGGCACTTAATGTATATCCCATTGACATATCCCAGCGATGGCTCTATAATATTTCATAACGGAAAATTCAGCTAAGGGGGTATTGTCATGGGTTGTGTGAAAACGAGGATATTCAAGAGCAATCGTAGCCAGGCGGTTCGCCTGCCCAAGGAAGTCGCCTTTTCGGACTCCGTTAAAGATGTAGAAATCACCGCGATCGGCAACAAACGTATTATTTCGCCGGCGGGGCAAGCCTGGGATGAATGGTTTGATGGAGCAGGGGTTTCCGATGACTTTTTGGCAAACCGAGAGCAGCCGGAAGACCAGCATCGGGAGACCTTTTGATGCTCAAGTACCTGCTAGACACCAATATTGTCATCTATACCATGAAAAAACGCCCCCAGCAGGTCAAGAGGCGTTTTCAGCAGCATCACGGCCAGATGGGCATTTCTGCTGTAACCATAGGTGAATTGGTATTTGGAGCGGAACATTCACAACAGGTGGAACGGAATCTGGCAGACATAGAGGCCATGGCAGCGCGGCTTGAAGTGCTGCCTTTTGACGACAAAGCCGCATATCATTTTGGACAGATACGGGCTGCACTGTATCGTTCGGGCCAGCCCATAGGGCCTTATGACATGATGATTGCCGGCCACGCCAGAGCCTGCGGGCTGAAACTTGTGACAAACAATCTGAAAGAATTTCAACGGGTGCAGGGACTGGTGCTAGAAGATTGGAGCGAAGCGTAAACATCCCCGTGTCAAAAACATAAATATTCCTGCTAAAGGGTATAACAGAAAAAATATTTATGTCCGTCTGTTCGCCGCCAGGCGATTTAAAAATTTAACCGTGTAAACTTGTCGGGTCGTAGCTGAAAGCGAAGCCTGATCCATGAAATCTGTTTACCCCGTTAAATTCTGCGAAGCAGAAACCCTTTAGGGTATTTAACCGGGATGTCAAAAATTTTGCCTTTAATGTTTCTCCTAATAGTGCGATACCTTAAAGGCACTATAAAAGATAAAAAAATTCAGCCTGCCCTATGCTCTCTGCCCTATGCTACTATCCGGTGTAACCGAGGAAGCGGAGATATATCAGCACATGCAATTCAAAACTTAAAATTCAACTTAAAATTTGAATTCTTTAACAGCGTTCCGCTATATTTACTTTTTTATGGACGACCCGGGAATTCCCACAGGATTTCATTATAGGGAGGCGAGATATGCCGCAAATAACTCTCAAAGAGACAATAACTAAGAAAATAGAAATACCTATGGATACACTTTATGAGCTTATTGACAATCTAACGGATGAAGATCGTAATAAATTGATAGAAAGGCTTAAATCAAAGCCCATTGATTTAAAGCCTTTTAAAAAAGATAGGGTTAAGTCGTTACTATCTGATTTTGCAGCGACAGATTTGTATGAAGATGATTTTTTAAAGGATTTAGAAGAGGGACTGAAAAAGTCATCGATGTACACGTAAAGCAAAATGCCGTCTATTATTAATCTCAGAGATGATATTAAGAAATACCTCAAGAAGCATGGTCTTGCGAAGAAGTGGGAAAAGGCCAAAAAGCTTTTTGAGAACGATCCCTCTTACCCTTCTCTAAATACCGAATTATTGGAACCAAAACATCGACTGATCTATTCTTTCCGTTTGGACAAGAAATACAGAGCCATCTTCATCTGCCTGCCTGAAGGCAAAGTGGAAATAATTGCTGTGACCAAGCATTACCGTAAGTGACGATGCCCCGCCAGCCAAGATTAGATGCCCCCGGTGCCCTGCAACATACAATGGCTCGGGGAATCGAACGCCGAAAAATATTTTTGGATGCTAAGTTTACAAAGCTGCCAACGTCCCCCTGGATTCAATTTATCCGGGGGAAAAATCCGTGTAACCCGTGAATTCTGCCTGTGGTAGCGAAGCGGACATCCCGCCAACGGGGCCCTGTTAAATTCTGCGAAGCAGAAACCCTTTAGGGTATTTAACCGAGGTGTCAAAAATTATGCCCTTAATGTTTCTCCTAATAGTGCGATACCATATTACACAATGTGACCGAGGAAGCGGAGCTATATCAGCATCCATTTCTATAATTTATATTTCCTTCGCCGCTAGGCGACTAAAAGTGTAATCCGTGTAAACTTGTCGGGTCGTCTTGTGGGGTCGTAGCTCGTAGAGCGTAGCCCCAAGCTCGCAGAGCGACGTGTCGGGTCGTAGCCGAAGGCGTAGCCTGAAGCCTGATCCGTGAAACCCGTGTCAAAAATAATTTTCCTGTTTGCTTGGTTGGCTGTAGAAGAAGTTGGGCATCCGGCAGCTGAAGTTGCAAGATTTCTGGGAATCAGCCGTATGGGTGTCCATAAAGCAGTCACAAGAGGGTTTGAATTACAACGTAATCATGAGTCGTTGGGGTAATAAGTTTACAAAGTTGCCAACGTCCCCCATGATTAGATGGAGACAATAATGGAAATACAATTTATTACCGATGCACAAGGTAAAAAAAAGGCCGCAATTATCCCCTTCGATGAGTGGGAACGGACTGAGAAAGCGAAGGATATTCTTGAACATGTTTACTTGGCCGGGATCATTGAAGAACGTAAAAACAGTGAATCAACAGTTGATCTTGACGACTTGCTGAACGCTGAGGGATTGACCCGTGCCGACCTGGAAAGTTGAACTGATTACGGAGGCTCAGGCCGACTTTAACAGCTTGGATGGCAGTGTAAAAAAACGAGTGTTAAAACAGCTTGTCAAGCTGGAAAAGAACCCAAAGTACGGTGATCCTCTGGGCAATAAAGCTGGCATAAACCTTGAGGGTTACTTCAAATTGTACGCTGACAAGAAGCGAATTAGGATTATTTATGAGGAGATTGACCATATCATCAAAGTTATTGCAATCGACAAGCGTGAAGACATGGAGGTCTACCGCATAGCATTGAAAAGAATTCTATCAATGAAATCATCCTAAACCAAGGTGGATTTCAGTGGCAAGGCATACAAATAAAAAAGGTCTGATCTCCGAACTCTATTTCTCCGCCCGCGGCGGACGCTGCTGCTCAAGAAGTCGGATTACCGATTTGTTGAGGCCACAAAAACATATTCCGTGTCATCCGTGAAACCCGTGTCAAAAAAAAATCATATTCTTTGAAAGTGCATTGCTTTGAGCTTTCAGCCTTGAACTTTGAACATATTCCAAACATTAATTATGGGATTGTGCACGCTCTGCACCAACGTCCCCTGAGACAACATAATCATGTGTCATTGGGGTAATAAGTTTACAAAGTTGCCAACGTCCCCCATGAGTGAAATGAGAAATTTATAAACTAACGTACGTCCCGCAACCCGTCCCGCAACCCGTTTTGGAACTAACGTCCCCCTGGACGCAACTCTAATCGGTCCGACCACAACCGAACCCTTGACAGAGGCACCAATATGATGTACATTGTGGGCTATCGAATAGAAGAAATTTAAGGAATCCTCACCATGGATGCAGCAATTCAAAATAATAGGGAACGAATCAACCTTCGTCTGAAGAGCAACGCAAAAGTTCTCATAGAGCGTGCGGCCAGTTTTGAGGGCAAGACAGTCAGTCATTTTATAGTGACCAGCGCTTTGGATCGAGCAGAGAAAACAGTTCAGGCCCATGAGATGATGACTTTGAATGGAAAGAATTCCAGGTCCTTCTTCGACGCGTTATCCGCCCCGGTACGTTTCAATAACGGACTGATTGAAGCTCTTGACGAACATGACAGGCGCGTTGTCAGTAAATGACCGATTTGCACGCCCTCGTCATTGAGCCCCTTAGCGCCTCCCACAATAAATCAGAATTCCACTGTGGTGTAGAGGAACTGGACCGATATATCACTAAGCAGGCCGGGCAGGATATCAAGCGTCGCATCAGCCGTGTTTTCGTAGCGACGGCACAAGATATGCCTGCGAAGGTGATTGGCTATTACAGTCTGAGCACACTATCCATCGAGTTGACACAATTGCCTGAGACGCTCGCCCGCAAGTTACCGAAGCATGCCATTCCTGCCTCTCTGATCGGCAGACTGGCGGTAAGCAAAGTTGCGCCAGGATATGGGATTGGCAAGATGTTACTGGTCGACGCCATTAAGCGAACACTTTCAGTCAGTGACCAAATCGCGATTTATGCCATGATTGTGGATTCCATCAACGAAAAGGCCACGGCTTTCTATGAAAGATTTGGGTTTATCCGCCTAAGTGATGATAGTCCAAGACTATTCCTGCCTCTGAAATCAATTGAGGGTGCTTTCAAAGATTCCAACACCTGATAATCTATCAGTGGGATTCGTCATGTTCCAACCCCAAATCAGCTCAATCCTATTCCACGCAGTGGATCGGTATGCCAGGCAAATCAAAAATTTGATCTTCCTGGCGTGCCTTAACCCAAACCGTGCAATCAATGTAATCAGTTAAAACTTGTCGGGTCGTCTTGTGGGGTCGACTTGTGGGGTCGTAGCTCGCAGAGCGTAGCCCCAAGCCGGAGGCGTAGCCTGAAGCCTGGTGTACGGAAATTGTGTCACGAAATATTTCAGTTTTTCAAGTGTGAAATGAAAAACTTATAAACTAACGTACGTCCCCTTGAACAGTGTCTCGCAAAATAAGAAAGGTTGCAAGGAGACAACAATGTATCGCCAAAATATATTGAAAGTGCTGGCTGAACATCGAAATGAAATTGAATTACGTTTTGCTGTCGAATCATTATCTATTTTTGGTTCTGTAGCCCGGGAAGAGGCAAAGGAAGGTAGCGATATTGATATTCTGGTGACTTTTATCAAAACACCTGGAATATTCGGTTTTCTTGAATTGAAAGCGTATTTGGAAAAGATTCTTGAATGTTCTGTTGATCTTGTTACTGAAAATGCATTGAAAAAGCAGCTACGTGAACAGATCCTGCAGGAAGCGGTTCATGCCGTATAGAAATTGGCAGGTTCGAATAGATGATATTCTTGAAGCGATTGAAAAAATTGAGCGTTATACGCACAACTTTGATTTTACAGCATGGCAAAATGACGATAAAACGATAGATGCCGTTATTCGAAATATAGAAATCATTGGAGAAGCATCTTCTCATTTACCAATAGAAATACAGGAACAATATGAGGATGTGCCTTGGGGCATGATGAAAGGGATTCGTAATATTTTAGCACATGAATATTTCGGAGTAGACCTTGAAATTCTCTGGAAAACGATTAAGGAAGACTTACCGAATCTGAAGAAACGGTTGCTGTGAATTTTTAACAATTCATCCACAATGGGTATTTCCTTCAATTAAATTGCGTTTCATTCAAAATTCACAATTCAAAATCAACAATTGCTTTTTCGATCCGTGTCAAAAAAGCGTTTTTCTTCGCCGCAGGCGAGCAAAAAGTCTAATCCGTGTAAACCCGTGTCAAAATAATAATCTTTCCTGCCCTATTGCTAATGACTCGAAAAGATGTGTTGACATGTCACCCGAAGAAAGTTATACTTTGTATAACAAAATAGAGGTTTACAATGTTTGCAATTCGATTGGACAAAGAGATCGAGCAAGAGTTGGATCTACTCGCAAAAACCCGTGGCAGTAACCGCAGTGCAGTGGTGCGGGAGGCGATCCTCAGATACCTGGAAGACAATGAAGATTTGGTTCTGGCCAAACAGGCCCAAAGGCAAATGCTCAGCAGCAAGCCGTTGAAACAATTGAGAAAAGAACTTGGCCTGGACCGTTAAGATCAGCGATGTTGCCGAACGGCAATTACGAAAATTGGACCGGCCGATTCAGAAACGAATTCTAAACTGGATTGATGACCGGATTGAGGGATGCAAAAACCCCAGGCATTTTGGAGAGCCGTTGAAGGGTGACCGCGCCGGCTTCTGGCGATACCGGATTGGAGACTATCGGGTGCTGTGCGACATCCAGGACGAAAAGGTGCTTGTGCTGGTTCTATCAATCGGCCACCGCCGGCAAATCTACAGAAGTTGACATACTTTCTCCCCTCTATTCCGGGTCGGAGAAAATGCCCAGCCTAGGCGAATTAAAACGCCTGTTAAATTATTGCCTTAATTTCTCTGAGAAAAATTCAAAATCCGTGAAACCCGCCTGTGGTAGCGAAGCGGACATCATCCCGCCATCGGGGCCCCGTTAAATTCTGCGAAACAGAAATCCTTTGGGTATTTTACCGGGGTGTCGAAAATGTATTTCTTCGCCGTCAGGCGACTTAAAGTTTAAACCGTGTAATCCATGAAATCTGTGTCAAACAATATTTCTGTAATTATGGGGTTGCGGCACACCCTGCACGAACGACCCTCTGATTGAAAGCATTTTAAAGGAAAAGCATCATGATTTTTGAATATTGCCAGAAAGCAGTAGAAAAAGCAGAGTATAAGAAACTTGATGATAATACCTGGTTTGCTGAAATTCCGGCATTAAGAGGTGTCTGGGCAAATGGTAAAACTGTGGAGGAGTGTCGAAAAGAACTCATCACTGTTCTTGAAGAGTGGATAATTCTAAAATTAAGAGACAGTGATCCACTTCCCGAGATTGGTGGCATAACCGTTCAAATAAAGGAAGCTGCTGTCGCGTAAAACAAATGCCGATATCACGCAAGGATTTAATTCGAAAATTCAAGAAATTAGGATTTTCTGGGCCATATTCGGGCGGAAGACATCAATTTATGTCAAGGGGAGAATTAAAGGTAAGAATTCCGAATCCACACAAAACTCAAGATATCAGTGACTCATTGATTTTCGAAATTCTCCGTCAAGCTGGAATATCAAAAAATGATTGGAACAAAATGTAATTCAAAATGAAAGTTTTTGAATTATTTAACAACGTCCCGCAAAACAGGCGAATTAAAACGCCTGTTAAATTATTGTCTTAATTTCTCTGAGAAAAATTCAAAATCCATGAAACCCGCCTGTGGTAGCGAATTAGGCTTCGCCTGCGGCTACGACCCAACAAGGCGGACATCCAGCCATCGGGGCCCCGTTAAATTCTGCGAAACAGAAACTTTTTAGGGTATTTAACCGGGGTGCCAAAAAAATAATCTTTCCTGCCCGTAGGGCAACAGAAAAAATGTCTGTGTCCATCTGCGTATGTCTGCGGCTAAAGAATGGCCTTAATGTTTCTCCAAATAGTTCGATATCATAATAGGCACTGTAACCGAGGAAGCGGAGCTATTTCAGCATCCATTTTATGAGTTCATGGAACCGTATAGCTTTTTGGAACCAACGTCCCCCTGGATGAGTTCATGGAACCGTATAGCTTTTTGGAACCAACGTCCCCCTGGATAAATCTAAAACTTCAATTTTCCCTGAGAAAAAACCGTGTAACCCGTGAAAACTTGTCGGGTCGTAGCTCGCAGAGCGAAGCCTGATCTGTGTCAATAAATTGTTATTTCTTCGCCGGCAGGCGACTTAAAATATATTCCGTGGAACCCGTGGAAACTGCGTCACGAAATATTTCAGTTTTTCAAGTGTGAAATGAGAAACTTATAAACTAACGTACGTCCCGCAACCCGTCCCGCAACCCGACGACTAATGATCGTTTCAATCGGAAAATAGCGATTGATAGATGCATGATAATATGATATATTTTATGTATTATTTATGCATTGATATGGAGAATAGTTATGAGAACCACACTTGATCTTCCCGATGATCTATTAAGTGAAGCCATGCGGTTAAGCAAGGTCAGAACCAAAACCGGCGCCGTTGTTCTTTCTCTGCAAGAACTGATCAACAGACGGAAGATAGAGCGGCTCAGGAAATTGAAGGGTAAGCTTGATTTGGACATAGATCTGGATTCATTACGGCGGGACCGAACCCCATCGTGAGCCTGGTGCTTGTGGATACCTCGGCCTGGATTGATTTTTTTCAGGACGAATCATCGCCGTATGGCGCAGTAGTGGACGCCCTCTTGCGAGAAGATCTGGCCTGCACAACCGGCTTGGTAAAGGCAGAGATAATCCCAGGGGCAAGAAACAGGAAGGAGTTCAGCCAGTTGAAGGACTACTTTGATGCCCTGCCGTTGCTCGCTGACCCCGTCGATATGTGGGATGAAGTGATAACCGCCCAACGCAGATTGAAGAACAGAGGGGTGAATGGCGTTGGTATTCCGGATCTGATTATAGCGGTCACTGCCATTGCCAATGATGCCGAGGTTTTTTCAAAGGATCATCATTTTGATTTGATGGAAAAGATATTGGGCTTGGAGATGTTTAGGGCATCTTAAATGCGGTACTTTGAATATGAATTCGCCTCCCCTTTTGGATAGTGCAGGCTTCATAACCTAACAGCCTTTGGGGTGGCAAGAATCAAATGACCTTAATGTTTTTGTGGTTTCTCTATGCTCTTTGCTCTCTGCCCTGTGCTATTTCGGTGTAACCGAGTAAACGGAGTTGTATCAATATTCATGTCCAAAACATGTATCTATTCGCCGCAAGGCAACTAAAAGTTTAATCCGTGTAACCCGTGAAAACTTGTCGTGACGAAGCTCGAAGAGCGTAGCCTGATCTGTGTCCAAAAAATGTTGTTTCTTCGCCGTTAGGCGACTAAAAGTGTAATCCGTGAAAACTTGTCGGGTCGAAGCCCTGAGCCTTCCGAAGGGCGAAGCCTGATCTATGAAACCCATGTCAAAAAAATAATCTTTCCTGCCCGTAGGGCAACAGAAAAAATGTCTGTGTCAGTCTGCGTATGTCTGCGGCTAAATAATGCCCTTAATGTTTCTCCAAATAGTGCGATACCTTAAAGGCACTGTAAAAGATAAATAAATTCAGTCGGCCCTATGCTCCATGCTCTCTGCCCTATGCTCCTATTCGGTGTAACCGAGAAGGCGGAGCTGTATCAGTACCTGCCATTAAAAATTGAAAACTTGTCCGCCTTTGGCTGATTCAAAATTGCTTTTCCGGTCCGTGTCAAAGAGAATTTCTGTAATTATGGGGTTGCGGCACGCTCAGCACGAACATCCCCTCGGAAGAAATATGATATGGGAGAATGAAAAATGAAATTCCGGTTAACAGAGGAAATATGGAAAGAAGGCAATATGTATGTATCTTATTGCCCTGAACTGGATATATCATCTTGTGGTGAAAATGTTGACTTGGCTAAAAAAAACCTTGTCGAAACTATACTTATTAATATCGAAGAGACAAAGAAGATGGGAACCTTCAATCAATTCCTTGAAGAATGTGGCTTAGAAAAACTCCATGACGACATCTTCAGTGTCCGTAAAGAACTTATCGGTTTTACCCCCATTGAAATAGCCGTATAGTGAAGATCAAGCCAACGCATTACACGGTACAAAAGACAATATTTGAAAAGGCGGGATGCATTTATGCCCGAACTAAGGGTGATCATCTCATCTATCATTTTCCAGGGGCAATTCGACCGGTAGTGATACCAAGATACAATGAAGTTCCAGTATTTGTGATAAAAAACAACATGCGAATCATCGGATTAAGTAGAGAGAGGTATTTCGAACTTTTTAATGCTGTGGAATAACCCCTATCGGTAAGAGACCTGTAGAAAAATACATAATATCCATCACCGCGAAAAATAAACAAAATCGGGGTGTCAAAAAAAATTACCCTAAAATCCGTGGAACCCGTGGAATCTGTTTACCCTATTAAATAGCGCTCTGCGCTCAGCCGAAGGCGAATTTAACTTGGGTGTCAATAAATTGTTATTCCTTTCGCCGTAAGGCGACTCAAAGCCTAATCCGTGAAACCCGCGAAAACTTGTCGGGTCGTAGCTCGCAGAGCGAAGCCTGATCCGTGTCTAAAAAAGTGGTTTTCTTCGCCGTCAGGCGACTTAAGGTGTATTCCGTGGAACCCGTGGAAACTGCGTCACGAAATATCCCAGTTCTTCAAGTGTGAAATGAGAAACTTATAAACTAACGTCCCGCAACCCGAAAAACAATGAAAGAGTCAAGCGGAGACTTGACCCCGTTAGTAATATTTTAGCACATGAATATTTCGGAGTAGACCTTGAAATTCTCTGGAAAACGATTAAGGAAGACTTACCGAATCTGAAGAAACGGTTGCTGTGAATTTTTAACAATTCATCCACAGTGGGTATTTCCGTTAATTAAATTGCGTTTCATTCAAAATTCACAATTCAAAATCAACAATTGCTTTTCAGATCCGTGTCAAAAGAATTGTTCTTCCTTCGCCGTCAGGCGAACCCAATACCTAATCCGTGTAACCCGTGAAATCCGTGTCAAAAAGATGTTTTTCTTCGTCGTCAGGCGACTAAAAGCGTAATCCGTGTAAACTTGTCGGGTCGAAGCCCTGAGCCTTCCGAAGGGCGAAGCCTGATCTGTGAAACCCGTGCCAAAAAAATAATCTTTCCTGCCCGTAGGGCAACAGAAAAAATATCTGTGTCCATCTGCGTATGTCTGCTTGCCCCGTTAAATTCTGTGAAGCAGAAACCCTTTAGGGTATTTAACCGGGGCGGCAAAATAATGCCCTTAATGTTTCTCCTAATAGTGCGATACCATAACAGGCACTGTAACCGAGAAGGCGGAGCTATATCAGCATCAATTTTAGGTCATTCAAAATTCAAAACTCAAAATTAATAATTGCTTTTCAGATCCGTGTCTAAAAAAGTGTTTTTCTTCGCCGTCAGGCGACTTAAAATGTATTCCGTGTAACCTGTTTACCCGGTTAAATAGCGCTCTGCGCTCAGCCGAAGGCGAATTTAACTTGGGTGTCTCGAAATATTTCAGTTTTTCAAGTGTGAAATGAGAAACTTATAAGCTAACGTCCCGCAACCCGTCCCGCAGCCATATTTTATAAAAATAGACATATTGAAGGTGAACCATGAACGTGGCCGATAAAATTTGTGAAAAAGCAAGAAAACTACCGAAGCCGGTCGCAATTGAGGTGCTCGAGTTTATCGAACAGATCAGTGCCTCTCTGGATTCCGATGTTGAAGAGATGAAGAATGCTCAAATGCCGACGATGAAACGGATTTGGGAAAATAGAGAAGACGATGTCTGGAATGATATGTAGACCCGGCGACTTGGTAGGGATACCTTTTCCATATTCGAACCTGAAAAGCGAAAAACGGCGGCCTGTGTTGGTCTTGACCCGGCAGGACCGGCACGGTGACTTTTAGGTGCTGCTGTGACGTCAGTACCAACAGCTGACTGTGCTGTTTCCATTAATGACACTTCAATGAACACAGGACACTTGCCTCGCCAGAGCTGGGTGCGATGTGATAAGCTCTTTACGTTGAGTAAACGCGTCATCGTAAGACAGTACGGAAGCCTTGAAGATACGACATTCAATAGCGTCAGGGAAACAATTTGCGTCTATCTCGGGTGCAAATAGAATTGTTTCCCAGAGCCGTATCGCTTTTGTTTCCGGCGGTTTTTTCGCCGCAGGCGACTAAAAGCGTAATCCGTGAAATCTGTGAAACCCGTGTCAAAAAAATTATCTTTCCTGCCCGAAGGGCAACAAAAAAAATGTCTGTGTCCATCTGCGTATGTCTGCTTGCCCTGTTAAATTCTGCGAAGCAGAAACCCTTTAGGGTATTTAACCGGGGTGTCAATAAATTGTTATTTCTTTCGCCGCCAGGCGACTTAAAGTGTATTCCGTGTAACCCGTAGAAACTTGTCGGGTCGAAGCTGGAGGCGTAGCCTGGAGCCTGATCTGTGTCACGAAATATTTCAGTTTTTCAAGCGTGAAATTAGAAACTTATAAACTAACGTACGTCCCGCAACCCAAGACATGAATTGATTTGGAAACTTTAGTCTGGTAAGCTATTCATATGTCAGAAAAAGAGATAATTGATATTTTGCGGAAAGAGAAACCTTATCTGCATGATAAATTTGGGTTGTTGAGTATCGGACTTTTTGGATCCTATTCCAAAGGCCTCCAGAAAAAAGAAAGCGATATAGACCTGCTCGTCGAGCTTACCGAGCCTCGTTTTGATTATCTTGCAGGACTTCAGATATACCTTGAAGAAAAAATTGGTCGACCTGTCGAAGTGATCCGAAAGAGAAAGGGACTAAGTGAACGTTTTTTAAGACGTATAGAGAAAGATCTTCGATATGTCTAAAGATGAAATCATCGATATTTTGGATCTAATGGTGCAGTCAATACACTTGGTCCAAGCCCGGTTTTCAAAGATAGAGACGGCCGACGATTTCATTCTTTCTCCGGAAGGAGTTACTCTTCTTGACGCAATTTCAATGAGACTGCAAGTTGTTGGTGAATCGGTAAAACAAATCCAAAATACAGATCCGTCAATTTTAGAACATCATAAGGGAATTGAATGGGACAAAATTTCCAAATTTCGTGATCTCGTTTCTCATCATTATGAACACGTTGATCATGAAATCATCTACGATATCTGCAATGTGCATATTCCAAAATTGAAAGACGCTGTATGGGTTCTGTGTAATGGGATTTCAAATTCAGGTAAAGCATAATTGTTTCTTTGAAGGGCATGTTTAATCCAGCAACATTGATGTATAGACCCATTAAAATCATCGGGCTGCGCACGCCCAGCACGAACGTCCCCCTGGATGTATCTATTCGCCGCAAGGCAACAAAAAGTTTAATCCGTGTAATCAGTGAAATCTGTGTCAGAAAAGTAATCTTTCTTGCCCAAAGGGCAACAGAGAAAATGTCTGTGTCAGTCTGCGACTGGTAGTTTAATCGGGTTTCACTGGGCACCCAAAAACAAAAATACAACACGTAAAAACATCCTGCTATGTGAAAAGAGTCAAGAATGGACTTGACCCCTATTCAATGTCCCTAAAACCGGCTTTTTTTTCGCCTGCGGCGAAGGTGATAATAAAGTGTGCTGCCTCTGTTTGCATCTGAATAGATCCATTGGTAAATGGTCTCATGGTCAAAAAATTGTTTCTCCTTCTCCGTAATGTAGATTCTGGCGCAAACCTGCCACCCATTCCGGTTGAAACCTGCCACTAATTCCGGGCTAAACCTGCCACCCATTCCGGCGGAAAGTTTACCACTTTTCAGATCATTTCCGGAATCATCAGGA
>Ga0233437_1000616_pt1 | contig 78499 bp, 71 predicted proteins | sample SI_122_August201_FD_182714 | JGI IMG/M metagenome (GOLD analysis project Ga0233437, IMG submission 182714) | Seawater microbial communities from Saanich Inlet, British Columbia, Canada - SI_122_August2016_200_MG | ecosystem: Environmental > Aquatic > Marine > Inlet | place: Canada: British... | reverse complement strand
ATTGTATTCTCCCGTAGCAACTGGTGCCGGCGCTCCAGGCGTTGCAACAGTCACGTTTTTTTCAACAGTAGAACTACCACCAGGACCTGTAACTCTTAAACGAATTCTATAAGTACCCTCATCATAGTACACTTTAGGATTAGGATCTCTTCTATTAAACGTAGTTCTATCTCCAAAATCCCAATCATATCTTGAAATTCTACCTGAAGAAGTATTTCTAAATCTAACCAGTAGAGGAGCTTCACCAGTAACTGGAGCAACATCAAAATTAGCAGCGGGAGGAATTCTTCTAGGAGGTGTAGGTGGACGCGGTCCAGGAACAGGCCTTGCATCTTTAGCTTTCATCAAAACAACTTCTGATGCACAAGCCTTTAGCGCAGCAGGAGTGTAATAACAATAACCCCGATCTTTCCAACCAGGACCATAACTATTTCTTACTTTGAATACTTCTTTTCTCTGTCCCCCATGAGAATAATCAGGAATATAACCAACAATCATCATAGCGTGACCGCCAGAACTTGTAATTGGTTGATTATCAAAAACAGGACTGCTGTTATCAGAAAAAAAGTTATTATGATATCTATGCACGCCAAGTTTCAAAACATTACCATCATGTAACGCTTGAATCCATTCATCATGATTCGTACGAGATAATTCTCTATAATTTTCAAAGATTTTATTATTTCCTGCATCCCTAAATGCTCGATCATCTGGTCGCTCTGAAAACTTCCCACCCATACACCTACTTCTTCTGGGCCCAACATCATAACCAGGAATTGGTGTGGAAACTGAACTAAAAGACCATCTATTTTCTTTAGCACACCCTAAATCAATACATTTACGAACATAATCAGGATAATAGGATCCACGATTTTTATCTTTCCTATTATGATTACAAGGATCAGGAACAGCAGGATGAGCAGCTCTATCCGATTCTCTACAATAAGGTTCAACGCCAGGAGGTCTAAAGTTCCACCAAAGAAACAACGGAGACATTCTGTGATCTGTTTTCACCCTCCCATCTTTTCTAAAGAGATAAAACTCAAACATACCGACCATAGCAAAAGCCGCGCAAGCACTCAAAGGATTTTGATTTCTAACAGCCAACATATTAACTGAATGATCTATTGTAGGAATTCTCAATCCTCTTCTCCTTAGTTCACTTACATTAACCATTTTTATTCATCATCCTTTTTGCTTTCATCTCCCGCTTCCAACATTGCTTTAATGTCGTCCTCGCTAGGAGTGTCGGTACTATCATCAACTTTAACAGCAGGTATTTTAGGCACCCACTTATCTTCAACAGGAATAATTATTGATTCAAGAGTTCCATGATTTTTACTTAAGTCATTTCCATGAATCGCTTCACCTTCTTGACCAAATCCATTATTACCTAACTTGCCCCTATTATCATATTCACTTTTTTCAACATGCGCGACTGCAATGTAACACCACCATCCTGTGGGCACTTTGTGAATTTCAAAATAACCTAAGTCGTCTACATTGACAGGTTCAAACGCATGCTTGTTAGTGGTAACTGACTCATAAACTTCTTTGTGCTCTTTAGCAAGTCTGTCTAAATCTTTTGGTTCATAAGGATCATACAACTCCACTCCTTTTTCACCTTGAATATGAATTTTTAAACGAACTAACGCAGGATGCAACGGTCTAGTTTTTGCATCATTATGATAACCCATAACATGACCTTGTAAACTAACATATTCCAAAGTTTGTGGATGAGGTTTAGGTTCATCTGGTTTTATCTTAGGTTGAGGCTCTGGTTGCGGTTGTGGTTTTGGTTCATCTCCCATTTTAGTCCCTCCTTACTACTCCATCCATTTTTCCTCGAGGTTTCTCAATACCCCTAACGTGAGGATACCATTCATGAATTGGCTCAGGTATCCTCGGATCCGGTTCTGGCGTTGGTCCATCAGGCGTAGGCTCATCTGGCGCAGGTTCATCCCCTCCTGAAGGTGTTGGTGTATCAGAAGGTGTAGTCGAAGAATTATTATTCGCAGGCGTAGAAGAACTTGAAGAAGGTGATGATGATGAATTATTCCCAAAACTAAACTGAGTCTCATCACCATAACTATCAGAAGATCCGCTCTTATCTCCAAACATTCCAATCATCCAAAATATGCCACCTATCAAGAATATTAACCAACCCCACCACATAATATTAGGATAAGACATCAACATTCCCGCAGTTACCATTCCAAAACCTGCAGCAGCCAGACCAAACTTCCAACTTTTCTCTCCAGATTCATTTTCAAATCCTTTGTAAACTACAAGGAACATTACTATTGCAATTAACAATCCACCAAAGGCACCGAATGGTGAAAGAATTCTTATCACAACTGTTCTAGGATCTGATCCAACAAAGATTGCCAACAATGATAACAAAGCCATAGATACAGCAACAATCTTTCCTCTTTTGTTCAAGCCACCCTTGCCGCCTTTGAAAATATTAACTCTACCAAGTGCCGCAGCCATGATACCATACAACAAACAAAAGAATAATAATACAGTAAAACCATAAACTACTACTCCGTTTGTAAAGAATCTAAAAAGATAATTAAAGAAATTTCCAAATGCGTTTATTGCACCATTAAAATAACTAGAAAGTGGTCTAGCATAAACTAAATTACTCATAAGAACAAGAAGCAATCCGCTTAATCCAATTATACTATTTCTTTTGTTCATTTTTCATACCCTTCAAAACTTTAGCAATACAATATTCAACAGCATGGCTTCTATTTGCAAATCTGTATTCAGAAATTTCACTATCTAGAAGATCTAACAGCTCTTTCTCAACGCTGATACTTATCTTTTCTTTGCCTTTAGCCATCCTACCCAGTCATACTAATAAGCACGCAGTACGATAAAAACGCACCATAAATACAATAACAACACCAAGTATGACCCAGTAGTATATAAAATTATTCGTAGAAAAAACCCAAAAAACGCTCAAAGCGCATAGAAACCTTTAAATAGGCGCCTAGACTCGTTAAAAACGAGGTGATTGCATATGTTCGGATTTGAAGCTGAAAGGAGCATTCCAAGTCTCATTGTTGGTATAATTCTTCTCGCCCTTGGTGGCATACCCTTATTAGCAAACCTAGGAGTTATTCCTAATTTTCTACCGGGTGCACTAACGGGAATTATTGGAAGCATTGCACTATATCTTATCGCAGCTGGCGGTTTGTATATGATCATAGATGCATTCTTAGAAGGACTAGATGAACCAAACGGCGTTGTTACATTGATAGTAGGGTTAATTATTGTTGCAGTAGGTATCATAAACATACTGAACAAATTTGGCATACTAGGATTTAGCGTACCGTTCATGAACGAAATGGTTTATAATATCTTGTTCGTCGTTGAAGGATTATTCTTAGGAATAGGCGCATTTTTTATGCAATAAATTTTTTTATTTTTATTTCACATTTATTTTTAGAAAAGAGGTGTTTGATATGGAAGTAATTCTCGAAAAAAAACCAAAGAATCCAGTAATAGTAGAAGGCTTTCCTGGTTTCGGTTTAATAGGTACAATCGGCACAGAATTCTTAATGAATAATTTAGAAGTGGAGCAGATCGGACAGATATACTTCGACGACATGCCTGCAGTTGTGGCCGTGCACGATCACAAGATCATACACCCATTCGGAATATACTACAACAAAAAACACAATCTAATCATAATTCACGCAATCACAAGTTCTGCAGGTTTGGAATGGAAGATCACCGAGGCAATACTAAAACTAGCAGACACATTACAAGCAAAAGAAATAATTTGCTTAGAAGGAGTCGGAAGTAACGACGCAAATAAAGAAGAACCCGAAACATATTATTACACTAATGAACCAAAAATGAAGAAAAAACTAGAGGAACTCAAAGTAAAACCTCTGAAAGAAGGAATAATTATGGGCATCACAGGCACAATTTTGCTAAAAGGCAGCGATAAACATAAAGTATCATGCTTATTTGCAGAAACTCATTCTAAATTGCCAGACAGTCGAGCCGCAGCCAAGATAATAGGGGAAGTTAACAAATATTTGGCATTAGGTATAGACACAAAACCATTAATGGCACAAGCAGACAAGTTTGAAAAGAAAATCCAGTCATTAATGAGTAAAAGTATGGAAGCAACGCAGATGCAGAAAACAAAACGACCAAATTACTTTGGTTAATCTAAATCCAAAGGATTCGGATGTCGATTGTATCTAAACAATGCGCCCTCTAAAGAAATACTATAGAGAGGTCCAAAAAAACGCTCAGTTTGATCTTTAGTAAGTTGACCTGGAGAGATATATTCTCCGTCGACAACAGGAGCAAGAAAAGTATAAACATCTTCTCCAACTACAAACAACATCCAAGTAGATATAGGTTCATGAACAGAACCTAACATATCGACTGCCTCACCAACAGTTCGTTCTAAATCTCTAGAAACATCATAACAACAAACATTACCATTACCTGGCGCAGTTACATAAACAGCAGAGATTGATTCATCATCAATACTTAACCTAGCAAGTAAATCTTGACCAGTAGTATGTTTTAATTTATCCAAATCCACCATAATTCCTCCCGAAATAACAAGTTTAAAAGTAATATATAAAACTAATCAAAAACAGATAGCAAAACAACCAATAAACACCAATACAGACTCCAAATCGAACGAATTTAGCAAAATAACCCCCGAAGAAGCAGTAATTTACTGGTGCCTAAACTCACTTTTGCATTATTCACACTAAAACAACCATCAAAACCCCCAAAATAACCCATATTCTGGCCAAAAATTCTTGCCTAAAAATTACTATCAAAATATCAACAAAAAAGTGGCAAAATATTTTCTAGAAAAATCTAAAAAATACCCCAGATATCAGATTAAATAACATCCTACTAAAACACATCCTGAAAACATGATAATTTATCAAAAAAATACAAATGAACTCTCACTTTTTGCCAATTTTCTTTATAAAGTTTAAAAGGAGATCATAGAATACCCTATTTTATCAAAATAAGCAAGCATTTTAGAATTATTTTCAATATGGAAAAATAAAACTAAAGAAAAAACCCATCAAACAAACAAAAAGTAAATCAAACAAACAAAATATCTAATAAATAACATCCTTGAGAAACAAATAAAAAATTAATCAAAAAAAACAGAAAAATCACACTCAAAACAACAAAACAAACGAAAGTGAGAGAAATCATGCCGACTTTATAAAGAAAACATCCAGAATGATCATAACTTTTAATCAAATACCAATAAATTAGGCACCAGCAGATCACATCACAAAATACAGCCTAAAACAGCCAAAAACCCCCAATTATTAGATAAAACAAGCAATTCAAGTAACATGACTCATCAGAAAAATATCAAAGTGAGAACTCCCTAAAACAAAACCAAACAAATAGCCCTTTCTCACCAAAAACACCACTAAAACTCAAACCCCCGAAAAAGGCACTTTATCTCGAGAAAAAACACATAATCGAGATAATCCCAAAACTACTCCGAAAACTACAAAAAACACAAAATAGCAACAAACCCCTAAATTCTGAAACTATCCCAACACCCTCTGGAACTATTCCGACCAGTAAACAATAATCCCGACAAAACAGTTCAACCCCCTCTAACCCAATAACCCAGGTATAACAACAAGATCCTACAAAGCATGCAAGTTTCTCGCATTATCCCGTCCTGTTCGACGTTATCCCGAATTTTAATTTAACTAATAAAATGTCGCAAAAACATCATGAAAATAAAACAAAAAAAGAATAGCAAACATCCAATCCAGAAAAAACTCAGCTAATTTTGCCCAATTCTAGTTTTGACAAAAGATTTCTAGCAAAACACAATAAATTACTATCAAGAAAACCAAAAACTACTGCGTAGTAAATAATATAAATGAGAAAAAACGCAAGAAAAACATGAGAGAAATGAATTTAGCAGAAGCTAAAATTGGACAGCTATTGGTCGTCAGCATCCCAGGACCCGAGAACTACAGCTATATAGGACATTTAGAAGACACACCTAGAAGATGCTACGGAAATCCAGCACTTTACAAAGCAACCCTCTCACAAACACACCCTAATAGCGAAATAAGAGGTTTTGGCGCAACATGGGACGGCATATTTGAACCTTGGTGGCAACCGGGAGAAGCCAAGTCAAGACTCTCAATATCATTAGAAACAAGAGTAAAAGTGCTAAACGACGATCCAAACTACCCTCTCCACCCCATCGATGAACTTTTAGATCATACAATGATTGGAGACATAGTTACACTAGCAGGGAATTTCACAACTGCAACAGGTGTAGTCTACAGAATTGGAGATGGAAATATTGGCTTAGCAACAAGAACTCAGGCAGAGTTCAGCAGATACGCAAGACACGTCAATACAAGACATTTTAGAAATTTTCGAGTATACAAAGATATTCTATAACCACTGGTCACTGGACATCTATTCGTGTGAGCCTTATATACTATTTCTGGCATCTTAATTACAGGAAAATAAATGACGATAAAACATCGTCGACATAACCCAAGAATCCTTAAAAAAAAGTGAGGTGTTAGTATGACTAAAATAATTCTAAATCAAAGAGAACCTGGTATGAACCCAAACAGCGACGAACTTGCAAGAGTGATTCTAGAGCGAATTGGACTAAATCCAAGAAAGTCCGGAGCCACGGATAAAATGCACAGAACACTTCTAGAACTTTATGAAAGATCAAAAGAAGCCACCAAAGAAAAAGATCCTAAAAAATCAGTAATGACTGTTGAAGAAATGGGATATTTCGCAGGAATTTCAAGACAGACGATGTATGACTACCTAAAACGCTGGTTAGATCTGAATCTCATAACAAAAACATCATTCATAGATAATCAAAAAGTCGTAATAGGTTACAAACTAAATGGCAACACACTAGAGACTGCATTTGAGAAATCAATGGTACACATAAAAAATAACATGGAGCTCACCCTAAAGTACATAGGAGAACTGCAAAAAATAATCAAGAATGAAAAAATAAGTCAACATCAACAAGGCAGGAAATTCGAAGAAGAGATTATGGGATGATCCCGATCGACGATAGTTAGAATAGGCACTATAAAATAAAAATAGAGAATTAAGAGAAATAACTGTTAAGGCTACTATTCATCAACTCAGATTTGACATCTTCGTCTATAGTAATAACACTTTCTTTAGCTTGTAGTTCTTTGAAGTCAGGATGTAATCTAAAGTATAATTTTCCGTCTACAACTTCATGAATCAACTCAACACCTTTAGTCATTAAACAAGCCATTACACTCTTAACTTCTAACTCTTCCAAGTTAGTCTTCCTAGCAATATCAGAATAAGACAAAGGAGTTTTACTTTCATACATATAGAGAGCCAAAAAAACCTTTTGCTCATCGGCCTTAAGATCTACGTCTGTTTTAGTTAGATCAGAAATCATTAATTGTAATTCTTCAACCCTAGAATCAAGTTTATCAATTTTTGACTCAACTTCAGCAAGGTTGTCTTGAACATTTTGAATTTCGCCAGAACCTTCGTTGATCGACTGCAAGTGCTCGTCGAGTTCTTCTTTAACTTTTTCAAAAGAAGCCTTCAATCTAAAATCAATCAGTTTGAGAAATCTATCCCTCTTATTACTATCAAGCACCGTTTTTCAACCCCCGGCACACATGTACTCAAACGCTTTATAAATATTTCGAAGAAACAAGAAAGAAATAAATAACATCACTAAACAGTCATAAAAATGCCTTACGAAGTAGATGATATAACAAGAAGACTAAATGAAATCGTAGAGAGATATCTTACAAAAAACGCTCGAGGATGGTTTATAGAATCTCACCCATATGCAAGAAGAGAATCTCATGTATGGCCTGACAAAGATATCGAAGAAGATGACCCACATGAATGGACACTCACTTGGGAAAAGCCACCGGAATACACTTCGACTAAAACGCTAGACATAATCTATGCTCCAAAGGAAGTAGAATATAGAAATGGAAAAGAAGAAGAAGGATTCCACATGAGAGGAAGATATCTAGGAAACAATTTAGAAACAGCGCTCATCGAATATGAAACCCTACTCAAAGAAGAAGCCAAAGATTTCAAAAGATAGCAAACCAATAAAAATCAATGACCATTATCACACCCCATGATAGCATCAAAATCAAGATTAGCCATAATTCTGTCAAAACTGAAGGTATTCGATGCTCCAGACCTACAATCAGAACAATACCCTACAGACTCCGAAATTGCCGCAGAAACACTATGGGATGCACACTATCAAGACGAAATAGAAGGTAAAATAATCGCAGACTTTGGATGCGGCACAGGCATTCTTGGATTAGGTGCGGCACTATTAGGGGCAAAAGTAGTATTCATGATCGAAAAAGATGAAAAAGCATTAGAAATTGCAAAAGAAAACTACGAATCACTAAAAGAAGATATTGAAGGAGAGATCAAATTTTTGCATCAAGACGTACAAGACTTCAATGAAAGAGTCGACGTACTAATACAAAATCCACCATTCGGAACTAAAGAAAAACATGCAGACAGAGATTTTTTAATGAAAGCGTTTGACACTGCAAATACAATTTATACATTCCACAAAACTACAAGTGAAAACTTCATCAAAAAAATATCCCAAGATAATAATTTTAAAGTAACTTACTACAAAACTCATAATTTCCCTCTAAAAGCAGCACACTTATTTCACACTAGAAAAATTCACAGAATTAAAGTTGGCTGTTGGCGACTAGAATCTGAAAAACTAACTAAGTATCAGGCTTAATCTTTTTCTCTAAACCAAATTCAGGACAAACTGTATCTCGATACATCGCATAAGGTTTACCAATCACAGCACTCAACACAACAGCAGGAGCTAAAGCGTCCACAACTTGATCAAATGGAACATCAGAAAAGTACATAGACGAAGAATAAGCTATCACCCCAACCACCGTACCGCTCACAGTCTCGGCAACATACTTTTTTTTACCTGAAGAGAACGCATAGAACTGATAACCAACACCCACCCCAAAAACACCTGCAACCTTAACACCTAATTCTTCAAAGCCATCAGTCTCCGAATCCATCCAATTATTCAATAAACCTCTCAACTTCTCAAAAGGATAACCAGCCAAGGCATTACCTAAAACCATATTCAAACGAGTTTGTAAATGAGTATAGAAATCCATACCAACATACAACATCTCAACTGGCGCCATAATACCATAAGAAAACGAATTCATACTCAATGCTTCAATACAGAACTGATACACCCGATTATTCTTCAATCTATCAAACCGTTCTTCTCCCAGAATCTTTTCTAAAGAATCTTTTATCTTTCCCATTTATACAATCCCCATAAATGATCATCAGAATTTCTCAATCTTTCTCGATACACAAAACCCAATCGTTCACAAAAATCAATTGAAACAGAATTTCTAGCAGGTTCAAGCAACACACCAACGTACATCACATTCTCAGCCATATCTGAAAATAAACGAGACATCATCTCATTACCCGCACCCCTACCAACATCAGAAGGCAAAACCGCAATCTGATCACCAAAAACATGTTCACCGTCTATTTCAGAAACTCTGGCAGTCAAAGTATCTTCATGATCTAACCTACCGCTAGAAACCAAACCTTGCAAAGTATAAACATCATAACACATTAGAAAACCTACAATTTTAGAATCGTCAACTGCAACATAAAAATGATTAGAAACTTCCACCCTATGAGCATATTCTTCTGTTTCCAGACCATAAACTAAAAAACCAGAATCTTGTGGAGCATCATAATCGAGCTTTACCGCTTCCGCCACACCACAAATACCATCTAAATCATCCAGAGTAGCTTTTCTAACTAACATTCTACCTCCCCAAAACAACAAGAATCACCAAAAAGTAGTAAATAAACTCGACTATTATAATTTATATAATTCTGCAGAGAAAAGCGCTAAAACCCCAAATAACAACCAACAGAAACCTTTATAAATAGCCCAAATTTCCAACATGCAGGGGATGTGAAAGTATTCTAGCACATATCCACTATTTGGAGGCCTTAAAATGGACATAGAAATCCTAGAAGAATCCGATACTAAAATCGTAGTTAAATTCAACTCAGAAGATCATACATTTGTAAATCCTTTGAAAGAAGAATTATGGAATGATAGCCACATAAAAGTTTCAGCATACAGAACTGGACATTCACTAACTGACAAACCAGAATTAACTGTAGAAACTGATGGCAAAGAATCTCCTAGAGATGCATTGCAAAGCGCAGTTAAAAGATTAAAGAAGGACTTTGGAAACTTCAAAAAAGCCTTCGAAAAATAAAAATGCTTTCTTTGGAGCAAGGAACAAAATTAGTAAACCTTGCCAAGATTTCTATCGCATCTTACTTTACAGGCGAAGCTCCAAACTTAGATGAATACAAAAAAGAATTCTCAGAAGAACAAGGCGTATTTGTAACACTGACGATAAACAAAGAACTCAGAGGTTGCATTGGTTTTCCAGAAAGTCCATTTCCTCTGTACAAAGGAGTATTCAACGCAGCAAAAGCAGCAGCATTTGAAGATCCAAGATTTCCTTCATTAAGTGAAGAAGAGTGGCCATCAGTGGCAGTAGAGATTTCAATATTAACAGTACCAAAAAAGATCGATGTAAACACACCAGAAGATTATCTAAATGAAATCAAAGTAGGAAGAGATGGATTAATAGTAAGAAACAATTCAACATCAGGACTACTTTTACCTCAAGTACCTCTTGAATACGAGTGGACCGAATTAGAGTTTCTACAGCACACATGTGTCAAAGCAGGACTAGAAATGAATGCATGGAAGGATCTGGATAATAAAGTATATAAATTTCAAGCTCAAGTTTTCACTGAAGTAAACAATACAGTAGAAGAGAAGATATGAAAATGGACGGAATCCTCACACATTTAGGCATAATCATGGACGGTAACAGAAGATTTGCTAGAAGATTAATGATGAAACCATGGAAAGGCCATGAATGGGGCGCCCAAAAACTTCTAAAAATATTTGAATGGTGTAAAGAACTTGAAATTGAAGAATTAACCCTATACACATTCTCAATACAGAATTTTAACAGACCAAAAGAAGAATTCGATATGTTAATGAACATTTTCAGAGATAACTTTGATAAAATAAAAGAAGAAGAACACATAGTAAATCAAAATAAAATAAAAATAAAATTCATAGGACGATTACATTTATTCCCAGAAGACATACAACAAAAAGCTAAAGACATTGAAGAACTTACTAAAGATTATAGCGATTACACAGTAAATTTCGCATTTGGTTATGGCGGAAGAGAAGAAATCATAGATGCAACCAAGAAAATTGCCGAATTAGTAAAAGAAAACAAGATACAACCAAGCGAAATAACAGAAGAACTAATCAAAGAAAATCTTTACATGGCTGACGAGCCAGACTTAATAATAAGAACAGGCGGAGACAGACGAACATCAAATTTCTTAATATTCCAGAGCTCATACTCTGAATGGCTATTCTTAGAAAAAAAGTTCCCAGAACTTAAAAAAGAAGACATCGTTAAATGCAAACTTGATTTTGAAAAACGAGAACGACGTTTTGGAAAATAAAAAAAGAAAAAAATTAGATTTCAAACTCAATTTGCTCAAACTCACCATTTCTTACTGAGTTTATAACAGGCACCCTAACCGCAATTCCATTCTGATCAAACTTCATCGACCCAGAGATTGCAGGATAGTTATCAACAGAGTACAAACCCCTCACAATAGCTTCAGAACTAACACCATTCTTCCGCATCACATCTGCAACCAAATGAACATTGTCATAACCAAGCACAGCATAAAGCACGTTAGGAGGTTCTTCGCCGAATCGTTCAACATACTTGTCTACAAATTCATTAAGCTCAAAGTTATCATCACGATAAGCAAGCTCATAACTAAAATATGTCCCCTCCATAGCATCACCAGCATTATCCAAAGTCTCCTTCACCGCAAATGTTGATGCACCTAGAAACTGAACATCATAACCCATCTCTCTTGCCTGCTTAACAATCTCCCCATCAAGCGCCAAAGGAACAGCATAGATTGCATCAGGCTCATAAGACATCATCTTCAAGATCTCCGTTCTAAAGTCAGACGATTCATAATTATGAGTTACAACAACTAGAACCTCACCACCCAAAGCTTCAAAATCTCTTGAAAAAGTCTCTGCTAAAGTCTGGCCCCATTCATCAATGTCATAAAACACTGCAACCTTCCTAGCGCTTAAATTTTTGTAAGCAAAATTAGCCATCAAAGATGCCGAACCTTCAACCGAATATCCAGTTGCAAAAATAAACTCACCAGCATCAGCAATATCATCAGTAACATCCAAAGTCCCAATCAATGGAACTCCATTCTTCTGAGCAACAGGAATAGCAGGCATTATTGAAGTAGCGCACACAGGCCCGATCACAACTGGTACTCTATCCACCTCAACTAATTTGGAAACAGCAGTTACTCCTGCTTTTGGCAAACATTGACCATCTTCAAAGATAACATTCAATTGTACCCCGCTTATTCCACCTTCAGCATTAATTTCATCCAAAGCCATCAAAGCACCCTTCTGCATTTCAATTCCCGCAGATGCAAAAAAATCTGTAAATGGCGCAACAAAACCAATTTCTACAACATCCATTCTATCAACGACCTTACCAGTGATAACATCATTACCACAACCAACTAACAATACAGCTATCGCTAACACAATAATCAATTTATTCATTTTAACATACCTCCACCTACACCCAAACACCTACTAGACAGAAACCAAAAAGAGTATATAAATAGTTGGTGTCTTTTATTAGACACCAATAGAAAGAAATATAAAACAAAAGAGCAATAAAAAACTATGAACAAAGAATTTCTTAAAGAAGCGGGCCTAAACGACAGAGAGATTGAGATCTACCTAGCACTTCTAAGACTAGGTTTAGTACTAGTCTCAACCTTAAGCAAAGAAACAGGATTACACAGATCCAACATTTACGACACTTTAGAAAAACTTCAAGACAAAGGATTAGTCAGCCACATTGTAAAAAATAACATAAAATACTACAAAGCAACTTCACCGGAAAGACTACTTGATTACATAGACGAAAGAAAAGAAAACATAAAAAAAATTCTTCCAGAACTAATCAACCTAACAAAACTTCCGAGAGAAGAAACCAAAGTTGAGGTATTCAAAGGAATAGAAGGAATAAAAACAGTCTTAAAACAAATAATAAAAGACAGAAAAACATACCACATAACAGGAGAAAGCGAAAAATTCTTTGACCTATTAGGACCATACGCAACTCAATGGCTAAAAAAAGCAGAGGAACTGAAAATAAAAGGAAAGCTTGTCTTCATAGAAGGTATGAAATTTGGTCTAACTAAATACGAAACATGCAAAATCTTGCCAGAAGAGTGTTTTTCATCAATAGAAACTTGGATTTGGGATACAAAAACAGGTTACTTTGTTATGAGTCCGCCTTACTTCGTAATACTCGTCGACAACAAAGACATTGCAGACTCAAACATCTCACAATTTAATTTTCTTTGGAAACTAGGTAGAAAACCAACACCAAAAGAAGAAAAAGAAGCAAAAGCACGAATGCTCTAATTGTCTTTTTGCTTAAACAAACCAGTTTTCCAACCAATAAATGTATGCACAACTCTCTCTACAGCAATGGAAGCAACCCAAGCCAACTGATTTGCAACAGCAGCATTTAAATCATGATTCATAAGAACATAGTGCAACGGACCTTGCATAGAATAATATAAAACATTAGCAGGTAACTCAGAAGTATACAAATGCATCAATTCTTTACGCAATTTCTTCCTACCGACAGAGCCTGAATAACTTTGATGATTCCCCTGATAATACAAAGCACCCTGTAAACCTAAATAAGCAACATAGTCTACAGCTGCCGCCCCTATTGCGATTGTCTCAGCATCACAACCCAAATTGTCCATACAATAAGAAGCAGACGACGCAACCAACAACGCAGGCAGACCAGATGCAACGGCATTAGCATTAACACTAACAACTTTATTGTTCTTATACAAAGAAACAACTTTGTTAACAACATCAGAAATCGACATATTTCTCACCAAAAAAGAAAAAGAAAAAAATTAGGAAAGTTTAACAAACTCTCCTTCAACATTCTGGTACATAACTTCGTTGATGCTTCTAACGATTCCATCATCATCCATGCTCAAAGTTCCAGTCAAACCTTTCAATGCAACACTATGCATTCCAGCTTTTAACTCATCACCTTTAGCAACACCAGCTTCATCAATAGATTCTGCTAAAAACATCATCGAATCATAACCAGTTGCAGTAAACAATACAGCTTCAGGATCTTCACCATACTTCACTCTAAACTCAGTCAAGAACTGTTGTGATTCTAAATCATCACCAGTCTCCCAAAAAGTAAAGTACAACCCGTCATCTGCACCTTGTGCATTCTCAACAAAGTTTAAACTTGTTGCAGTATCAATTGTAAGGAAAGTTCCTTCAATGCCCATTTCCTTTGCTTGCTTCAACAACAAACCAACCTCATCATAACCCATCACTAAAAACGTGTCCACTCCAGTTCTTTGGGCTTTGATAAGCATTGATCTAAAGTCAGACTGCTCAGGTTCATAAACATCTTCAATTACAACCTCACCGCCTACTGATTCAAACTTTTCTTTGAAAGTTTCTTTTGTTAGAACCATAAATCCAGAGTTTTGATACAATACAGCCACTTCCTTTTTCTCCAATTCATCAAAAGTAAAGTCAGCTAAACTGTAACCTACTCCTTCATCATAAATTCCAATTCCAAAAGCGAACTCCCCTGCATCTGCAATCTCTTCACTTGAATCTAATCCGTTAATAACCGCAACTTTGTCAGCATCAGCCATGGGAGCTAAAGCAAACAATGAGTCATAACCACTCACAATAAAAGCATCAACACCGTCAACATCTTTCATTTTCTTATAAGCAGTCACAGCTTTTGTTGCTTCGTGTCTATCATCGTAATGTACAAGCTCAACTTTCTTGCCATCAATTCCACCTTGAGCATTAAGTTTTTCAACCGCCAACTCAACTCCTCTAAAGTTTGCAATTCCTAATGATGCTTCAGAACTGGTCAATGCACCAATCCAACCGATCTTAACAACTTCTTGTGTAGGTTCAACTACAACTTCTCCAGTTATACCTGAGTTGCCACAACCTACAAGTCCTAAGATCAAGATTATAGCTACCGCTAAGTTCAATAATTTCATCTTAAACCACCTCAGAGATGATCTTCGCCACCTCTTTTGTTGTTACTACTTAGCGTTGACAAAGTATATAAAACTATGTCGTCAGTTTTACGACGTTTAAACACAAACTATAAATAGAAGCGCCCTAACTAGAATATAATGGATTTACTAACCCCTCTTAAGGACATAGGCCTCACAGATAATGAGATCAAAGTCTACCTAACTCTGTTAAAAATAGGTACAAGCACCGCTTCAAGCATATCAGAACGATCAGGAATGTATCGCCCCTATGTTTACGACACACTAGAAAAACTTCAAGAAAAAAGTTTAGTTAGCTACGTCCACAAGAATAACAAGAAATTCTTCAGTGCAACCCATCCCGATAGATTGCTTGAACTTCAACAAATAAAAGAAGAAAGTATCTCCAACATTCTACCAGAACTTGTTTCATTTACTAAGCTACCAAGAGAAGAAACAAAAGTAGAACTATACAAAGGAAAAGAAGTAATCAAAATTCAATTCAGAGAAGCCTTAAAATGCTTAAAGGAAGGAGGAGACAGTTTCATAATAGGCGCAGAAGAAAAAAACTATGAGAAGCGTGACCCAATCGCATTTGAAAAATACTTCAACGATCTAAAAAGATATGGATTCAAAGAAAAAGCGATAGTAGAAGAAGGAACAACATACCTACCAGGACCAACAGAAACAACAGAGTACCGTTTTGTTGCCAAAGAATTCTTCAACCCAAATCCAACATCCATACTAAACGACAAAGTAATAATGATTATATGGGGAACTCCAGACTACTTAATCATCATCCACAGTAAACAAATGGCAGATGCATACAGAAAACAATTTAAATTACTCTGGGAAATTGCTAAAACAAAAGAAGAGGTAGAGCGAGATAATGAAACCACACAACCATCTTCCTGATGAATTTCATCATCACAAAGAAGAGAAAGAACCAATTAAATTCTGGAAGATAATCGGCGCATTATTCTTAATAATAATACTTCTAGCAATGATCATACCTCACTACGCAGTTAAACTAGACCCAGAACCAACTCAAATACCAGAAGTAAGAGAAGTAATAAGAGACGATATTCCAATAAACAATATTTCACATTCAATTGATAAAATAGAAGATTTTCGAAGATTTCTAACCCCGAACGATCCAATAATCAAACAAGCAGCAAATAAGATTGTTAGCAGAGGATGCGACAGCAACAAAGCATGCCAAGCAAAAGCCATATACTATTTCCTAAGAGACAAGTTCACATACGTCTCAGATCCTAGTTATGAATACATCGCAGGCGCAAAAGAAACATTATTCACAGAATCAGGAGATTGTGATGACATGAGCGTACTTGCTGCAAACTTATACAGAGCAATAGGAATACCAACAAGATTTGTTTTCATTCCTGGCCATGTATATCTGCAAATAAAAGTGGATGACGCATTAAAGAAATACAAACAGAAAGACGGCTGGATTAATGTAGATCTAACCTGCACAAATTGTGAATTCTCAAAAGTACCTTATTCAACAATAGAAGAAGAAAAAAAAATAGTGGATTAGTGCTGAGCACTACCACTGACAATATCTATCATTCGCAAATAAAAACCACGAGTATCTACAGCCATATCAGGCTGTTGACCCAAAAGTTTAAGCGCTTCAACAGTCAACTCATCTGCTCTCGCATGATCGTCTCCTTTAACAGCTTCTGCAACCTCAAAACCATACTTAGTCTTAAGATCAGTTCTAAGTTGAGGACCCAAAACAGCAGACTTCAAATGTAAAGGCGTAGGAGCCTCACCATCTGTCATTAATGCTAAAGGCACATCACACGCTTGATACTTTTTAGCAGCAGCTACCGCATCAAGAAACAAGTACGTATAAAGTTGCGCAGCACCAGACATATGTGCAGCTCGACCATTAGATAAATGTGCCAACACAGCATCATAATTTCCAGAGTCTGCAGTAGTATTATCTGCCAACTGTTTGTTAAAATAAATCTTAATCCAAGCAGCATTACAACCAAAAGTTGCATCATATGCATCCTTATGCGCAGACGTCACACCAAAAGCTTTAGCACCATCATCAGCAACCACTCTATCAACAAGAGAAAGGGCATCAGCAATTCCTGCATCCAATAAAGAGAATGCATTCTGAATTGCACCTAATGAAAAGATACCATCTGCCGCAGCAAACGTCGCTTGATCAAAATAAGAATCGAAGTATGGCTGCAATACAGCGTCAAACACATCTCCAACCTTAGCTCCAAAACCTTCATGTCCTTTTACACTATCCAATTCAGGAGAATTAGAAATGCCAGTTAAAGCCACCAACAAACCATCAAGTGCTTTCACATATGATCCTCTAACTTTGGAATTAAGATCTTCAACAGAAAAAGATGCATGATCTGCTCTATACTTCTGATATTCAGCACCAGCCAAGGCAACATTAGACATCACATAACTTTGAGTTGCATTCATGATATTAGTATCAATCCCGGTAGCGATTGTACCCAACAAATCAAGTTCTGCCTTCCAATCTCTTCTCATAGCAGAAGATCTTGGTCTTGCTTTTTCTAATGCAGTGATCTTACCCAAAACATCTTTTTTCAAATCAAGAAGTTTTCCAAATGAATCAGTAAAATACTCCGCAGCCAACTCAGAGTTTGCACCAACTAAAGATGCCTTAAGATAATCTGCAACAGTACCAGATAAGATTTGAATACCGTCAATAGACAAAACACCAGTAGGCATTCCTTGATCATTAAACTGATCATAATGTCGTCTCACCAACGTCATTTTACGATCTAATGCAGCCCTTCTATCAGGACCTTCAACAGTCTTACCGACAAAAACATCAACAGTTCCAAACAACAAGTCAACAGCGTTTTGATATCTCACAGAATCGTGACCAAAGTATGCTCTTGAAAAGAGTGCCAATTGATCAGCACTAGTAACTGCATCTTCAAACTGCCCGTTCTTTCCTAAAAGATCAACTAACCCTGTTTGCATATCATATAATCTTGTTTTATATTTTACAGAAGCCAACTCTGCCAATTCTCGTTGAGCAGAATCCAACTTTCCTAAAGCACTCGGAGTATACTTATCTTTAAACAAAGTAATCAAAGAACCAATATCAGCTTTAAGATCTATAATTTGAGCAGCATAATCTGGATCTGGACCAGCACCATCTGGACCGTCTCCACCAGTTGTATCCCCGCCAGTAGAACCAGTTGGAAGAACAGCATCATCGAGCGTATCCCCACCTGTTTGATGTTGAGCCGCAGGAGGAACAGTGTCCTGAGCTTCTTGAGCTAATGCAGATCCTCCAAAAAGAAGTGAAGCAATTGTAACAGCACCTAACATAAATCGTTTCATTTTATATAACCCCCAAATGATATTCTCATGACTATCATTCGATTTTAAGTATCCCGTCTACAGTCAGACGCGCATAATATATAAAAGTTACGCAGATCTAGCCACTTTCGAGTAATAAATGCCCGAAATCGTCAAATTTATAAAGAGTGCACTAATTCTGACAGAACATCACAAAAATTCGCTAAAAAGCGAGCCCGAAAACTATTGCTAAGCTTTTGGCCATAGGAGGGTTAAATGAGCGAAAATGGATAAAACTAAAGTCTTAGAAGCTTTAAAAAAAGCAAAGGAGCAATCCAAGAAGCGTAACTTCAGTCAAAGGTACGATATAATCGTTAATCTGAAGGACATTAATCTAAAAGACCCTACTAATCAACTAGATCTGTTCGTTAATCTACACTATCCACACGGCAAGAAGATGAAAGTCTGCGCTTTAGTTGGTTCAGAGCTTAAAGAAGAAGCAGAAAAAGTTTGTGACAAAACAATCCATGAACAAGATTTTGCTAATTATGCTAAAGATAAAAAAGCAACTAAAAAAGTTGCAGAAGAATTTGATTATTTCATTGCTCAGGCGAACATCATGGGAAAAGTTGCAGGAGCATTTGGTAGAACTCTAGGTCCTAGAAAAAAGATGCCAAACCCAAAGGCAGGATGCGTTGTTCCACCTAAAACATCTCTACAACCAATTTGCGAAAGACTACAACATGTCACTAGAGTATACGCAAAAGAAAGACCAATAATTCAGTGTACTGTTGGTATCGAATCAATGAAAGATGAGGAAGTTGTAGATAATATACAAACAGTATTCAAACAAATATTAAGTCACGTTCCTAACGAGAAAAACAATATAAAATCAGTTTACCTGAAAACAACAATGGGTAAACCTGTAAAGTTGATGTAAGATGGCTCATGTATGCAAAGCAAAAAAGGAAATCGTAGCAAAATATACGAAACTCATAGAAGAGTATCCAATAGTTGCAGCAATCAACATGGAAGGCTTACCAGCACCTCAGTTACAAAATATGAGGGCAACCCTGAGAAAACAAGGCGTTGTCTTGTTTATGAATAAAAGAAGATTAATCACAATCGCTATTGAAGCTGCAAAAGATAAGAAAAAAGGCATTGAAAAATTAATACCTAGCCTGAAAGGTATGCCAGCTCTTTTGTTCAGTAAAGAAAATCCATTTAAACTTTTCAAAACTTTAGAAAAAAGTAAATCACCTGCCCCAGCAAAAGCAGGTCAAACAGCTCCTAAGGATATTGTTATTCCTGCAGGACCTACAGGCTTCGCACCAGGTCCAATAATTAGTGAATTGGGCGGTGTTGGAATTAAAGCTGGAATCGATGCAGGAAAAGTTGTAATAAAAGAAGATTCTAATGTTGCTAAAGAAGGCGACGTCATATCCGTACAATTAGCAAGCATTCTAACTAGACTTGGTGTAACTCCTATGGAGATCGGCCTAGATCTAACGGCTGCATACGAAGACGGATTTATTTACGATAAAAAGATACTTGCTGTAGATGAAGAAGAATACATTGGAAATGTATCTCAAGCATCAAGCTGGGCATTCAACTTAGCTATGTTTGCAGGCATCCCAACAAGTACTACTACAGAACCATTGATACAGAAAGCATTCAGAGACGCTAAAGCATTAGCAATCTCAGAAAGCATCTTAGCAGATGGTGTAACAGAAGAAATCATAGCAAAAGCACACGCTCAAATGAATAGCGTAGCATCACAACTTCCTGACGAAGCAAAGTCAGAAGAACTCAAAAATGTTAAAGCTCCTACAGTCCAACCGGCAGCAGCCGCTCAACCAGAGAAAACTCAGGATGATAAAAAACCTGAAGAAGAGAAACCAGTTGAGAACGCAGCGGCAGGTTTAGGTTCTCTGTTTGGATAAATAAAGATATCAAAAAATAACTAATTAATCAGGAGGCAGAAAAAATGGAATATATCTATGCTGCAATGTTGATCCACAAAGCGGGTGGAAAAATTGATGAAGCTACTGTTAAAAAAGTCCTAGAGGCAGCAGGCGTAACTGTTGACGATGCAAGAGTGAAAGCACTAGTTGCTGCACTAGACGGAGTTGACATTGAAAAAGCAATCGAAACTTGCGCAATTGCCGCGGCACCAGTCGCAGCAGCACCAGCAAGTGCGGGAGCAGCTCCAGCTGAGGAAAAAGCAAAGCCTAAAGAAGATAAAAAGCCAGCGGCAGAAGCTGCAGCAGGTCTTGGAGCTTTGTTCGGATAAGTTTAACAAATTAGGTGCTTTCAAGCACTTTTTATTTTATTTTACAATGCGAGTCGATGATGAGGTATGACTGAAGAAACTACAAAACCAAAGGATTCACTGGAATCACTCAATTCTCATATTTTAGGCCTCAAAACCGATCTTAACGCATTAAATACTGAAAAAGAAGATTTCTACAAACAAAAACAAGATATTAGTAAACAAATCTCTAAAATTCTAGAAGACATAAAGGGTCTAAAGAAAGAGAGAGACAAATATACTAAACAAGTCAGAGAGAAAAAAGGCAATAGAGAAGGCCTAAATAAAGAAATCAAAGACAAAATTCGAGAAATCAAAACAGTTAACGATGAAAAACGAGCCATCACTCAAAAACATAACATAAAGAGTGACCCATCAGGATTACAAAAAGAAATAGATGCTCTCGATCTCAAAATCGAAACAGAAGTTATTTCATTCGATAAAGAACAAAAAATAATGAAGATCATTAAGGAAAAAAAGAAAGCCCTTAATGGAATGAAGAAAGTCAGCGGAATTTTTGAGAAATCACACACACTATCAAAAGAAATTGACAAATTAAAAGGAAAAGCTGACGACAGTCACAAAAAACTGACGAAGACAGCAAATGAATCTCAAGAAAAACACGAAGAAGTAATCAAACTTACTAGAGAACTTAACAAATTAAAGAAAGAAGAGAAGAAAGCATTCAAACAATTCAACAGAATCAAACATCAATTTCAAAATGTTAACGAACTTCTAAAGAAGCATCTCGGAGAACTAAAAAACGTCAAAGTTACAGTAAGAAGCAAGAAAGAAAAGAAGAAAAGTTTCGAAGCAAGAAAGAAAGATGCAACAATAAAAGAAATGAAGAAGGAAGTTGAGGCCAAGATGAAATCAGGTAAAAAGCTCACTACAGAAGACCTGCTTCTCTTTCAGAGTAACTAATCCCTTAGCAACCTTTATATATACACATAATTTCAAGATCCATATAAGAAGATGGCATATCAAAGAACTCCACTAACAGCTGAAGAACAAATCCAAAGAATCAAGTTACCGCGAGGTAATGAATGTTTAGGATTTGTTGAACAAAGAGTAGGTGGAAGCAGAATGAAAGTCAGATGCCTTGATGGAAAAAATAGAATCTGCAGAATTCCTGGAAGACTCAAAAGAAGATTGTGGGTAAGAGAGAGTGACATAGTTATCGTCGAACCTTGGGAATTCACAGGCGATGTAAAAGGTGATGTAATTTTCAAATACAAACCAATTCAAGTTAGCTGGTTACGAAAAAATGGATACCTAAAACGACTTGAAGATGTTGAAGAATTCTAATTTATTATTATTACTATTTTAGTCAGAACATTTTTTCTAGAAAAAAAACCTTGTGATGTACAAAAAAATAATTTTTTCTTAAAAATTTTAGAGAAACTTAAAAAAGTTTTACAAAAAAATAAAAAAGCAACATAAATGCACAGATCGACGTCACGAAAACACAAGAATTAAAAAGTTGAGCACCCAGAACCGCTCTAATATCAGAAATCAGGCAATTTAGACGTTCTAAACCGAAACATATTTAAACAAAATTTGACATTTAAGTACTTAAAGACTTGGAAACTCATATTTTCCAGTTTTGAGGTGAATTAAAGTGGCAAAAAAAAGAGTGGTAAAGCGTAAAGCTGCTCCAAAAAGGAGGGCACCTAAGAAAAAGGCAGCTCCTAAGAGGAAGCCAGTGAAACGTAAACCTGCTAAGAAAAAGGCAGTAAAGAAGAAGCCAGCCAAGAGAAAACCTGCTAAGAAAAAAGCAGTAAAACGAAAGGCAGCTAAAAAAAGGACTGTAAAAAGAAAAGCAGTGAAAAGAAAGCCAGTTAAAAGAAAAGCAGTGAAGAAGAAAACTGTTAAGAGAAAAGCAGTAAAGAGAAAACCGGCTAAGAAAAGAACTGTTAAGAAAAAAGCAGCTAAGAAAAAACCTGCAAAGAGAAAAGCAGTAAAAAGAAAAGCTGTAAAGAAAAAAACAGTCAAAAGAAAAGCAGTTAAGAAAAAGGCAGTGAAGAGAAAAGCAGTTAAGAAAAAAACTGTAAAGAGAAAACCTGCTAAAAAAAGAAAGCCTGCTAAAAGGAAGGCACCTGCTAAAAGAAAGCCTGCTAGGCGAAAAAGAAAATAATTTTTTTGTATAAAACCTCTGCCTTTTAGGAAACTGGAAGGCAGAAACATTTTTTCTACAATTTTTACCAAAATAACACTAAAAACCGCTTATTTTCTAAAAAGAAGACCATTAAAACAATATAAAGAAAAAAGAAGAAAAAAAAGTACTTTAACAGTACTTTTTAGGAACGTCGTTAACAACTCTTACGCCCATAGCTGGTTTTTGCAAGCTTACAAACTTAGTCGCACCCTTGTAAAAGTTACCCATCTTAGCTTCGTAAGATAATTTTGTTCCATAAACGCCTTTTGCCGCTCCAGGTTTAGCTGCAGTAATCTTCCTAACACTTGCTGCAAGAAGAACTTTCTTAGCTTTGTAAACTGGTTTGCCTGCTGCGTTCTTTGATTCATAAACAACATACTTAACAGTTGGCTTAGCAAGTCTGCTTTTTGGCTTTTTCTTACCGCCTTTTCTGTTCATTGTTACTTCACAAACATTTGCATTTTTATCTAAATAATACAAACATCCTTTTTTTCTCTTTACACCTGCTTTTTCAACAACTTTAGGTCCGGATCGAGATTTTTTACCGCCTCTAGCCATACCTACATGACAGATGTTACCCTTTTTGTCTATAAAATATAGAAAACCTGGTTTTCTAGTCACATCACTTTTGTATACGACTTTTGCCATTAGTTCTGCACCCCTTATTTAGTTTTTTAAGATAATTCTTAGTCGATAGAAGTTAATAGTCCTTTATATTTGTTTTGATTATTGACGAGAAAACTCAAAACGCTCTACGATTCATCTCGTCAAACAACTCAATAAATGTTGATGCACTCCATAACTGTGCACCACACCCATTAGATTCTTGACGCCACGCAGAACTTACCTCTGAAGAATGACCAATTATCCCTTTAGAAAGAATATCCCTCTTAGAAGCTTCTAATATTTCTTTAATATACCGCCTAAACCTAAACTTACCAACTCTCAACAAAGACATCGCAGCAATATTATTCACCCAGTACCACGAGTCTCCTCTGTGATAACTTTTATTATCTTCTCCAGTGTGGTGATCAACATAAAATTTGCTCTTCTTAGATATAGAAGCTAAAGCCCCCCAATCAAGATACAAATTATCTAAAGCAATTCTAAAACTAACTTTCCAAACTCCATTACGAAACATTTTAGGATAAATATAGTACGCCAAAAACAAATTAGGACGAACCTCGTCACTTCCAACACAATCAACTACGACACCGTTCTTGAGAAAACTACCCTTCACCCTTTTAAGAAATGATTTCTCAGAATCAGATGCCAGACGATAACCAACACCATCACCCAACATTTCACAAATCTCAGAGAGAAACTTATACATACGTAATCTTAATGCCTGTAACTCTATCAACTTACCTTCCCTAACTTCATCACCAAAATCCGTATCCATCCAACTTTCATTCTTTTTTGCAAAATCTAAACCGCCCTTAGTATGAAATTTATGTAAATCTAATAAGCTAGTTTCCAGAACGACCTTAATTCTTTTCAAATCAACAACAGAAAAATATTTATCCAAGACCTTATGCCTTCGCAATGCAATAATATAATCAGATAATCTCAAAAAGAACCAACCAACACCATCAGCACTTCCTAACAAAGAACCAGGCACTCTATTCGGCAACCTGCCATCATATTCAAAATTATCTAAATAATTCATCAATATTGACTTTACTGCCCCATACTTCTTCATTAATATCAAAGCCTTCAAACCAACCATCTCATCCCGCGTCCAATACTGAAAAAACCAAGGCAATCCTGCAAATAATCGTCTATTAACACCATCACCCACAGTTAACAAATTCACAGAATTAGCAGCACAAAGATTAGCCATATTCAGCTCATTTTTAGGTCTAGCCTTCACAACATCACTTTTTTTCAAGAAATCATGATTCTCTCTCAGAATCTTCAGTTCATCTAATGCTTTCTCTTCAGAAGATCCTACGGCAAGAAACAATTTACTTCCTTCAACCTCTACTCCTTTATACACATACCTGCTTTTTGTATTTTTCTCGCGATGTGAATCAGAAACATAATCTCTTTTCACCCATTCATCCTGACTAAACAACTCTCCATCAGAACCTATAGCAACAAACAACTCATATTCGCTCACCGCATCAGTTTTATCTTCCTTAGAGTCTGTTTTTTTAGTAAACTTGACAATAATTCTCTTACCTGCCTTGTACACATCATAATGCCTACCAAACTCCCTAGAATCATAAGAATCTTTACAATCAAAGAATAAATCCATTATCTTTCTGTAATCCAACTCACAAACAAATCCGTTAATTCCTTCATGAACATAAAAACGTTGCTTAAAGTTTCCAAATCTTCGTTCAACAGAAGAAAAATGATTCACAATTGTATCTATTTCCTTCAGACCGCGCACAGAAATACTTTCTAGAACCTTAAACATCCGTTCGCCATCAAAAGTAAAGAACCCTTCATATTTAGACTTAGGAATAGGGGATTGATACAGATAGCCACCTCGTTTGTTTGTGAGAAGAAAACTATCTGAATCACAATTTTCCAAAATCACCTCTTTTCCCCTAGCAAAGTGTATTAACTTCATTTCTTCAACAATAATCGATATCTTAAAAGAGTTTTTTCAGCATCAACTTTATTACTATAAGTAAATCCTTCACCAGAAACCTTTGCAAGCTCTTTTCTTTCCAAATAGTCTAACACCAAACCGCCCACCGAATCATAACGATCAAGAACTTCCTTAGAGTCTGACGCTTCACCCTCCCACAAAGGAGTTTCAAAGGAACAAACCCAAGTAGGATCATTAGACGATGCTCTAAAAACAAAAGAGCCAGCATCCTTTCCATTCAACTCAAACCTTATGTCAGCAAATCTATTTATCTTTGCTTCATCATCATAAAAAGTGTTAAAATCAGTAACAGTTAATTTACCAACAGGAGTATCAAAACCAGAACCTGGCTTAAAATCATTCATCAATCTTCTAATACCTTCATGTCTACCCATCGTTATTAGTATAGAAGGCACTCCACCATTTCCTGGTTTCCAACCAACAACATTACCTGGCTTCTTTGAAAGTTCCTCCAGAAAACTATCTGCAAAAAGAGGTTGAAACCTAGTAGACTGCTTATAATGCACCAATGTTTTATCCAAAACACCTTCAAAAAAGTTATCGCCTTCATCCGATTTGTACTCCAACCCCATGATAACGAAAAACAATGAAAAAACAATCGGATCCTCCAAAACACCTGTAACATGTGTCCACGCATGACCGGATCTCTCAGCATAGATTGGAACAACATAACCTTTATCCTTAAGAGCCCTTACTTTAGCCTTAAGATAGACATAACCCGCATCAGTTTGATAAGGTTCATACCTTAATTGCATTGCTTTAACATCAACACCTTTACTAGAAAGAACATCTCTAACAACAGCAACCTTACCTAATGCATCAACACCATATCCTCGCTCATTAAAAAAAGTCAGAGTTGCTTGCATAAGATTATCAGGAGGAATCATTCTAAAACGCCTGTTTGTTTCGGGATCAACATCCTTAGTCGGCACCACTATTGCCCCTCTATCACCATCAAGATCAAAAGCAAGCCCAAAGTCAGCTTTACTTTCTTTCATATAATCCATCAAGTCAAAAAGATTTTCGAGAATAGATGGATCTGCTTTATGCTGGCCTTCTAATTCCCAGACATCTTCATGAAGAATTGTTACATCCGCCCCCAAACTTCTGTAAACCTCGCCAGCCAAAACACCAGAAGGTGTATGACTTCCCTCTACAACAACGCGCAAACCTTTGAAAGGTTTAGCATCCATGTCTACAATTTCCTTCTCATATGATTCAACCATATTCAAAATATTATCAGCATTACATAGATCGGTACTAAGATCATAAGCAGATTTATTGACTCCAGCCTTAAACAAACTTGAACAAACTAAACCAACAACCTTCGCCATACGATAATAAGAATCTTCGACATGATCTATAACTCTAGCACTATTTTTTGAAGAAATTAAACCAAGACAAGCAGAATCAAGAACAACGTCTTCCATCTTCTTTCTACTCACTGTCCGAATCTCATAAGGTGTAATACTAACAAGCTCATTATGCTTACCTAAAATTGTAATCTTCGCACCCATAACATCCGAAGCCTTGGTGTGACTTGCAGTCAGAAAAATACCTAAAAGAGGTGCGTGCTTTCTTGTTGCCCACGAATAAGAAGCCACACAATTAGGCTTTTCACCAACATAAATCGCTTCTAATCCGCACTGTTCGATCGCTACAAGAACTGCTTCAATTGATTCTGGTGCAGTTTTTCTACAATCCCTACCAACCAGCACCTTCCTATTATCAGAATCAATTTCTTTAGCTCGGTCAAGCGCCATTGAAATCCAAGCCAGCGTCATAAAAAATAATCTTTTATAGGAAAAATCAAGACTGCCTTTGCTAGGCGAACGATAATCATAATCTCTAAACATATCGGGATTAATTGTTTTAGGATCAAACAATCGATATACAATTTCACCATTCAAAGGAACTTTCTCAATTAGTTTATATTCGCACTCAGAATCAAGTTCACGATCCAAAGAAGACAGCCAACCCAACAAACGCTCAGCATCATTTTCAGAAAGACTAAACTCTACACCAACTTGCTCTAGAGTATATGCCTTCTCTTTTAGTCTAGAATACACACTCTTAACAATAGACTCACTCATACCTGAAATATTATAAGCTTTAAACGGATTAGCCAATACAATCAACCCCCTTTCTTCAAATCACTTTATTAATTAGAATATTTAAAAGAGTTTTGGTTATTTTCGACGTTAGAAACACTCTAACTCAAGAATTCTCACTCTGCCACAATTTATCAAAAACCTGCTCAAAAGTCTTTGCAAATATCTTATCTTTAATCAAAAAAGCTCTTGGCACTTTACTAGTAACATATTGAATAAAAAAGAGATCATCCAACACACCCCATTCAGCATCATTATCAAGATTCATAAATTTTATTTCGGTATGCTTATCCTTTCTCTTCTTCGCAAGCTCAGTGTCTTCTTCAGGAAATATAATTTGCTCTTTCACCTTATTCTTCACTCTAGCTTTATGATGTTCATTATAAAAACCAACCAAACCCGCATAACTTTCCATTTTTGCAGTATGCACCTTCACAACAGACTTCTCACTCATCGAAGAATTTATCTCACACCACATTGATTTTATACTCGGTATCCCTTCAAAATATTTGTAATTAGAATATGGCTCATTATCAACACTTCTTCTCTTAAGATTTGATACCAATTCAGAAACTTGTTTTCGTTCTTGTTCAAGATTTTTTTGTTTTTCTAAAAACAATTCATTCAACACATCAGGAGGCGCAGCCATAAACACTTTGATATTATTCTGAACTCTATAACTTACCAATCCTTTAGCCATTAAACTATCCAATATACGATAAATGTTAGAACTAGCAATTTCTGAAGTTCTACATAACAACCCAGTCTGTGCTTCTTGAAGCTCTAGAAGAGCTAAATACACCTTAGACTCCTGCAATGATAATCCAATTTTCGCCAAAATATCCGATATATTATCCATACTACTATACTAATATAGTAGCGAATATTTAAATCTTTCTTCACACAACTAAAGAATAAGACTTGTTGGGGTACTAAGATGAATAAAATAATAGCAATACTAGCGATAGCAATATTCCTAATATCTGGCTGCGGCCAAATAACTGGAGAAACAATCAAGAACGAACAAATCAAAGTAGGTGTAGCCATCCCTTTAACCGGATGGGGAACATACTACGGACATCCACTACAGAAAGGAATGAACATAGCAGAAGAAGAATCAAATATACAACTAATTTACGAAGATTCTAAAGGCACAGGAAAAGATGCAGTCACAGCAGCAAAAAAATTAATCCATGCAAACAAAGTAGATATTCTTTTTACATCGTTCACTCCGCCAACTCACGCAGTTTCACCTATAGCAAAAGCCTCGCAAACACCCTTCATTTACGATGCATACATCGAATCACCGCTAGAAGAAAACAAGTTCGCATTCAAAATAAACTTCAACGCCAAAGAAGGATGTAAAAAGATTGTCCAAATAGCAAAGCAAACCAACAAATACCAAAAACTTAGCGCAATAATGTCCAACACAGAATATAATCATCTATGTCTAGAAGGTGCAAGAGAAATTGAACCAAACATTGATGTCTTTTGGTATGAATTTGGTGAAAAAGATTTCAGAACATTACTTCTAAAAACTAAAAACCACGACGCCATTCTCACAATAGGATGGGAACAAGAAGAGATGGTTCCGTTATTTACACAAAAATCAGAATTAAACATAAACACGCCAATAATTTGCGCAACAGAAGTCGAATGCATTGGAACCAACGTCAAGAAAACTGTACCAAAAGAAACATTAGAAGGTACTATGGCAATAGGATTCAAGAACATTCAAGATACAACATTTGCCAAAAAGTTCAAAACCAAATATCCAGCAGCCACAGAATCAGAAATAAACTTTGCAGCCATAGGATATGAAACCATTCTAACAATTGCAGACGCCACAAAAGACTGCCAAGACAAAGACTGCATCTTAACACAACTTAACCAACCTACAAAACACAACACAGTTTTCAACAGCACAGGTTTCAAAGATCGAAAACAAGAACTAGAGTTAACACCTTACGTATACGAGAACAATAAATGGGATCAAATCTCTCCACGATAGAACTTAGCAGCCTCTTCAGGAGGTTGTTTGTTGATTATAGTCCCACTAAATTCAAACCCCGCCCATTTAGATAACCTAGGCAGAACCTCAATATGAAAATGTAAATCTTCATTATCTGGAGAATAATGTACCACATAATTAAACGCAGCATCAATCTCTTTCAACTTACGCAAGATCTTACCCATAATTTCAGATAAACCCTTAAGATTCAACTCACTCATCAAACGCAAGTGTTGTTTAGGAAAAACCCATATTTCAAAAGGAAATCTAGAAGCATAAGGAGTAAAAGCAACAAAATCATCATTCTCAAAACAATGCCTATCACTTTTTTTCTCAATCTCAACAATCTTACAATAAGGACAACCATCATATTTCTTAGTCGCCTCAACTTTATCTTTAACAAACTGCGGAACATGATTCAAACCCACTAATTGAGAATGAGAATGCACTATGCTTGTACCGGCATCCTTTTTATGATTCTTAAAAACATTAACATACTTTATCCCATCCATTAACTTAACAAAACCAATTCGTTTATTGTACATCTCATATACTTCTAACAATTCAGAATCTGAAAAATCCCACAACTGCCTCAAAGAATCAGGAGTCTCAACTATAACTTCATGCTCGCCATAATTCGCAGAATAAGTAAAAAACTCATTATCCGTTTTAAGTTCAATCTGCCCTTCCAATCTAGCAGCTGCAAATTTATTATTAAAAACCCTAATTCGCCATCCAGAATCATCACCAACTCTGTCAAGTTCAACAGGAGTCATACTCTCATTACCAGGAGCAAAGAAATCTAACTCAGGAGCTACAACTTTCTCTTCATGCATAAATTGATGTGGCCTAGCACCCCTTTCGGACGCAACTATCACCCATCTATCCAAAACATAATCCTTACGTAACTCTCCCAAATTGTCACCCCTTTAACTATAAATTACAAATCTAAGTATTTAAACTTAATCTTCTAAAAGCGCCATAGGACATGCATCAAACACATGCTCCTTATACACAATCATACTACGATACTCTTGAATATAATCAGGAAAACTCTTTTTCAAATCTTTAATCAAATTATGATATTCATCTAAACTTTTAACTGCAAGATAATACTTAAAATCCCATTCACCAACCAACTTCTTAACAGTCATCGTATATGGACTCTGAGCTAAATGAGTGAACAATCTTGATTCTTCTTTTGAAGGCAAACTTGCAGTAGTAAACGAAAAAACAAAACTAAGATATTTTAACTCGGCAAGATTTAATCTAATAGTAAATCCTTTAATCACACCACTCTTCCTCATCTTAAGTATTCTCAACCTAACGGCATCCGCACTAAAACCAATTTCCGCCCCTATCTTGTATGTAGACACTCTCGCATTCTCAGACAAAAGCCTCAAAATGTTCATATCAATTTTATCACACTTCGCACCCTCGAACATTTTATCCACAACAGAATACTGATTCATTGTTTTAATCTCCGCCTCAGTATCTTTTCTACGAATCATATCTGCAAACGGATCCAACAATCTACCAACAATCAAATCAAAATCCCTAACATCTTTTGCAACAACAACAACTTCTAAATCCCAACTAGCATTAAACTCAGTTGCCTTCAAAACATTAGGATCTTTTACAAGATTCTCAATCAAATCATTTTTTCTATTTTGTTTTGTCTCATCCAATAACAACAACAAATGATATCTGTAGTAACCCAACTTTTCAAAATCAATATTAACATATGAAGAAAGTATCACATTAGAATCCAAAAGTTTCCTATCCCTATACTGCACCGAATCTTTAGACAAATTTACGCTTTTACCTAACCCCACAAAGCTTTGTCTAGAGTCTTTCAAGAGCTCAGCAATAATCTTCTTATTCGCCTTATCAAGCAATCCAGAATCTCGCCCCAATATTCCAAAATGGCTTTTTGCAGTCATTAAACACGGTAACGCCTTGTTTATTTAAATATTTATCTGCAAAAATGGAAAACAACGCATTTCCATTATAAATACCTAAACAACGTATATACATATAGAAAAAAGAGGGAGGCACAAGAATCGGGGCAACCACCCCTGATGGTTGCTCCAAAATCTTGTGATATTAGAGATGGGAACTACCCAACTAGCGGTAGCTCTAATGAGGGGATTAAAATGGAAAGGGGAATGAGAATCGGACTAGCTGCATTGTGGACACTATGTGCAGCAATCAACTTCGGAGTCTACTTCGCAAAAGCAGACAACTGCGAAGCACAAATGCTAAGATCAACTGGCGAATATGTTCAAATGTATGAAGGAGAAGCACCAAGCGAAGTACTAGACTATGCACATGACACAGTAAGACTGGTAGTCAACAGCGACGCAGGAATTGAAGAAGCATCCGAACTAGAGACTACAATCGCAGAAGCAAAAGCAGACCTGCAAAATGTAGAGAGCCAAAGAATATATGGTCCAGTACTAGACGACATAGGAGAGAAAATGGAAGATGTTGGAAACGACTACACACCCAACGCATTTAGTCTAGGATTGGGCGTAATGAACATAGGACTTGCAGCATTCTATGCTTTCAGCGATGACTAAATTATTTTTTCTTTTTCAAAAAAACAAGGGAATATTAGGAGGGGATGAAAATGGTAAACAGAATTCAAGTAGTTATAGGTTCAGTCATCGCAGCAATAGGACTTGCAGCAACAGTTTATGGCGCAGGAGCACCAAACTATAAAGAAATGGACTTAATGCACGAAACTGCAGAATATGTAATGCAATATGAAGGAGAGCACTACGAAAGAGCAGTCGACTATGCACAAACAACTTTGCAAATTGTACAAGAAGCCAATGAAAACTTCACAGACGCTTCAGAGCTAGAAACAACTGTGGCAGAAATGAAAGAAGTTGTTGCAAGCACAGAAAGCGATGCAGTGAAACAACATACCACACACGCAGTAGGAGAACAACTAGAAGAACTAGCAGACAACTATGACGGTTCATTCGCCAGAACAATCGGAACCGGAATGATGAGTGGCGGACTTTGCTTTGCAGTTTTGGGCCTACTGAGTGATGATTGGTAAAATTATTTTTTTCTTTTTAATTTTTGTAAGCTTTCTCAATAGCTAAAGAATGAGCATCAAAATAATTATGCACTAAAACCTTCCAATCAGCAAGATGCGCCAACTGTTTTGCTTTCATTTTCTCCTCAACTCTACCCTTCTGATTTAACTTTGTAAAGTTATGAAGAATCTCAAAGAAATGTTGTATGGATTCCTCCTCAGGAACGTGAAACCTTTTCAAGACATAAATACCAGATGTAGTGTCTGCCTTCTCTTGAATAAATCTACCAAAACCACCTAGATCAGTCGTCAAAGAAGGAACACCCAAAGCCGCACTCTCTAAAGGAGTATAACCCCAAGGCTCATAATAACTTGGAAACAAACCCATATGACAACCAGTTATGGCCTCATAATAAGGCAAGTCAATTAAACCATCCACACCCGTTAAATAAACAGGATAGAATATAACTTTAACATTATCATCCTCTTTATTATCCAAACCATTTTCTAAAAAAGCGTTAATTATAGGATCTTGATCTTCATTAGAAATATTATGTGTAACCAAATGAGGATTACCTTGCTTAACAAAGCTCATCCTAAGCTTTTTTGCAGCAGTCAAGAATTCTTTATCAAAAACAGGCACAGTTTTACCAAATGCCAAAGGATCGCAAAGATCTTCAGAATCACAAGCCATCACATTACGCACAATACGATCAAATACTGCACTTTGTTTCTCCGTAACATAATTTCGTATACGATTATAACTTATTTTGTTCAAAGAAAGATCCATCTTTGCACCATGGACATCTCGAGGAATCCAAAAGAAAGCAACGATAGTTTTCTTAGACTTCTCAGCCTTTAGTGCTTCATTAAGTTTAGCAAGAGCTTTAATAAAAATATCAAGACCTTTATTCTTATACTCATACCGCCCCACTATAAACAAATTCAAAGATTCTTCAATATCAAAGTAATAGTAAGGAAAGAAATAATATGAAATGAATTCTCTAATAATATCTCGATTCTTTCTATGCATAACAGAAGTTTCTTCAAACGTTGGAAACTTATCAATATCCAAACCATTCAACAACAACACATCAGGTTTTCTACCTAATAACTTCTCAGCCTCTAACCCAGTTATCTCGGAAACGGTTGTAAAGGCATCAGCATTATGCGCACATGCCTTCTCAGTCGAAAACTTATCCATAATACCAGAATTCTTAGCTTCTTCTTCGGGATTAATTTGATCTAGAGAATCATACAAATCTCTTCCAGCTCCAGCAATCGTCCTACCCAACATAGTTGCATGAGTCGTGAACACAGTACCGCACTGAACATTATTCAATTTTAAATAAAGTAAAGCAAAACCAGCCAACCACTCATGAAAATGACCAACAACTTTTTTATTACCATCACGAACATTGACAAAACCTTCAATCAACTTACCCACAGCTGTGGCCCAAACTAAAGGCTCTTCAAAATCCCATCCAGAATTTAAAGAATCAACTTGGAATTTATCCCAATATAAAGATTTAAGATCGTTCTTCTTATCTGCTAAACCAGACGAATCAATCAAGATCGTCTTTGGCTCTCCTTTAATCAACCACTTACCATAGTGACAAGTTATTCCTTCTTTAGCCAAATCTTGAAAAACCTTCTCAAACTCTAAAGGCACAGTATCACTCTCAAAGGAAGTATCTGCCTTCTCTTTAAAGTAGGGACCAATCAGAAAATAGTTTTGATAATTATCATTTATCAAAGCGGCTTTCGATTTAACAACAGTGAAGATTCCTCCAACTTTATTACATACCTCCCAAGAAGCCTCGAAAAGATAGTCAGCCTTATCACCCATAAGAGAAAACACCCAAGATTAGTATTTAAACTTTTAATACTACTTGAAAATGCAAAACAAAAACTCGTAACTACCGACTAAGTACACAAGAAAAAAGAGACTAAGACCAAAGAAGTATCAACGATATAACTATTATAGACATATAATGAAAAGGTTTAAATACGCCAAAAACGAAACATTTCTTAGTTATTCAAAAAAGAGGGTCGGTTTACTGATCTCCTTATGTAGGGGTATTCATGGGAGATAAAGAGCACATAAAAGAGGTAATTGATAGCTCTAGCCTGGGCATCATATCATTAGATCTAGACGGGAGAGTACTATTCTGTAATCAAGCGTTCGAAAAGATTAGTTCATACTCTAAAGAAGAAATCATCGATCAAAACATATTCTCGTTAATAACAGCCATAACCAAAGAAGACTTCAAGACAATAATCAAAAAAGTAAACAAAGGAGAAGAGATTTCTCCAATAATATCCAAAAGCATGGAACACAAATCAAACAAATTTGATATTCTATACACAATAAACCCAAGAACCGAAAATAACCAAATAACGGGTATCAATGTCACATTCACAAACATAACAAATGTCATCAATGCAAAAGAATTCTTAGGAAAAATAGACTACAGTCAACCAAGAAAAAAATCATTTAAAGAACTCAGAGCAAGAATTCTTATTTCACTATTAAAAAAACAGATGACCATTAATCAAGTATCTACTGCATCCAACATTAACTGGAAAACGGTAGAAGGACATCTAACATATCTCTGCGGAAAAGGCATGGTAACAGAAGTATTCAAAAGCGAATACATCAGAATATTCAAGATAACAGATTTAGGTAAAGAATATCTTAAGAAAATTAGAGTAGCAATAATTGAAAAATACGTTTCAGTTCTTGAAGATTATCCTAACATTCTAAGGGAGGAGATCATATGAAAGTCCTGATGTTCGGATGGGAGTTTCCTCCATTCAAAAGCGGAGGATTAGGAACCGCGTGCTATGATTTAACTAAAGGACTCTCCGCCATAGGAACCAATGTAACATTCGTAATGCCACACGCATCCGATAAAGAACAAGCAGAGTTTGTAAAATTAGTTGGAACCAGCAATCTTAGTAAAAACATAAAGATAAAATCAGTCAACACAGTATTAACTCCGTACATGACTGCAGACCAGTACCACGATAAAATACAATCATTAAACGGAACATCAAACAGCAAAGAAGTATACGGAAAGAACCTTTACGAAGAAGTAGAGCGGTTTTCTTTAATTGCACCACACGTTGCAAAAGAACAAGATCACGATTTAATTCATGTCCACGATTGGATGACCTACAAAGCAGGAATATTAGCTAGAGAAAAAACAGGCAAACCACTAGTCGCACACATACACGCAACAGAGTTTGACAGAACGGGCGGAAATCCTAACCCATTCATTAGTCACAGAGAATATGAAGGATTGAACGCTGCAGACATAGTTATCGCAAACAGCAACTACACAAAAGATAATGTTATCCAAGCATACGACATAGATCCAGAAAAAATAAAAGTAGTACACTGGGGAATAGACCCCGAAAATCCACATTACGATCTTAACTATTCATCAGCACTATCTGACGCAGATAAACTAGTTCTATTTCTTGGAAGAATAACTATACAAAAAGGCCCAGAATATTTTATTGAAGCTGCAAAGAAAGTCACGGAACATGTTGATAATGTTAAATTTGTAGTCGCAGGAGGAGGCGATATGCTTCCAGCCATGATAGATAAAGCCAACGAATTAGGAATAGGAGATAAAGTGATATTTAGTGGTTGGTTGAAAGGTGCCGACGTTCACAAAGCATTTCAAATGGCAGATCTATATGTAATGCCATCAGTCTCAGAACCATTTGGATTAGTAGCATTGGAATCTATGAAAAACAACACCCCCATATTAATTTCAAAACAGAGCGGTGCATCTGAAGTGATAAAGAACGCTCTAAAAACTAATTTCTGGGATGTGGACGAAATGGCCAACAAGATTGTAAACACCCTCAAATACGATTCACTCTATCAAGATCTAAAAGAGAACAGCTACAAAGAGGCTCAAAAATTTAATTTAATTGAACCAGCAAGAAAAACATTAGACATATATCACGAAGCTGTAGGAGGACTAAAAAATGGTTAGCATATGCTTTTACTTTCAAGTTCATCAACCTATGAGATTAAGAAACTACACTATATTTGACATAGGTAAGAAAGAAGACTACTTCGACGATGAGAAAAATCTAGAAATATGTAGAAAGATCACAAGGAAATGTTACCTACCTATGAATAAACTCTTACTTGATCTAATCAACAAATATAACGGAAAATTCAAGATTTCATTCAGCATTAGTGGCGTCGCACTAGAACAGTTTGAAACTTATGCTCCCGAAGTATTAGAAAGTTTCAAAGCGCTAGCCAAGACTGGCCAAGTCGAGTTCTTGTCAGAAACATACTACCACTCCCTATCGTATCTATACTCTAAAGATGAATTTAAAGAACAAGTAGAAATGCACAAAAAGAAGATCAAAAAACTATTCAAACAAACACCCAAAGTATTCAGAAACACGGAATTGATCTACAACAACGAAATGGCAAACTACGTAGAAAAACTGGGCTACACGGGAATATTGGCAGAAGGATGGGACAAAATTCTAGGATGGCGAAGTCCAAATTTCTTGTACAAACCTAAAGGCACAAAGAATATGAAAGTTATGTTGAAAAACTACAGACTAAGTGACGACATCGCATTCAGATTTTCAAACAAAGGATGGAACGAATGGCCTTTATCAGTAGATAAATTCTCAAAGTGGTTAAACGCTGCCAACGGTGACGGAAACCTCGTAAACCTATTCATGGACTATGAAACATTTGGTGAACACCAATGGGAAGATACAGGAATCTTCAACTTCATGCAACAATTACCCGAAGAACTTCTAAGTCACAAAGACAACGAATTCGTAACAGTTAGTGAAGCATTAAAGAAATACGATACAGTTGGAGAATTAGATTGCCACCAAATGCTGTCGTGGGCTGATCTTGAAAGAGACTTAAGTGCTTGGTTGGGCAACAGAATGCAACAAGATTCCATAAAACGATTATATGATCTAGAAAAAGACGTAAAGGCAACAAAAGACAAAGAATTAATCGAAAAATGGAGAAAACTCACCACCAGCGATCACTTCTACTACATGTGTGTAAAGTATTTCTCTGACGGAGACGTACACAAATACTTCAGCCCATATGACAATCCGTATGATTCATTCATAATATTCAGTAACGTAATGAACGACTTAATAATCAGAGTTAAAGAACTCAATAAACCAAAAAAACGAAGCAAAGACGTAGCTACAACTGCAATAACTGAACAAACCAGAACATAAGAGGTGAAAATCATGAATAGAAAAAGATCCCAACTAAGAACTGCTAAACCTACACAACGCACAGTCACCAGAAAACCTGCAGTCAGAAAATCAGTTTCAAAAACTAAAAAGGTGGAATCGCCTTTCAACATCGCGCCAATGGATAAAGCATTCCAGACGCTTGAAGGAAGAATGTTGAGAGACATCAAAGAACTAGCTTACGATCTAGAAAAGATGAACCACGTTGTCTTCCAACACCATGTTAATTCCATGAAGAACGATTTTAGCAAATGGATGGGCGAAGTTCTAGGTGAGAAAGAATTATCAAAACTAGTTCATAAAATGCAAGACAAAGATCAGATTACTATTGCAATACTAAAACACATTGTAACAAAGCTAGAAAAGAAAAAGATAAAATAAATCAAATTCAAAAAAGGGGTGATTTAAGTGAAAGTAACACCAGAAGAAGCAAGAGAGATTCTCTCAAAGGTTGCATCTAAGCATCATTTCAAGCTTCATTTAGGCACAGACATAACAAACCTACATGAACTAGAAGAAGCAGTAGATATAATCTCAGCAGATAGTCTAAAACACCACATAGGAGATAAGAAAAACGATTTCTCCAGTTGGGTAAGAGAATGTGTTGGAGACGACCATCTCGCAAGAGAATTAAAAGACAAAAAAACAAAAAAAGCGATAAAAGGGGCACTAATTAAAAGAATCAGCTACCTAGAAAAGAAAGCCGCAGAAGGAAAACCCATCTCCGCAAAAGAATGGATGATGTATGGTCAAGTTGACTTCATGCTGGGTTTAATTGTTGGTTTTGTTGTAGGAATAGTGATATCCATTTTACTATAGAGATAGAAATGCACAGTGTCGACAGGAGACTCAAGTACGGAATACTAGCGTTATTAATCACCCTAACACTTGTACTCTCCGGATGCTACAAAGATGAAGTAAGAGAACTATCGGGAGAAACCATACTCATCAAATCCCCACCTCCAAAACCCGCACAATTAACTCCATTCTATTCAATAACTAAAGATTCTGAAAGAGCAGTAATACCAACAGAAACAAGAGTAGAACTTGACAGCGAAGACACAACAAAACACGAAAAGAGCATTCAGATAGGAGAAGATTTTCTAATTGATGGCGCAATGTGTAAAAGCACTTCCTTAGGATATAAAGAATGCAAACATACGGAAAAAGCCATAAACATAACTCTAAGAAACGGCTTAGGAAACATCGCAGGCACGTACTTCAGAATCTATTACAGCTCAAACAAATCTTTAACATATCCATTTGACGAAGACATTGGAAAGAAAGAATCAAAAACATTCAACATAGATCTAACCGAATTGGGATTAACATTTGACATGGTAGACAAATTTGAAGTATATCCGCTAATCAAAATTAACAATACGTTAAAAGCATGCTACAACAAAAAACTCTACGTAAGTCCCTTTAGTTGCAGAGAACACTAAAATATATAAATCACCAACACAAAAATACAAATATGGGATGCTCATTAGAAAAGAACAAAAAGCAATGTAAATGTACTTACGAACCTTGTTCTAGGAAAGGCAAATGTTGTGAATGTTTATCATACCACCTAGCCAGAAAAGAACTACCAGGCTGCTGCTTTTCAAAAGAGGCAGAAAAAACATACGACAGAAGTTTTGAAAAATTCATAGAAATAAACAGCTAAAACAATGACACAAGAAAAAGTATGTATAATAGGAGCAGGAAACTTTGGAACAGCATTAGCCTATCAATTAGCTAAAAGTTGCAACCAGATTACAGTTTTTAGCATCGAACAAGAAGTTGTAGATTCAATAAATAATAAGCACATAAACAAAAAATACCTCCCAACTATCACGCTACAACCTCACATTAAAGCTACAAAAAGTTATGAAGAAGCTATGCAAGATGCAAAATATATCATAGTCTCAGTCCCATCACATATTATTGAAATTGTTCTAAAAGAAATGCATCCGCATTTTAAAGAAGGAATGATAATTGTAAACACAGCAAAAGGCCTAGATGAAAAAAGATTATGCAGAATGAGCGAGCTAATATCATTAAACGTTCCAGAATACATGAAAAAAGAAATTGTCTCAATGTCTGGACCATCCATAGCTAACGAAATGGCTAATGATGTTCCAACAGCCATAGCAATCGCATCAGAAAATCAAAATATTTTAGAAGATGCAAGAAACTTGTTTTCAAACGACAAATTTCAAGTTCTTATCAATCACGATCTAGCTGGCATAGAGTATGGAGGATTCTTCAAAAACGTAATAGCCATTGCTGCAGGAATGTGCGACGGACTAAACCTAGGAACAAATCTAAAAGCAGCAGTTGTTACAAGAGGATTCTATGAAATATCTAAAATCGCAGAGAAATGTGGCGCAGATCCAAAAACCCTAACAGGTCTTTCAGGATTAGGTGACTTGATAGTTACATCATTTAGCGAACATTCACGAAACAGAAGATTCGGAGAAGCCATAGCTAAAGGCAAAAGCTTTGATGAAGCTACCAAAGAAATTGGCCAAGTAGTTGAAGGAGTAAGAGCAACTAAAGCAGCCATAGAACTCGCTAAAAGAGAAAACATAGAACTCTGCTTGATAAAAGAAATATACAACATCCTATACAATAATAAAGATCCAAAAACAGCATTAACTCATTTCTTTGAAGAAGAGAACAGTCACGAATTCCGAGACTAAGCTCCAAACAATGTAGAAATCCAAGCACCTACAAACCTAGTTACAAACACAACAGCAACAGCAATTATAACATGTTCTAATATCACTCCCAATGGTTTTTCTTTACGAGATTTTGCAATAAAATAACTCAACACAGATAACGCCACAATCCCCCACACTACACTAACTAGTATTGCAGTACCCAACTCTAAGAATAAAGCAGGAATCAAGAATGTTGAAGAAAAAACTAACTTAGACGAGAACGTAGAAAGTGTTGCAGACCAAACATTCTTGTGAGAAGATTTCTTCTGAGACTCTTCAGACATATGTATTCCTAAGGCATCTGACATTGAATCAGCAATAGCAATAGTCATAATGCCCCCTATAACGACCATCTTAGAACCCGTAAAAGAGTACAAACCAACCATCAAACCTAATGTAGTAATGATACCCGATGTTAGTCCAAAACACAATCCTCTAAACAAAGATTCCTTCATAATATACAAACCACAAGAAGACTATAAAAAACTTATTAAAAAAAGAAAAAAAGAAAGAACAATTACTTGTTCTTCAAAGCTGCATGAGCTGCTGCAAGACGAGCTATTGGAACCCTAAACGGAGAACAGCTAACATAGTCTAATCCAACTCTATGACAGAAGTCAATAGAACTTGGCTCACCACCATGCTCACCACAAATTCCCAACTTGATATCAGGTCTTGAACTTTTACCTTTCTCAACAGCCATTTTAACCAATTGACCTACACCGGATTGATCAAGAGCTTGGAACGGATCATTCTCAAGTATATTTTGTTCAACATACTCAGGAACAAAAGATCCAACATCATCTCTACTAAATCCAAAAGTCATTTGCGTTAAGTCGTTAGTTCCAAAACTGAAGAACTCTGCTTCTTTAGCTATATCATCAGCAGTCAAAGCACCTCTAGGAACTTCGATCATAGTACCAACCATATACTTCAGCTTAGTACCCTGCTCTTCCATAACTTTTTCAGCAGTCTCAACAACAATCTTCTTGTTGAAGACAAACTCGTTCATATGACCAACTAAAGGAATCATAACTTCGGGAACAATATCCTGACCGTCCTTAGCAAGCTCACATGCTGCTTCAAAAATAGCTCTAGTCTGCATCTCTGCAATCTCAGGATAAGTTACAACCAACCTACATCCTCTATGACCAAGCATAGGATTCAACTCATGTAAGCTATCAACTTTTTCCTTTAACTTTTCAAACGTTACACCCATCTCTTCCGCAAGACTTTTTATCTCAGCATCAGTGTGAGGCAAGAACTCGTGCAAAGGAGGATCTAGTAACCTAATTGTTACAGGCAAACCCTTCATAACTTCAAAGATACCTTTGAAATCTCCTTTCTGCATTGGTAACAATTTAGCCAAAGCTTTCTTTCTACCTTCAACATCTTCAGATAGAATCATTTCTCTAACTGCTTTAACTCTATCACCTTCAAAGAACATGTGTTCAGTTCTACAAAGTCCAATACCTTCTGCTCCAAAGCCTTTTGCAACCTCAGAATCATGCGGAGTTTCTGCATTAGTTCTTATCTTAAGTGTTCTGAACTCGTCAGCCCAACCAATAAGTGTACCAAAAGAACCACTCAACTCAGGATCTTTTACAGGTATTTTATCTGCAAAAACTTCACCAGCACTACCATCCATAGTAATCCAATCACCTTCAGTAAAAGTTTTATCTTTAATCTGAAGCTTCTTCGAACTCTCATCAATAACTGCATCACTGCATCCACAAATACAACACTTACCCATACCTCTTGCAACAACAGCTGCGTGAGATGTCATACCACCTCTAGAAGTTAAGATACCTTGTGAAGCATTCATACCTTGGATATCTTCTGGACTTGTCTCAGTTCTAACTAAAACAACAGTCTCGCCAGCTTCAGCCATCTCATGAGCTCTTTCTGCAGTAAATGCAATCTTACCAACAGCAGCACCAGGAGATGCGGGTAAACCTTTTGCGATAACTTCTGCTTTATCCTTTGCAATAGTATCAAGTTGTTTATGCAACAATTGATTCAAAGCATTAGGATCGACTCTAAGCAATGCAGTTTCTTTATCGATAAGTCCTTCATCAACCATTTCAACAGCCATTCTCACAGCAGCAGGAGCAGTTCTCTTACCACTTCTAGTTTGCAAAATGTAAAGTACACCGTCTTGAATAGTAAACTCCATATCTTGCATATCTTTGTAATGCTTTTCCAGATCTTGATAAATCTTAACTAACTGTGCATAACACTCAGGCATTACTTCTTCTAACTGAGAAATTGGTTTAGGAGTTCTAATACCAGCAACAACATCTTCTCCTTGAGCATTCATTAAATACTCACCATAGAAAACATTCTCACCTGTTGAAGGATCTCTTGTAAAGCAAACACCAGTACCAGATGTCTCACCCATATTACCAAAGACCATTGCTTGAACATTCACAGCAGTACCTACAAGACCTTTAATGTCGTTCAGTTTTCTGTAAGTGATTGCTCTCTTGTTATTCCATGAACTAAATACCGCATCAATAGATAACTTAAGTTGCTCAAATGGATCTTCAGGAAACATTTTACCTGCACTTTCCTGAACAACTTTCTTGTACTCAGAGATAACTTCTCTAAGATCTTCAGCAGTCAAATCAGTATCAAACTCAACACCTTTAGTTTCTTTAACTTTCTCCAATGCATTCTCAAAATCATGATGAGCAACACCCATTACAACATCTCCAAACATTTGGATAAATCTTCTATAACTATCTAAAGCAAATCTTTCATTGCCCGTCTTATCAATTAAGTTTTGAACAGTTTTATCATTAAGACCTAAGTTCAATACAGTATCCATCATTCCTGGCATAGAAACAGCTGCGCCAGATCTAACTGATAATAAAAGAGGATTCTCGCCACCTAAAACAGCACCCATCTTCTCTTCAACTTTTTTTACATGTTCTCTTACTTCTTCAAATACGCCCTCAGGATATTTCTGTCCCAATTCGTAATATTTTGCACAAGCTTCAGTAGTCACTGTAAATCCAGGCGGAACTGGAATACCCAATGTAGTCATTTCTGCTAAATTCGCGCCCTTGCCACCAAGAAGCTTTTTCATAGATTTATCTCCTTCATCAAAGGAGTACACATACTTTTCTGTCATGTCTTCAACACCTCGTACTTGCTGATTTTGATCGTTTAAGAGGCTCTAATGAGCCATCTACACTGCCGCGAGATTCGGAGAGATATATAAAACTTTGCACAACAGAAACGCAGAATTTACGGACTAGAGAAGCTATAAAGAAAAAAGAAAAAGAAAAAACAACTAACTTTCAGATCTACAAAGAGATTGCAAAGCATCCATTTGCATATCAAGTTGAACCCACTCAAGTACAGCCAGATCCAGATCTTCCCTTTGTTCTAGAACATCCATTAACTCTCTTTCAATGTTAGGCTCAGGTGCACCAGAAGCAACTTTTTCCTGATACTCATCAGTTTCTTCTTCAACCGAAGCATATTCTTGACCAACTTCTTCCGTGGCCTCATCAAGTTCTTCAACTAAAGGTTCAACAACCTCTATAACACAAAACTGACTACAAGCAGATTTTAGATCAACAAGGGCATCATTAAAATCATCAATGTTTTGATCCTCATTATCAACATCTTTCTGCAACATAGAATATTCTTCATTCAAACTTTCAAGAAGGATTTCATCATCTTGCACAGCTTCAATATCGCCTTGTATTTCACTCTGCATAAACAAAGCTGTAGCCAGATCTCTATACGAATCTACCAGATCCGACTTAAGATCATTTAATTCTTCTGAACATTCTTCCAAAGTATAATCTTGATAAATATTATCCACAACGAGCTCGGGCTCATCCATTACAACTGGATCAACCGGAGCAACATCAGAATCTGCTACTTGTTCTGCTTGACATCCTAAAAAAAGAACCAAACTGAACAAAATCAACATAAAAACAGCCAATCTCATACTACTCACCTCACAAGAAGGCAAGCCAAGAGAATATTTAAACTTTATCTAAAAAACCAAACCTACTCGGCCAATAAAGAATCAATTTTAGCAGTTATAGCATCATATTCCCAGTCATCAAATACCTCCCCGTTAATAAACAAAGAAGGAGTTCCTCCTACACCCATATCAATACCTAAATCATAATCCGCTTGCACAAATTTATCTTTAAGTTCTGATCTCATACACTCTTTGAATAAAGGCACATCCAACTCTACCCATTCAGCAATCTCAGAAACTTTTTTAGAATTCATAGAATCTTGTAATTCAAAAGCAACATCAATATATTCCCAAAACTTTCCTTGGTCATTAGCACACTCTGCAGCTTGCGCCAAATCACGTGCATGATCATGATAAGACAAAGGAAAATGATGAAACGCAATTCCTATTCTATCACCATATTGTTCAGCTAAATCATGAATCACATCATGCGCCTTTGCACAAAATGGACACTGCATATCAGAAAACTCAACCAACTGCACCGCAGCATCAGAATTACCCAAATAAGCTTTAGGAGTTTCGACATCAGGGTAATCAGATTGAGAAATAAACTTCAAAACAAAGAAAAAAAAAAGAATAAGAACCACCACACCAAAAGATAAATGTAAAGTTCTTTTCTTAACTTTCATCAACTACCTCATCAAGAACTGGAGGTTGAACATCATTAGCATATTGCATTGAAGCCATCCTACCTAACTCTTGATCGATCACTTGCGAAAATGCTTCAAACGGAGCTGCTCCAGGAACTAACTGTCCGTTAATAATAAACGAAGGAGTTCCTCTAACACCTGCTGCCGCACCTTCTTTGAAGTCTTGCTGAACCAGGATTGACTTAACACCAGTATTAAGACAAAGACTAAACGTATCAACATCTAATCCCAATCCTGAAGCATACCCAATAAGAGAATCAACAGCCAAATCATCAGCATTCATGAACATAACATCATGCATTTCCCAAAACATGCCTTGATCTCTCGCACATTCAGCTGCTTCTGCCGCCTTCTTGGCTTTCTTATGATAGCTCATAGGAAAGTGCTTAAAGACTATATTTACTTGATCACCATAAGCATCATGAATTTGTTTTACAACACCCACCGCTTTAGAACAGTAAGGACATTCAAAGTCCGAGAATTCTAAAATAGTAAGTGACGCACCAGGACTTGTACCCTGATCTAATCTTGAAAAGATCACATCACCTGCACTCTTAGACATTTTAACTGAATCATTGATCTTTAAACCTGGAAAAACACTTCCAACATTCATTAAAAACCAACTTATGAAAATAATTGCAACCACTGCTAGAATAGGATAAAGATAATTTGTTTTCTTAACGTTTTTTTTCTTAGACATCCTTACACCCCTCGATAAAAAATAATGAAAAAAATGAAAATAAAAAAGAAAAAATTAAGCACCACAACCGCCGCCTTGTGGAGCAGCAGACGCTTCAGTTAAAGTTTCATCGCACCCTGCTAATCCAGGATTTGAAGAACAAACTGATTGCTTAATTGCTTCAGCAGGCTGTGCACCACCAAGAGTTTTCTTGTTGTTCACAACAAATGTTGGAGAACCACCAATACCTCTTGAGTTTGCTTCCTTGATGTTTTCTCTAAATAGAGCAGTACCTTCGTCTCCGTCAGCACAAGTTCTAATTGTTTCAACATCTAGGCCATTATCTGCAGCACATCCTTCCCAGTTAGCTTCAACAGCACCTATATCTTCAGCTTGACATAGTACATAATCAAAATATGTATCTGGATAATGCTCCATAGCACAAACTTGCCTTATATTTTCATCCACTTCTGGTTGACCGTGTAATGAACTAAATGTTCCGTCACCTGCATCGTTTGCAATGAAATAAAGTTCAAAATCGATGTTATCGCCAATTGCAGCAAGGACTTCATCCATTGCTTTAACTGCCAAAGAACCGTATGGACATTGACTCATTACAAATAACTTAAGGTTATTTGGAACTGCCTCAATAGTTGGATCATAGTTCGCACCAACAGCATCAGGCAAGATATAATACATGTCATCAGCTTCTGCAAACACTTCTCCTACTTGATCAAATCTAGCCGCATCAGAAACGCCGCCATCAAAGACATAAAGTGGCAATAGACTTACACCAGTTTTAGCAAGCAAAGATTTTGCTTCAGCTTCACTGTAGTCAACTTCATTAATTTTCAAATTAGGGAACAATTGCTTAGTTACCTGAAGAACTCTTGAAGTGTCACAAGTATCGCACTCTTTATCGTTTACGATAGTCATAGTTACTTCAATGTCTGGAGTATAAGCACATTTAGAATCCGCATTACCAGGATTCTCACAAACTCCAATCATAGTAGGTTCTGCAGTACAATCTGCATCACTTCCACATTCTGGAATTGACTCACACTCAGCGTGTTCAACTAATGCACAAATTGCTCTTTGAAATGATATTGCATCTCTTCCACCTTTGTAAGGTTGATCAGCAATAAAAATTGTTGGAGAACCTTGAGCATTTCTATCTTGAGCTCTCTTAAGTGAAGCTCTTAATAGATCCTTACCCTCATCACCTTCAAAACAAGTTGCAATTGCATCAGCATCCGAACTAGTGCTTTCTGCACAACCTTTCCAGTTAGTATTTACATTTCCTGCGTCAGCATTTTGACACTCTAAGAAATCTAAAAACTGTTCAGGTGAATGTTTCATGGCACAAAGCTGAGCAATGTTACCATCAGTTTCAGGCTGACCGTGCAACGACTTAAAAGTACCGTCACCATTGTCAGTCACAATATAATCAAGATGAAAATCTACAACATCTCCCATCTTTCTTAAAACAGGAATAATTGCATCCTCTACTTGAGTTCCATAAGGACACTGACTCATTACGTAAAATTCTAACCGAGCCATACCTTCTGGTGTTTCTTCATATGTTGCAAATGAAGAATCAGAAGCTGGAGTTACAGTTACGTCTCCAGATGATGTTTCTACCTCATCATCACATGAATATAATCCGAACCCTCCTGTGAACAAAGAAATTACCAATAAGATAGCAAGAACAATTGTTGCAATCTTCCAAGAATTAGTGCCAGAGCACTTCTTTGCCTTAGAATGAGTTTTTTTTGTCTCAGAACTAGAATGAGACTTTTTTTTAGATGTATTTGACTTATGTTTCATTCGTCAACCCCCTCTTTATTTCGTTATAATGAATTAAGTGATAACTCCCCTAAGAGCTTTATAAATCTTTTGGTTAACTGTAAGAATTAACACGGGCAAGACGTTTAAGAAGATATATCTATAACACCAGGAAGAGCATAAACTTCAAACCGATCATAATTCTCAGCAATAACAAGATGAACTTCTGGTTCTAAATCTGCATCAAACACAAACAATCTAGACAACCTACCATCAAAACCCGTAGCCCCCCTAAAAGCATCAGACCAATTCCTTAGAGCAATGCCTTCACCATAAGAAACAGGATCAACTTGATGCTCTTCAACCCACCGTTCCAATTCACCAGCTTCAAAAACAAAACCCGCAGTATTATTTCCATGATCATAGAACAAGCCAAGGCGAACATAACCATTAGAATCTAAATAATCTTTATTTTGATCTCGCATAGGGCTGGCATTATAATGCAATATTCTAAAAGTCATTTTACAGAACTAAAACTTAGGTGTGCCGCCACCCATCATACCTTTCATACCGCCCATTCGTTTCATCATTTTATCCATAGACTTAGCATCGCCGCCCGCACCCATGCCTTTCATCATCTTGACCATCTTTTTACTTTGTTTATACTGCTTCAACAAATCTCTAATCTCGCCAGGACCTCTACCAGATCCTGCAGAAATTCTTTCAATACGTGAACGATCAAGCAAATCAGGATTTTCCAATTCCTCTTTAGTACAAGAATCCATAATAAATCTCCAAGTCTTCAGTTTACCTTCTTGAACAGAAATCATATCTTTAGGCAATTTCAATTGGCCCATACCTGGAACCATTTCCAAAACTTTACCTAGTGGACCCATTTTACCCATAGCACTCATTTGATCATACAAATCAATTAAATTAAATTTACCACTCAACAACTTCTTACCCATATCTTGAGCGTCTTCTTCAGTAATAGCTTCTTTTGCTTTTTCTAACAAAGCTTCAATGTCACCCATACCCAACAAACGACCTACAAAGTTTTGTGGTTTGAATTTCTCAAAATCATCAACCTTCTCTCCAACTCCAACAAATTTAACCTTTGCACCAGTAACAGAACACGCAATCAAAGCACCACCACCTTTAGCAGTACCATCTAATTTAGTAATCACAACCCCGGTAACTCCACAAGTTTCGTGGAAAGCCCTTGCTTGTTTCTCAGCACCCTGTCCAACATCCGCAGCAATAACTAATAATTTCTCATCGGCCGCAACTGCTTTATGAATATCATCTAACTCAGTGATTAACTCGTCACTTAACGCATCTCTACCCGCAGTATCAACTATTACTAAATCAAACTTAGACAGTTCTTTCTCAAACTGTTTATACACATCAACAGGATTCTTTGCTTCAGGATTACCAAACACAGGAACATTAATAGTCGCACCAATTTGCTTTAATTGTTCATAAGCTGCAGGTCTCCAAGTATCAGTAGATATCATAGCAACCTTAATACCACGTTTAGCATAGAATTTGGCAAGTTTTCCAGAAGTAGTGGTTTTACCATTTCCAAACAAACCAACAAGCATAATCTTAAACGGTTTTTTATCTTCAATTCTAACTTGTCCTTCTTCCGCACCTAAGAACTCAACTAATTTTTCATAAACAATCTTCACCAACCATTCTTTTTTACTCATTCCGGCCGGAGGCTGATCTTTTAGAAACGTATCTTTAATTTTTTTAGTCAACTCAAAAACTAATTTAACATTACAATCACTCTGTAAAAGAGCTCTTTGGATATCCTTAACCAACTCATTCAAGAGCTTTTCATCTACAAACATCGCCCCAGTTATCTTAGAGAGCGTATTTCTCAATGAACTACCCAAATTATCTAATACCATCGTAGCTCGAAAGCACAAACTTCATTTATATATATTTCCCAAAAAGAACCCAAGATTCACTGATTAATGCTCAATTAACTATTTAAACTGAAATCAAGTATTTAAATGCATGCCAGGGCCTGAGAGACATGTTGTAGAAGCAAAGAACGTTTCTAAATCTATTAACGGTAAAAAGATCATAGAAGACATAAACATTAATGTAAAGCAAGGAGAAGTATATGGCATAGTTGGCGCTAGTGGCTCAGGAAGAACTATTCTTTTAGAAATCATTCAAGGCTTTACAGAAAGCGATACAGGTACAATCCACATAACTCCATATTCAGAACTAGCCCAAAACATTCCAAAAAGAATTAAAGTAAAAAAAACAAATTTAGAATGTAGAAAACTTATCGGATTCTCATCACAAAAACCATCTTTCTATGAAAATCTCACCGTTGAAGAAAATTTCAATTATTTTGGAAGACTTTACAACATGAGTGAAGCACATCTTGAACAAAGAATAAGACATTTGTGCAAAGTATGTTCTCTAGAAAACTTAAGGATGAGTGAAGCAGGAGAATTACCAATGACCGCACAGCGAAGATTTGATATTGCTCTTGCACTATTACATGAACCCGAAGTATTAATTCTAGATGAACCTGCCGCTGACCTAGACGTCGCATACAGAGAATACATATACAAACTCATCAACAGAATAAATGCACTAGGCACAACAGTAATCATCGGCACCCATTTCCTTAATGAGCTAGATATTCTTTGCCACAGAATTGGCATTTTGCACAATAAAAGAATAATCGCAGAAGGTCCAGTAAAAGAAGTGATAAGAAGATACGGTGATGAAAAGAAGATAACATTAATCACAGAAAATGCGTTCTATCAATCCATACTTGAAGCACTTGATAAAGACAAACTCAAAATACTATCAATATCAAAAAGAAATGAACAACTAATAATAAAAACCACAGAAGCCCATAAAACACTGAGGGATCTTATTACGATCATTGATAAAAACAACGAAAACATCATCAGTTTAACAGTCGAAGAACCAGGACTAAGCGAAGTGTTCTTCAGATTAGCAGAAGGAAAACAAGCAAAACAATAAAATGGCAAAACTAGTCACCATAATTCAAAAGAATTTTCATCAATTCATTAAACTAAAACATTCTAGCATCGTGACTATTGCCGCACCGTTACTAGCGGTATTATTAGCCATCGTACTCATAACCCAAAACACCAACATAATCAAAGTAAGTTATTTCTCGCCAGATGATATTACAGAAGAAAGTGAGTTGTACAATTCACTAAATCAAGGAAACTTTGTCCTGCTCGAAACAGAATCTGCAGCCAGCTGCACCACCCAAGTAAGAGAAGGTAAAACAAATGGTTGTGCAGTAATATCTCAAACCAGTACCGCGTCAGACATTGACATATACGTAACCCAACCTAATCGACATATATCAAATGAAGTAGAAGAACTAGATTTTCCAGAAAACACAGTAATAACGCCGCACATACTTGAAATAAAATACTTAGCCAACAGTTTATTCACCATTATTCTAATCTTAATCATAATGTTATCTTCAGTGCTACTAAGCTCAACATTCGTAATCGCAGAAAAGAAATCTGCAGCATACTTCAGAAGCCACATAACTCCAACTAGAGACTATACATTTATCGTAGCAAGATTTCTAACCACTCTTATAATAGTTACAATCATCGCGGCCGTTGTTCTCGTAACTCTCTCATCTTTATTTCAAATCAACATCATGTCAAGCTTCTTTGCGATAACAATAACCATTCTTCTTATCGCAAGTGTCTACACATTAATCGGGATACTCTTAGGAAATATTTTTGTTTCAACAGAAGTAAACATCTTATTCCTAGTAATTGTAAGCTTCATTTCAATGCTATTCTCAAGAACAATATTAACCTTCAAAGAAGAAAGCATAATGAATTATTTCATCCTAGTCAACCCATACGAAATTGGCACATACATTCTGAACAAAACATTATACACTCAAATACATTGGACAACCTTAGCATATAATTGGTTACTACTAATCGTATACTGTTTAGTATTGTTCATAATAACATTCAAAGTACAATCATCATTAAGATTTTCCACATTATTCAAAATTCACAAAGAAAAATACCACAGAATAAGACAAAAGTTTGAAGAAGAAATAATTGGAGTGCGTAACATCCACCTTAAAGAAGTCTTCAAGAGAAATGAACCTACCGATGTAGATAAAATAGAAAAACACCACAGATCATTGTTAAAAAAGTTAATCCATAAAAGCAAAATGAAACAAACAATACAAAGCGAGATAAAAGAAATCAACAAACAAAGTTAATTCTAGAATACAATAAATTGAAAATAGTTAAACAAATAGCCCACAACAATGATTCCTATAGTCACAAAGACAAAGAACAACAGAATCAAAGGTAATTTCATTGCACGTCTAAGAATAACAGCCTCAGGAAGACTTAAAGCAGATGTTGCCATCATAAAAGCCAAAGCAGTCCCCAAAGGAATACCTTTATTGAACAAAGCAATAGCAATAGGAACAATCGCAGCACAACTACCATACATCGGCACACCGACAAGCGTCGCTAAAGGAACAGCAAAAATCCCTGTACCGTCCACAACGCCCTGAATCCATTCTTGAGGAACATAATTATGAATCATAGCCCCTAATCCAACTCCAACAAGCACCCAAAGCCACAACTTCTTTACAATATCACACGCTTCATCAAGTCCAAACCTAATTCTAGACTTAAAACTAGTATACTTTACATCTTTAAACGCTTTCGAACTCCGAGAAGCGATATCTCTCACAAGAAACTTGTCCAACTTGAAATATCCAGCCAAAGAACCCAGAACAGCACCTAACAATATTCCAAATACAACATAAAGCGCTGTTATCTTCCAACCAAAAAATCCTAACATCAACACAACTAAATATTCATTAACTAAAGGAGAAGTTATCAAAAAAGAAAAAGAAACACCTAAAGGAACTCCCGCCTTGATAAAACCAATAAACAAAGGTATGGAAGAACAAGAACAAAAAGGAGTAATAGCACCAAACAATGATGCAAAAAAGTTAGATAAAACTCCTGCCTTATTAGACAACCAATTCCGTAATTTTTTAGAAGAAATATAAGTTCTAAAGTAACCTACAACAGCAATCATAACATACAATAACAATAATATTTTAATTGAATCATAAACAAAGAAGCGCAAAGATTCAACTAAATGCGAAGTAGCATCTAACTGCAATATAGAAAAGAACAACCAGTTTATCGTTGCTTCGAGCATGAGCTCTCCTCACAACAACACTTTTTTTTCTTAGATTTTTCTTCTAAATTCTCATCAAAACGAGCCATCAATCTTGAAAAAAAACCTTTCTTTTTAGCCATACAAACACCTTCATTTCTTCTTTTTCTTACAAGTAGCAGAATCTTTACACTTAAGATATCCAACAAGTATCAATAAAAATAGCTCAACAGATAACACCAAAAACCGAATAACCTTAGACAAATCACCAAAAGCCATCGCAGTACCAACCGCAATTACCGCTATTCCTCCAAGTATCAAGCCAGAAGCAATCGCTTCAATAGTTAAAGGCAAAAACAAACCTACCAACAAAGCAGCCACACCAAATGGAGCAGATATATAGAATCGTTTAACATTAAACTTCTCACGAGCATCAGAATAATCTCTACTACAATAATCACAACTAGCAGAAACAGGACAACCTTGCGCATCATATTCATATCTAACCGTACCTTCGTCAGAATAACACCCATCTACCTCAGGAAAATCGTGCGAACAATTAGCCGTTGGCAATTTAACAGGCCTATCAATAAACTCACTCTTATCACAAAAATCTCTGTGTTCAGGAGAAGTCAAAAACAGGTCTACAAATGAGAATACAAAGAAAGCAAACACTACAGCAATACCAATGCTCAATGCCACCTTCTTTAAAGTAATCATAAACAAAAAAACCACAAAGAACTATTTAAAACTATAGATTTAGTATTAAGATAACGCCGATAATAGATTACCGACGCATCAAAAAATAATTAACGTCTCTCCATAATTTCTGCACAGACTTCAGAAATAAACTTATCAACCTTCTTCTCGCCATGAACTTCATTATCACGAGTTCGAACATTAACAGTTCCATTCTCAGACTCAGAGTCTCCCACAACTAAAATATAATTAACATATTCAAGTTGCGCTTCACGAACCTTTTTCTTAATTGATTCAGAACGTGAATCTAACTCCACCCTGATACCTTGCTCAAACATTTGTTTCTTAATCTTCTCACAATACTCAGCATGTCTGTCAGCAATAGGCAAGATCTTAACCTGCACAGGAGATAACCAAAGCGGGAACTTACCAGCATATTGCTCAATAAGTAAAGCCATAGTTCTCTCAAGACAACCAATGGAAGCTCTATGAATCACCATAGGTCTATGCTTCTTGCCATCTTCACCTTCGTAAGTCATGTCAAACCTTTCAGGCAACGCAAAATCAATTTGCACAGTAAACAAAGTATCTTCCTTACCATACACATTTTTCATTTGCACGTCTAACTTAGGACCATAGAATGCCGCCTCATTATCCGCTTCAACGTATTCAATATCCAACTCATCAACGATCTTTTTCATGATCTTTTGAGAGTTAGCCCACGCTTCAGGATTATCAATATACTTTCCAGAACCATCAGTTGAACATTTAGAAAATCTATACCAATAGCCAGTTAGTCCTAACACAGACATAAGATATTGTATCAACTCAACAACCCTTTTGAACTCATTTTCTAATTGATCAGGTCTACAAATAATATGCGCATCAGCCAAAGTAAATTGACGAACTCTAATAAGACCATGAAGTTCTCCCGACTGTTCGTTTCTAAACAAATCAGCAACTTCCGCATATCTCAGAGGAAGATCTCTATAACTCCTCATCTTAGATTTGTAAATCATAAACTGATGCGGACAAGTCATAGGTCTAAGACAAAACTCTTCTCCTCCCGATTCAAAAACAAACATACTATCTTTGTAATGATCATAATGACCAGACATTTTGTACAAGTCACTCTTAGCCATCACAGGAGTTTCAGTAGGTATGTATCCACGTTTGTACTCTTCATCTTCAATAAACCTACGAAGAATTCTCTTAATAGTTGCACCTTTAGGACATAAAAGAGGCAAACCTTTTCCAATAACTTCACTAGTCGTAAAAAGATCCAACTTCCTACCTAATTTATTGTGATCTCGCTTCTCAGCTTCTTCACGAAGACGAACATATTCCTTCAATTCCTTCTTATCAGGAAATGCCACACCATAAATTCTCTGCAATTGTTTATTCTTAGAATCACCACGCCAATATGCGCCAGCAATTTTAGTTAGTTTAAACGCCTTAATCATTCCAGTATTAGGAACATGTGGTCCTTTGCAAAGATTGTCATACTCTCCTTGAGAATACATGCTCACCACATCTTCAGGAATGGCATTAGCCAACTCTATTTTGTATGGATCGTTTTTGTAAAACTCAAGAGCTTCCGCTTTAGGAATATCTTTTTGAGTAATCTTAAGTTTTTCCTTAACAATCTTCTTCATTTCTTCTTCAATCTTCACAAGATCATCAGGACGCAAAGGTTCTTCAAGATCATAATCTTGATAAAAACCATCCGTCACTGCAACACCAACACCTAAGCCAATGTTTTGCCCCTTAAACAATCTCAAAATAGCTTGAGTCATCAAATGAGAAGCACTGTGCCAGAAAATATCTTTTCCCTCTTCATCTTTAAATGTTAGAATTTTTAATTCACAATCAGTATTTAACGTAGTAGAAATATCTACCGCCTTACCATTAACCATTGCAGCAACCGAATTTCTTGCAAGACCTTCCGATATACTCATAGCTACATCGAAAGCCGAAACACCTTTATCAAACTCCGAAACTGAACCGTCCGGAAAAGTTATTTTCACTTTAGTCATATTCATTCACCTATATCTGCCGTCTAGAGGCCCTGTATTTTTATATCTTTCTAGTTAGAAACAATTAGAACATATAGAAAATGAGGGGCCTATGGGCCTAACATGTGGTTGTAGTGGTAGAACTATACAAAGGAAGATCAAATATAATCTCAAACAAATAGTCCAATACCATCTTAGAATAGAATACGCATCTATAATATTTAAAGTTATTGAAAATAAAAAAAAGAGGCCACAAACGTTCGGCAGATCCCTTGACAATAAAAGGGGTGGTTTAAGTATCCTACCGAACGGTTAGGTGGCCCACAGGATGAGTGTAAAAAAACAAAAAAAATTGTTTTACGCGAGACCTACCCATTTAAGGAATCTGTAAAACAATCCACGACTTTCTACACACTGACCTTCCACACACAAATTAGTTTCACACTCAAAACCATTTTGGCATTTCATATCGCTACCTAATTGTTTCTCAAAAAGTCCAGTCATTGGCGCGCAATACTTTGGATCTCTTCCATCAACAATTCTAGTACCGAAAGGTATGCATCTGTCATCCATAAAACAACCATTGCATTCCTTGATCTGAGGAACAACTTCTTCAACTGTTTCTTCAACAAGCATTGGTTTTATTTCAGCAGCATCTACTGCGTCAATTAAGCATTGCTCATATGCATCATTAGTTGGTTTTGCTGCACCGTACTCAACTTTCTTTAGACAAGGGTCCAGATCAATTAGGAAAGATTTCAAGTCAACTTTACAACTTGCAAAACACTGGATAACATCCTCGTCCGCGTCGCTATAAACTTCTTCCCAACCATCAACAATCAAATCTTCCATCACACTTTCACTAAAATCACAGTCTTTCAAATCAAGACACTGGATAGCTTCAGGAATTTCTTTTTCGTCAACAGTTATAGGTTGAACAACTCTTCTCTCTCTCTGCTCAACATAATCTCTTTGATACCTTTTATCTTGATAAGGTGTACTCAAAGATGTTGCGCAAGCATAGTCTGCATTGTTTTGTAAGTACTCAAACTTATTTGCGTTTGTGTTGATTTGACAAAGTCTATCCCCATCAGTACCAAAGTTTTTGTAAGGAGGAGCTCCAAAAATCCAACTAGTTGCAGCTTGAGCATTGCCTTTATTCACAAAACCAACAAAACCAACAACTTCTCCAGGTTTAACTTTAACAGTTGCAACACCAGATCTATCAGTTTGGATTGTCTCTCTCAACCAACCTTTGTAATTACTAGGTTGGAATCTATCAACAACATACACGTTAACATATGCACCTACTAAGTTCTTAGACAAAGAATAGTCTTGGTGTTCTGGATAGTTGTTAACACCAACTTCGAACGATACAAAGGATCCCGGAATAGGAACCTCAACAGGCACCACTACAGGAACAACAGGTGTTTCCACAGCTTGTTCTTCTTTAACACAAGCACCGTAAGAACATCCTTCAGGACATTTATACCATTGCTTATGCACGTAAGGGTTATCTGTTGGACCACTACAATGTGTTTCAATTACATAAGATCCAGAATCTTTTCCAGTATCTCCAACATAATCACCACAACTATCTCTGTAATGACCATATACTCTCATTCCTTCACTCTCACCATTAGTGTAGCCAGAAGTAAAGTACTGAATTCCACCATCGCTGTCTTTACAAACAGGAACTACATCTTCAACTTCAACATCTTCTTCAACAACTTGACTTGAAGTTTTACATGCACCATCTTCACATCCATTTGGACAATAATAATCAGGCATTACATCCCAACCCGCATATCCAACAGAACATCTAAATTCAGCAACATGCGTTGCATCTCTACAGAAATCTTCAGCAATTAAACCATTACCTAACTTAACTCTTCCAGCATGATAATAGCTCACACCACCATCAGTTTCTGTACAGTCATTAACAAACTCGTCATCTTCGTTTTCACAGTAACACTGATCTAGATTCTTTTCACAATAAGCAGAACCCATTGCGTTACCTTCAAAAGAATTAGGACCACAAGCTCCCTTATCATAATCATAGTAGTTCTTACATGCGTAATCACAACTTGGATAATCACAAGTTCCTTGTATGCACTCTTTATGTGCTCCAAACTTATTACAGTCAGAATCTACATCGCAGCTGTAATCTGTTTCAACAACTTCTTGCTTACATGCACCATCAGCACATTGATATCCTTCAGGACATTTTGCTTTTTTATGCTCATAAGCAAACTCAGCATCATCTTCCAAACAGACTAGCTCTTCAACATAGCCACCAGTTGAAAGTTTATTACCACTCTCACTCACGCAGTACTCAAAAACTGTTTGAGAACCAAAGTTAGGAGTGTATACATCTAATTTCCCCTTTTCAAATATATCATACCCACCATCAGAATCCTGACAGGTAGGCATTACATCAGTAGCAAAGACGGATATACTAAGCACCATCAATACCACAAAAGCCAACATAATTTTTGACATTTTTTGTTTCATTCTTCTTAACCTCGCAAAATCAATATGATTTGTGTTCATTACAGTACATAATGTCCGGTCAGATATATTAAAAGTCGGTGGGAAAACAATCCAGAAATCGTTTCAATAACCTCTAATCACAGAAAAAACAAATACAATCTACCCAACTAGTCTTTACCCAAGAACCAAGCTGTTAAAGCAACATCCCTTTGCTTACCGCGTGCCTTTATCTGTACAACGTTTCTTCGCTCTAAAGATTTCAAACATCTTGACAAACTAGTTCTAGGTATTCCAGTATTGTGTCTCAAAGACGCTTGAGTACTCTTATTTTCATTACACATCAAGAAATTAACTATCTCTTTTTCATTAGTGCCAAGAGTAGGTAATATATCATCACAGCGCCCTTTCTTCACTTTTTTAGGCTTCTTAACCTTTTCAACAGAATTTTTAGAAGATAAAAAATAATACATTACACCTGCCGCAACAAGTAAAGCAATCAAAGCCACACCAAGCACATAACCTAAAGAGAACGTCTTGTCTTTACCCTTAACCTTCATTTCAAGCGCTATATTCACACTTTCAAGATTCCCTTGCGTCACAGTAATCTCAGAATAACCCAAATAACCTTCACTAGAAGCATACACAACATATCCACCAACTGGTAGAATATCAACTCTAAACGAACCAAAACTATCAGATTTGGTAGGAAGATCAAATTCTCCGCACACAGCACACTCAAACTTCAACTCAGCATCTGGCACAACATTATCTAAATCATCTTTAACAAACCCAGACACAGATCCTACCTTTTCTAGATATAAAGCAGCAGGACTCACTGAATCTTCTGTAACAACAACACTATCTTCACCATAATACATCGCCCTACCATTATCCATGACCCTCAAAGAAACAAACCATTCACCTTCTGTAAAAGGATAGTCGAAAACCCCATTCTCTAAGAATGTAGTAAAACTCTTTTGTTCTCCAGATTGAGAATTAATAAGCGTAAAAGAAACCTGCACCCCACCTAAATGAACATTATCAGAAGCATCCTTTAATACAATAGAATGCGACAACACAGAAAGAGGTAAAACCAGTGCGAAAAACAATAAGAAAAACAGATTGCGCCTCATATCATAAATTACCTTTGAGAGATATATAAACGTTTTCTTAGATTCAATGCATAAACACATCAAAATCTTTAAATACTAACTAAACAGAAAAACTCAACATGGCAAAAGGGGTGAAGAGTAAAAAGAACACTAAACGTATTTCTCCACTTAGAAAGACAATCCAAGCCATAAAAAGACATAAACTAATATTTCTAATGATCATCATAACTCAAATATTATTCTCATCACTATTACTATATTCACACTACAAAATCCAAATACCAATCTTAACTGATGGAAAGGATATAATTGTAGGCGTACAAGAAAACATGCAAACCCAATCCAATCCCGCAGGCGACTATAACGTTATGCGAGATTCCATCACATCAATAGTAGGCATTCAAAGTTTAGTTGATAGATTAATTAAAAACTTAATTTATTTATGCGGAATAAGCTTCGCACTATGGATAATACTAAACGGATTAAACTGGTTCTTCACAATAAACATGCACAAGAAAAAGAAGTTGCATAATTTTTGTTTAAGATTTACTTTAACATCAATAATATATCTAGTACCAATGACTCTAGCTCTCTGGTGGTTCATGAGTTCGTCGGTAAAAACATACCTTTTTGGAACTGCAAGAACCGCACCAGCAATAGGAAGCGCAGTAATCATCTTGATATTCGCATACTTCTTTTACATCACACTTAGTTTACTTCACAAAGATTCATTCAAAGAAATCATTAAACTAACATTCAAGATTGGAATTAAAAAGATAGGAAGAGTACTGGCAACATACATCCCAATAATAATACTATACATAGCATTATTTCTTACAATGTATCATTCTTTAGAAGCCAACATATACTTAATATATCTAGAAATCATTGCATTCTTATTCCTAATAATCCTATCACGAAGCTACATCTATTTCTCAATAAATAATATAGAAAAAGAAATAAAATAAAAAAGATACAATCTATTTTAGATAAGACTGTTCTTTAGCAAGATTATGAGCCTTAGCATAATGACCCTTAAGATCTTTTAAAACGTCTCCAGGTTTTGAACCAAGCTTAGCCGCCAAACCACCAGAAATCTTAGAACCATGAGGTTCAACATGCATATGATAATGACCCGTTCTTAAATTGTCAAGTTCATTAGCTGAGTGAGATCTTTGAATTTGATCAAGAGCTTGATAATCACCACTTCTGACTTTATTAAGAAACTCGCCCGGAGTCATCTCCAGTCTTTCCGCCATAGACCTGACTTCAGCAAAAGCAATTTCAACATCGGCTTCATTTACTTTACCTTTACCGACACCACCAGCTCTCGCATCGGCCCTATACTGAGCAATTACCGTTCCAATATATTTTCTAACCTCAGCGTCACTTGAATCAGCTTTGGGCATATTTTTGGCTTTAGCCTGAATATAAGCTTTAGCATGAATTTCTTCTGCTTTTTTTACTTTATCGACTCCTGCGCCGATTAATTTATCAAGATTTATTTCATCATCTGCCATATTACTCTCACCTTCCTCCTTTTAGATTAAACAATAAGCATTAGCTTGTTATCAAATACCATACTAATATACCCATATAAAGCTTTCGCTTAGAGAAGACACCCAAAGTACTATTATTCTACACAACAAACAATGACATTTTTGTGACATTAATATAGACTCCAGCTCAACACTCTTTAAAAAGCATTTTACCATAGTAACTAACAAGTAACGATAATGTCCCAATTATATAACTAGTAACATGAGGTACTAATAAAATGGCAAAAAAGCAAGTCAAGAAGAAACAAGAGAAAAAAGACATTGAGAAAAAGAAAAAAGAAATAACTCTTACTGAAGAAGAAAAGAAATTACCTAAAGAGTCTCAAGAAAAATTAATCAAGATCAAAAAAGAACTTGAACAATTCAAGGAAGAAGTTCTAAAGAAATTTGATAAATACATCACAGGCATTGCTTTGCTGCCACCTCCAAAACCTGAACAAGGTAAACAAGTTGATAAAGATAAAATCAATGTGCTAGTTCTTGTTGATGATTCGGACTCACAGAAAATGAGTAAAGAAGAGTTAAGATCAAAACTCGGCGCAATCATTGAAAAGATTGGAAAAGACATTAACAAAAACATTGTAACACAAACAATTATTCATACAGAATTATGGCAAACATGTTACGACAGCAAACACGAACTTCTACAAACGATTGCACTTGGTGCTCCAATATACGATACAGGAATGTTATCAGCTGTAAAGATCGGAGAAATCCACAAAAGCATGGTTCTAAAAAAGTTCGAGAAATATATTGTAAGCTATGTCTTATTTGGTTCATTAACTAGAGGAGAAGCAACTCCTGAAAGTGATATTGACGTTGCAATCATAATCGATGATACTGACGTTAAGAAGATGACCAGAGCAGAGCTTAAAGATAAGTTAAGAGCAATCATCATCGGAATGGGTGTTGAAGCTGGCGAAATGACTGGCATCAGAAACAAACTAAACATCCAAGTATATATTTTAACTGACTTCTGGGACAGCCTAAAAGAAGCAAACCCTGTTATCTTTACTGTTCTTAGAGATGGTGTTCCTTTCTACGACAGAGGAATTTTCATGCCATGGAAACAGTTGCTAAGAATGGGTAAAATAAAACCATCCGCTGAAGCAATTGACATGTTTATGCATACTGGAGAACAAATGGTTTCCAGAGTAAAAGCCAAGATTAAAGGATTAATCGAAGCAGACATTTACTGGGCAACTTTAACTCCAACTCAGGCAGCTTTAATGTTGTATGGTATTCCGCCACCAACCCCAAATGAAACTATCAACTTGTTGGAAGACATTTTCTGTAAGAAAGAGAAACTTTTAGAGAAAGAATATGTTGACATCATGAAAGAGATCAGAAAATACTACAAAGAGTTAGAACACAACTCAAAAATGGAGATCTCTGGAAAAGAAGTTGACGATTTGCTTGCAAAATCTGAGAAATACTTGAAAAGAATCAAGAAACTTTTCGAAGAGATTGAAGTCATGAAAGAAAAAGAAGAAATGGTCAACACTTACGAATCTGTTGTAACCATCATAAGAGATATTCTAAGGCTTGAAGGCATTGAAAGAGTAAAGAACGCAGAAATCATTAAACTATTCGAAACAGAAATGATACATCTAGGAAAAATGCCTGAGAAGTACATTAGGATTTTAAACCACATAGTTAAAGCAAAGAAAGACTACGACACTGGTAAGCTAAACAAAGCAGAGATCAACAAAGTAAGAACAGAATCTCGCGGCTTTATTAAGTTCATGGTTGAGTACATGCAAAGAAAACGAGGAAAAGAACTCGAAAGAACCAAGATAAGAGTTAAGCACGGAGACAAGTACGGCGAAGTCATATTGCTAGACAAAGTAGCATTCATCGTACATGATCTAGACGCCGAAGAAAGAAACGTTACTAAAGCAGACATTAAAGCTGACGGCAGCCTAGGACCCACAAACGACTCTTCACTTGAAGAACTCGAGCAACATCTTGCAAAGATTGAACTTCCTCCAAAGGTTTTCATCAAAGAACCAATCTTTGAAAACTTGAAAGGCGTCTTTGGAAAAGATGTTGAAATTCTAATGAACTACTAAGTTCATTTTTTCTTTCTTTATTATTTTGTTGTTATAAAGCCTCATTCTATGAAATAGAACGAAAACTATAAAAACTCACCAAAACAAGATAATAGCATGTCTACTAAAGCTAGAGGTGGTCCACCGTCAAGAATCAAATTTGAAGGAGTATATGATTGGGATAATCTATACAAACTCTTCCATAGCTGGTTTGAAGAAAGAGGATGGGACCATGATGACAAGACATACAAACACAAGACTTCTAGCTTGGGAAGGGAAGAAGAACTAATAATAAACTGCTGGGTAAAAGAATCAGAATACATCAAATATCACATAAGCCTAGATATTCATACCTGGAGTAACCAACCAGCAGAAGTAATCAAAGATGGCAAAAAAGTTCAATTGTGGAAAGGAAGAATTAGAATTATAATTAGTAATGAAATAGAATATGATTGGCAAAACAGATTTGAGGGTAGTAGCTTCTTAACAAAAATAAGAGAATTTTATCACAAACATGTGTTTGTAGATGAAGATAACGCATTAATACAAGACAAAGTATACTATATTTCATATAATTTACACGAAGCAATCAAAAAGTTTTTAGACATGTACTCACAAGAGAATGTATATAGTAAATCATCGTTTTAATAGAAAATGGCTGAAAGAAAAGTATTAGTTGATGGCGTAAATCTGAAGTATGAAGGATTATTCAACTTCAAAGACCTGTACAACATATTAGATAGCTGGTTATCTGAGAATTCATATGATAAACGAGAACACGAAAATCTTGAAAAAGTTACACCCACGGGAAAATTCATAAGAATAGAACTAAGACCTTGGCGTACTTCTTCAGATTATGAGAAAGTAGAAATGAAAATTGTTCTTACAGTACATGATATGGTAGATGTTGTTGTTGAAAAAGACGGCATGAAAATGAAACTCAACAAAGGCAGCGTCAGCATAGTATTCAGCGGATTTTTATTAACAGATGTAGAAGGAAGATGGACATCTAAAGCATTCTTTTTCTTTTTATCTCAAGTATTTGATAAATTCATATACAAAACTCAACTGGGAAGATTAGAGGCCACACTGAAACATGATGTTATGATGCTTCACAAAACATTGAAATCTTTCCTTAACATGCACAGATATTAGAGCAAAGTTTAAATATGGACCTTTTTCTCTGGGAACCACCTCAAGTGGGGGTAGCAAAGTCTGGTCAAATGCGCAGGACTTAAGGCTATCTTTATGAGACACTTACCTCGTAAGTAAGATATCCTGTCTCTTAGTGAGTTCGTGGGTTCGAATCCCATCCCCCACATTTTCTTTCATGTATAGCTAAGAAAAACGAATTTGTATATACAGTATTTAGCAATTCTAATATATCAGTTCTAAAACAATTTTTGTCATGGGGGAACAACCAAGCAGACAAGAACTAACAGATCTATTAGATAGAATAGAAAGAAGACTCACTCCCGAATTAGATTCTAACGATTCAAGGATTATTAGAGTAAGAGCTACAGATTTTAGAATAAAAGATGGCGGATCATTAGAACGATGGTACGTTGTTCCGAACGGATTCTGGGGCAGAGTCGCCGATGAGTTTCAAAGAATTGTTACATTCGACGACAGTCCAGATCTTGGAATTGCATACAGTGCAAGAGATAATGGTAGATTAAACATAACTACGCGCATGAGATACAGAAACGGAAGAGCTTTAGTAAGAACAGCAAGAGCAGAATTAGTTAGAACAAGGATGAACGGAGGAACTGCCTTCAAGCTATATGACTTATTCAATACAGATGATGTAATGGAACTACATCGAGAAGTTGATGCACTATGTCTCGAACCTTCACCAAGAAGACCCTATAATACTTAGTTTAATTCTATATAAGAAAACATTAATATATGGCTAGTTAGTTCTGGCAAGAAAACAAAGTGCCTCTGTGGCTTAGTGGCTATAGCGGCCGCCTAGTAAGCGGCAGGTCGGGAGTTCAAGTCTCCCCAGAGGCTTTCTTATTATTACAAAATAACTAGATAATGCTCTAAAAACAGCAAACTACATAAACAGTTAATAGTACACATATACAGTACAACTATATAAACAAAAAGCTTTAATAGCATACCTCAACAAAAACACATAAAATGCTTCAGTGGCACAGTGGTAGCGCACTACCTTGGTAAGGTAGAGGTCGAGGGTTCAACTCCCTCCTGAAGCTTTTCTAATTTCTATTATACACCCTTATAGAAAAATTGATAAATGATAAACCCCTAAAAGTCAATGTGGTCGTAAGACAACATAGGGGGGTTAAATTCTACAGAATTTAGCTAAGTAGCGAAACATTTATATATGAAATAACCACACGTGAGTAACAACAGGGTGGGATTCGTATAACTTTGCACGCAAAGCTATGTAAGTTATAGCTAAGCAATAGTAGGTCGTCGACGATCAAATGCAAATGTTGGGGGAGTAAATTGGATACAACTAATAATAAAGCACTCATTTTGGCATTAAGAGATAAAGGAGTTAGTTCTACAGATGCAGATAATATAGCCAGAAGAACACAATCTGGTGAATTTGGAACCCCCGCAGAATTTCTAAGTATTGTTCAATCCGACCAATTCGATCCTACATTCTTAACTCCCGCAAGTAATTTTGTAGCAGAAGCAGAATCCACACTCGACTCAGTTCTAAATAGATATCAACCAGACTTAACAAGAATACAAGATGTTGTAAGAAGAAGTTATGACGCACTTGCAACTGTTAGCAGAATAGAAGACAAAACTCCCGCAGACATCACACTTACAGAAGAATTAGCTTCAACAATTGTTGATGCAGTAAATTTATTCGAACAAACTCAACTAAAAGCACTAAACGCAGCAGAAGAAGCTACAGATTTAGTACACGATACATTCTATGAAAAAGAAGGAAACTTCACTTATGATACTGATAATCTATTATTCGCAGAAAATGGCGCAAACATAATTAGAGCAGTAACTCAACCCGCAGTTGATCTTGCAGCAAATTTAATTCCTAATTCTTTAATCGACAAAGAAAAACTCCAAGCAGCATATAGATTTGCAACAAAAGCAACAGCAGTAAGTGTTGCTGCAGCAGTTGGATTTTTTGCTCTACCCCACGTTGGTAGTATGTTTATGAACGCAGTAGACAATTACTCAGCAGGAAATGGCGTTGATTTTGCTAACATGACTCCTTTTGATTTAGTACCTTCTGCTTATGCACAAGACGCAGATCCACCTGAACCAAACTTGGGAGATCTTGTTGAACAACCACCTGCCAAAGCAGCAGACGCACCAAGACCAAGGCACAGAATAATTGGAACAGGTACTAGCGATCTAGGTGACAGAGATCCTAGTCTAGAACCAGGACCAGCTGGCGTCACAGGACCAGTAGTTCTCGGAACACAATATTCTGGTCGCGTTACAACTACAGCAGTAACTGGAGATTCACCACTAGAACAAATCATACTTCAAAGAAATGCAGAAGGCAGTCATTACATCGGCATTAAAATGCGAAATGGTGCCACAAGTGGAAAATCTGTGTGGTCTATTTTAAGAAGCATGGGCGCAAAAAAACTTGGACCTCTCATTAGATACATAAGAGATGAACAAGTGGATTTACTCGACGATGCAATCGCACTAGCAATAACTCAAGATAATCCCAGAGAACGCACTCGTTACAGAAGACTTAAACATGCATTCATGACTTCAGATACTCAAAAGGTTACTGATTGCGATAGAGTAAGTGACCAAAGCGTAGTTCTCAAAAGATATGGTTCAGAAAGATGCCTAGTTCCATTTCCAGATGGCATTCCATTAGATAAAAAAGTTACAGACATTTACTATTTAGATATTGATACATTAGTAAGAACATACGGACTAGATCCTGAGAAAATAGCAAGAGTACACCAACAAATAGTCGAAGGAACACACCCTGCTGCTGAAGATGCAACCCCTGGAAAAACAGATGATCTTGTTGCAAGACCTCCTGTAGAACCAGAACCTGTTGCTGGAAGAGGACCAATAACAGGAACAGATTGCACAGATTGTTCCGACGAAGAAGCCAGACGAAGAGTTGGCGCACTAGAAGGAAGAGTAGGTGGAATTGAAGATCATATTCTTACTGATTTGCGACCCAGAATTGATGCTTTAGAATTAGTCAAAAGATTCGAAGATGGTCCTAGTCAAGGAATGCACATTACTGATTACGATCAACTTGCAAGAGGTTACATTAGAAACCATCACGCATTAAGAACTAATTCAAGAGCAATGATAGAATACAATCAAGCTGTTGATCACGCATTAGCAACTATTGATCCAGCTCTAGTTGATAGACACCAATATTTACTATTCTTAAGAACAGATAATGGAGCAAAAGAATTACTAGCATTTAATCCATTTAGCGCACAGGTTGTAGGCTCAGCAGTAGTTAGCGACGAACTTGCCACATTTATGAAAGACATGATAGAAAACGATAAAGTATACACTTCAAATTTCTTTGAATTCAGAAGCTTAAGAAACATAGAAAGCCTGGTTCCTAATTTTGGTGAAAAGATCGGTCCAGGAAAGTTTACAGAATTAGATGACCCAAGGGAACTAAAAGGTGCAGATCGCGCAGCTTACAGCGTAAACAGAGTTATTCAATATATGCTTAAAGGAACTTCCGAACAACCGGGAGGTATTGAAGCAGTTTTACAATCAGAAGACAGCAGACAAGAATTATCAAGAATAACTAAAACAGAAGTTACAGCAGATGATTTAGATAATCTGGCTTTCGGACTTGCAGGAGATAGAGTAGTTCTATACAATACAGAAAATGGTGTAGTCTATGATACAGGAATGTTAGATGAAGAAACTTCAGAGTTCATAAGACAAAACATCCCAGAAACAGAACCAATGATTCTTGCAAGATATGTAAATCCTAGTAATAAACCCGCAGTTAAAACACACATTCGTGGATTAGATAATATTGAACAATTTAACCATGACATGTTTCCGGATGTTACAGAAACAACAAGATCATACAAGGTCACTTACTGGACTGACGATAAACAAACACAAGTCATGTTCGAAATACCTGACATTGACAGTAGAGGTGCAATGGTGTATGACACATTAGATCAAATGCCTGGTTTAGATTTTGCAAAACCAGTTCGAGTTGGAGACAGATATGATTGTACAATCAAAATTGATCCAGCAACAGGAGAAGTTCTTCAATTTGGAGATGCAGCAGGAGAAACGGCTAATGTATTCAACCCTTGGGGTCCAACACATTTAGCAATTGAGAATGGTCAAGGTCATATTTACACAGAACAAGCACTAACTGAAGTTACATACTTAGGTATTGCAGCAGCGATTATTTATGGAATTGTGAAAGCATCCACAGGTGGTAAAGGCGGATCAGGCAATGGCCCACAAGGTGGATTCAGGAACACAGATCCATGGGATCGATAATTACATTTACGGAGGATTACAATGTTTAGAAGAAAAGCACAAAACATCAAACCGGTAACATCACTTGACGATATTAGACACGAGCCTACTACACAACCAAAAGCTAGAAGCTATGGTTTTGGAATGTTTGCATCTGCGGCACTATTACTCCTAGCATTAGGCGTAGGCGCATGTAGCGGAAGTTCAGTAGAAGGTGAAGATTTACACGGCGCTCCAGATAATATTTGTGCTTTAGCTGATTGCTCCGGACCAGACCCAATTCCTCCAAGATACGATCCTATAGATACTTTTGATGAACTATCAGATTACGTAACTTTTGATCCTAACCCTGTTAGCGGTGGACTAGATATCCAACCAGATGAAATGGAAAAACTTTACGCTAGCAATACTAACAATATAAGAGAATTACTAGGAAAATACTTCGCAGATGTTGTAGAAGCAAATCCTGACTTATCTCCCGTTCCTTTAACTTCAACAGATGAGTATCAAACTAACAGAACTGTTGACAACTTAATTGGAGAATTGGCAAACGGCGACGATGCATTTGACGCTTACAGATTCTTAGTAAAAGACGGAAAATTATACTTAGAATTAATTGATGAAGATGGAGACTTCACTAACGGAGTATTCGTGTTTGACGACATGGATCTTGCAGATGCTGTAAGAAAAGCAGTTGAAGAACCCGATCCAGTTGTACCAACAATCGAATACAAAGTCGATTTAACAAAAAGCGTAAATGAAGTTATCTTAGGTAATGATTTAACAGAAGATGATTCCATTTTATACAATCTTAACGTTCAAAGAATCACAAGATATGGTTTAGATGATGCAGAGATAGAAAACATCGAAGTACCAAATGTACTATACACAGTAAGACTTGGCGGCTCTGACAGTTATCAGTTAAGAGCAGGAGAAAGCGTTGAGTTTGATTACGAAGGAAATACTGTTAATGCATTTGTTGATGAACTAGGAGATCTTTTAGTAGATTTCTCAGGTAATGGTACAAGTGAAGTATTTGTAGCTTCGGCAACTGTAGAACTTGAACCAGGATTAGATGAAACAGTTAGTGGTAGCAACCCTGTTACTCACCAAGCGCCTTCAGTAGAAGATCCAGAATACGATCTACAAGATGCAGAACTTCTATACGGAGTAGCATTTGATAGCTATACAGATAGTATGCCAACTGGTATGGATTACATACTAGATGGAGCAACTCTAAGAAATGTATTACAAAACGCAGTAGCATCTGACTCTGTTGAAGGAAACCCAACACTTAGCTCAGAAGTTCTACCAGGCGTAACATTAGTAGACGCGATCTTAGGTATTGAAACTGCAGATGGCAACGTTGGTTACTTAGATGGAATTGGAGATGATATAATCTCAGTTGCAGCTAGTCCAGATCAAGTTGCATTTGAATTTGCAGATGGAACATACGGTGTAGCTACAGGAACAATGGCAGCAGATCTTTACGATCCAATTGACGAATCTATGCAATGGTAAAATAAAAATGGCAGAAAGAAAACAATTAAGACAATTATTCGCATTGATTTGCATCGTAGTAATGCTTTTCGCAAACGCACAGTTCGCATTAGCAGGTGCATCACCAATAACAACCTCTGCAAGTGTACTTACCAGTCCATTGTTAATTAACCAACCCATCTCTATCAGAGTTTCTGCATCCGATCTAGATGATAACGTTAATTCACTAAAACTAGCAAGAATCGAATTAGGATCTCAAACAGAACAACAATACTATTACGGATGTAGTAGTGGCAGTTGTACTCATGATTTTGTTATTTACCACAACACTCCCGGTACTTACGAATACACAGCATTTGGTAGAAACGCAATCAATCAAATTAGCGCAACATCATTCACAATCACAGTTAGCGAAGCAGCAAGCATTGACAGCTTCACCGTTAAAGCAAAAGCTTACGATCTAACAACTACAGCATCAATCAACCCATTCACATTCAACGTATTTAACGAAAACGAAAACTACATAACTGGAACTACAGGAAATCCTGAAGCAGCAGTATACAATATTGACAGCAACGCAGTATTAAATTTAGAATATCTAGCAGATGGATACGAAAGAGATGGAGACATGGCATATTTTGATGCAGATCTATCTACTTGTTCAGGTTCAAGCTGTTCAGTTAGTAGTAATGGGTATTCAACTGATTGTACTTTCATCACTGCAAATAGCAGATGGACTTGTACAGTAGACAACATTGGTGGCGGAACTTTTGATTACCAATACAAAAAAGAAGGCAGCCAAGATGTTATTTATTTATACAATAATATGCTAGAGGAAGCAGCAGCCCTCCCTCCTGCAATTGTAGGATTCCCTGATTCAATCACAATCCACGAAGGAAGTTATAGCGATTTCTACTTACTAGACAACTATGTAATTGATGAAGATACCAGCTTTGCATATTTAGACTGGAGCATTTCATATGATTCACAAATTGGATACAATCTAGATTCTGAAAAAGTAAGATTCTATGCAAAGAACTCAGACTACCACGGAACTAGAACATTAACACTTACAGTAGAAGATCCAGAAGGCGGAGAAGATACTCATGATGTTGACATTGTTGTAGAAAACATTAATGACGCACCAGTACTTGCACCTCTTTCAGATGTAGAAATTGATGAAAACGAAACTGCAACTTTTACAGTTAGTGCAACAGACTCTGATCTAGACGATTTAACATATTCATACATTTCAGGTCTAACTTTAACTGAAGGCAGCCTAAACACTTACAGCTACACTTCAACTTATGATGATGTAACAACTGGAGCATACGAAGAATATCAAGTTGAATTCAAAGTAGAAGACGGAAATGGTGGCGAAGACACTGAAACTGTTACAATCAAAATTAATCATGTAAACAGAGCACCAACTTTAGACTCTGTAGAAATAACACCTCTTAGCCCAGTATTAGATGAAACACTAACTTGTTCATACACTGGACTAAATGATGAAGATGTTCAAGACACACCAGTTGTCCAATATGAATGGCGACTTAATGACGCAATGTTCCTATCAGGAGAAAGCGCCAGCACTCTAGATCTTTCATTAATTGACGAAGTAATTGGAGACGAAATAACATGTATTGCAACTCCTAATGATGGAACTATAGATGGTGAAAGCAAACAAGCTACTGTAACTGTAGTAGATGCTAGCAGCCCAATCATACATTCAATTGACGTAACTCAGCCAGCATACATTGGAAATACTTTAACATTTAGCGCGACTGTAACTGATGACATCTCAGTCAGCGAAGTAACATTCACAATTAACTCAATCGCATATTCAAGCGAATTAACACAAGTAGGACAATTATACACTCTACAACTTAGTGCAGAAAGCATCGGTGTTGGAACATTTAACTTCAGAGTTGACGCAGAAGACAACTCAGGTAACGCAGCAACACCTCAAGACATGAATTTTACTATTGAAAATGAACAAGTTATTCCTGTAATCCAAGAAGTACTTGCAGTTCCTAGTTCAGTAGTTCAAGGAAACGATGTACAGCTTAGAGCAAGAGTAACTGATAACGACGCAGTATCATCTGTAGAAGTAACATTTAACGGAATCACATTAGGTATGAGTTCAATTGGTGGAGATTGGTATCAAGCAACCATCTCAACTACAACTCTGGCACCTAACACATATACATTTACTGTTAATGCAGAAGATAACGTAGGAAACGCAGCAGTTCCAATGGATGGAACATTCGACGTAACTATATTAGATACTGAAGCTCCAGTTATTGAAGAAACTAATGCAACACCTAATCCAGTAACTCAAGGAGACGATGTAACTCTTAGTGCAAGAGTAACTGATAATGTTGCAGTCAGTACTGTAACTACAACAATCAGTGGAATCACACTTAACGCATTTCCAGCTGGCGGAGATTGGTACGAAGTAACCATCTCAACTCTAGTATTGCCTCTAGGAACTAACCTATTCTCATTCAACGCAGTAGATAATGAAGGTAATGTAGCTACAACAATTGTTGACTCATTCACAATTGTAGAAGAAGACACTACTGGACCATCTATCTCAAACATTACTGTAACTCCAAATCCAGTTACTGAAGGTAACATAGTAACCATCACAGTAGTTGTTGATGATATTTCTGGTGTAGATGAAGTTGTTCTAACTTACGGCACCACAGATGTAACTATGACAAATACTGGTGGAAATACATACTCAGTAGAAATTGACACAACTGGTTTCGCTGCAGCAGAATACACATTTACTATTGCAGCTACAGATAATGAAGCTAATATTAATACTGCAGACAGCAGCTTTACTGTTGAAGATGCAGATACTGAAGCACCAGTTATTGAAGAAACTGACGCAGTTCCTAATCCAGTAACTATTGGAGATGAGGTAACTCTTAGTGCAAGAGTAACTGATAATGTCGCAGTAACTTCTGTAACATTTATTCTAAACGGAATTCCATTTACTATGGCCGCTGTTGGAGGAGACTGGTATGAAGCAAATATCGATACTGGCGCTTTGTCGCTAGGAACTCACAATTTCACTGTTAATGCAATTGATGCAGAAGATAACAACGCAGTTCCAGTTAACGACACTTTTGAAGTAACTGACGTACCAGATACTGAAGATCCCACTATAGAAGATATTACTTTAACTCCTAACCCAGTAACTCAAGGAGAAAACGTTACAGTATTAGTTAAAGCATCTGACAACACAGGTGTCGATACAGTTACTGCAGAAATTGATGGAGTTGAATACAATTTACCTCTAAACGCAGCAGGACATTACGTAGTTGATGTTGACAGCTCAAGCCTGGCACCCGGAAACTACACAGTCACTATCACCGTTACAGACGCAGCTGGAAACAGCGTAGTAGATACTAGCAACACATTGGAAGTTCTTCCTGGAATTGTAGTAGATGCTGAAGCTCCAGTTATTGAAGAAGTTGAAGCAACTCCTAACATAGTAACTCAAGGAGATAGTATAGCAATTGGAGCAAAAGTAACTGATAATATTGCAGTAACATATGTATTATTCACTCTAGATGGAGTATCACTAGAGATGTCTTCAGTTGGTGGAGATTGGTATCAAGCAACCATCGGCACAGCAACTTTAGCACCAGGATCACACACATTCACAATTAACGCAAATGATGCAGAAGGAAACAATGCATTACCAGTTAACGGCACATTCACTGTTGAAGAAGATGTAGACAGCGAAGCACCTGTATTCATTGATACTACCATCCCAACTAACACAATCAATCTAGGAGATGGATTCACACTCGAAGCAGAAGTTACTGACAATGTCGCAGTTGACGATGTAAGAGTATCATTCGGAGTTGGCAGCATAAACATGCCTAACTTAGGAGGAGATGATTACGGAGCAGGACTCAACTCAAGCTCATTAGGTGTGGGAATATTCTCAGTACAAATGACTGCAGAAGACACATCAGGAAACATAGCTTACGAATACGCAGGATTAATCTCTATCATAGACAATTCTACAAATTCAAGCGATGATCACGAAGCTCCACTTATTACAATAACCAGTCCAGTACAAGATGCAACTTACAATTACACAGACATCTTAGTTAGCATTTCAGCTACAGATAACGTAGGAGTATCATATATTAGATACTCAGTTAACGGAGCACCATTTGTTCCATACACCAGCATTACAACCGAAAGCTTTGTTGACATGCAAGAAAACACACTAGAAGTTGTTGCAAATGATGTTGCAGGAAATGTAGCATATGCACAAATAACATTCTTAGTTAATACTTCAAGTAACAACGAAAATGGAACTGATGATTCATTCCCTGTTGCTACACTAATTACAACACCAGAATCAGGAGAAGCCCCACTAAATGTTGCATTCAATTGCTTCGTTAATGGCGGAGATTCAAGCTATGATTTTGAAATGAACTACAACGACAGCACAGCATCAGACATGGTAAACAACACACTTACTACGTTACAAGGATTCTTGCACCAATATACTCTTGCAGGAGATTACGGAGCAGCATGTATTGTTTCAGACGATGATGGAGACTATTCCATCGCAACAGCAAACATACACGTAACTGCACCACCTCAAGTTAATCATTCCCCCGTTATTGAAATGGTTGGAGCATCACCTAATCCGGTTACCGAAGGCACAGATGTAAATCTACAAGCAACTGTAACTGATGTTGATGGAGACATGAACCTTGTTCAGTTTGAATTCCAAGGAACATTCTATAACAATGTGTACGATGGAGATGATAATTACGAATTTGACTTACCAACTACAGGATTAGCACCTGGAGTATACTACTTCAACGTTGGCGCTGAAGATTTAGCATTCCTAACTGATGGACCGGTACAAGGAAACTTTACAGTAATTGGAAATATAATTAACGATACAGAAGCACCGGTATTCAACTTTGTAGACTATCCAACTCAAATTGAACTAGGACATCCTGCCACATTCAGAGCAAACATAACTGATAATGTTGCTGTAAATGATGCAAGACTAGAAGCATACAACACATGGGCAATGCCAAACGTTGGCAGCGACTGGTACGAAACTACTCAAATAATTCCCGTCCCAAGTCCAGGATTATACTCCTTCTGGATGGCAGCACAAGATACTTCAGGTAATCTAGGATTTGAATACTTAAGTCCAATCAACTTTACAAACAGCAGCGTTGATCCAAATGAGGATAACGAAGCTCCAACTATCAAAATATACAGTCCAAAGAATAATGCAACTTACAACTACACAAATATCAAAGTAAGCATTGATGCTCAGGACAATGCAGGAATTGCTAGCTTAGAATATTCTATTGATGGCACATTACCTCAAGCATATCCTGGAGTATTTTACTACAACTTTACAGACATGCAAACTCATACTCTAAGAGTTATAGCTATTGACATTGCAGGAAATACAGCAATTGTTGAAATATCATTTGATGTTAACACCAGTGCTAACTACACAGAAGGTGTTGATCACTTCCCTGCAGCAACTCTTACAGCAAACGTTACTGAAGGAACTGAACCACTAGACGTACTATTTACTTGTGCAACTACTGATGGAGACGCAGACTTCAACTATCATTTATCATTCGGAAACGGTCAAGCACCTGAAGATGTAACTACAAACGCAACTTCGGCAGAATTCACTTCAACCTACAATCAAGGAGTATACACAGCAGTGTGTAAGCTAACTGATGTAGATGGAGATTATTCGCAAGCAAGCATCAATCTTAACGTTACAGAAGATCCTAACACAAACCACAGTCCAAGTATTGACGCTGTCGGTTCATCACCTCTTGGTGTTGTAACAGGCAACAATGTAACTTTACAAGCATCTGTTAGCGACTTAGATAACGACATGAACACAGTATTCTTCGAATTCGAAGGAATCAACTACACAGATTTATACAACGGAGATAACAATTACGAATTTAACTTACCAACTACAGGTCTAGCACCAGGACTATACTACTTCAATGTTTATGCAGAAGATTTAGGACTATTAACTGCAGGACCAGTCATGGGTAGTTTTTTAGTAATTAATCTAACTCCAATAAACCATCCACCAGTTATCAATGGCGCATTTGCAGTTGCACCAACTACAGAAACACTATTTGCAAACGTAGATTTCTACGCAGATGTAAGTGATGTAGATAACAACATGGGCTCAGTAACTTTCGAATTTGAAGGTATTAACATGACTGACCTATATAATGGAGATAATGCATACTCCGCAGGCGTTATTATTGCAAATCTAACTGCAGGAACATACTACTTTAATGTTTACGCAGAAGACTTAACATTCTTAACTGACGGACCAGTACAAGGAAACTTTACAGTCTTACCAGCTCCAAGCACAAACAATTCACCAGTTATTGAAAGTGTAAACTCACCATCCGTATTAGAAGGAGATGTTGCAGAGCTTATTGCAAACGTAACAGACCTAGACAACAACATGGGAACAGTAACATTTACTCTATTCAATACAACTAGTGAAATCGTTTTATTCAATGGAGACACACTATACAACTTTAACGTTCCAACTACAGGACTAGCACCTGGCGTATATGCATTTAATGTATATGCAGAAGACACTGCAAGTCTAAGTGATGGACCAGTTTCAAGCAACTTTACAGTTGTATTCAACCCAGCTCTAAATCACAGTCCAAGCATTGACATGGTTGGCGCATCACCTAATCCAGTTACTGAAGGAAACAACGTAACTTTACAGGCAACTGTAAGCGATCTAGATGGTGACATGAATAATACTTACTTTGAATTCCAAGGAGCTAACTACACAAATACATACGATGGAGATGATAATTACGAATTTAATCTACCTACTACTGGCTTAGCGGCAGGAACATACTACTTCAACGTTTACGCTGAAGATTTAGCATTCCTAACTGATGGACCTACACAAGGTAGCTTTACAGTATTAACATCACCATTAAATGATACAGTACCTCCAACAATTTGGGATGTAGATTATCTACAAAACTATGAACTAGGTACTTTGATGACTTTCACAGCTAACGTAACTGATGACGGTGGCGTAGCAAATGTTGTTTTAATCACAAGCTTAGGAGAGACTACTTTAGTCCCACTAGGAAACGATTTATTCCAAGCAACTCTAAACTCTAGTTTATTCGGAGCAGGATTATTCCAGTTCTCAGTAAGAGCTACAGATGTTGCAGGAAATGAGCAACTCGAATTCCTAAACACCATTAACATTAGTAACAGCAGTGTAAATCCAAATACTGATAACGAAGCACCACAAATTACACTATTCAGTCCAATTGACGGTGCACTATACAATTATACAGACATTTTAGTACAGATGCAAGCAACTGACAACGTAGGAGTCAACACATTACAATACTCCATCAACTCAGGAGCATTCCAAGATTACATTGGAGCAATAACTGAAACGTTTGTTGATTTACAAACTAACACACTACATGTTGTTGCAGAAGATCTTGCAGGAAACACAGCAAGCGTATACATTAGTTTTGACGTTAATACAACTAACAACAACACTAATGGAACTACTGACTTGTTCCCTCAAATCTCAATCTCAGCAAACGTTACTGAAGGTCAAGAACCTCTTGACGTAACATTCACTTGTACTGTTAATAGCGGCAATCCTGGATACCATTATGGTATTGACTTTGGAAACGGCTTACCAGGACAAGGCGCTGTTACAACAAACACTTCAGTAACTTTCAGTACAACTTACAACGCAGCAGGACTATATACTGCAATGTGCGAAGTAACAGATGTAGATACTGATTATTCATCAGCACAAATGCAAATCAACGTTAGTGCAGATCCTAACCTAAACCACAGTCCAAGTATTGACGCAGTTGGCGCATCACCTACAACAGTAACCGCGGGTGACAATGTAACTCTACAAGCAACTGTAAGCGATCTAGATGGCGACATGAATAATACTTACTTTGAATTCCAAGGAGCTAACTACACAAATACATACGACGGAGATGATAATTACGAATTTAATCTACCTACCACAGGCCTAGCACCAGGAACATACTACTTCAATGTTTACGCAGAAGACCTAGCGTTCCTAACTGATGGACCAGCACAAGGTAGCTTTACGATATTAACAGCTCCAAGCACAAACAATTCACCAGTTATTGAAAGTGTAAATTCACCATCTGTATTAGAAGGAGATGTTGCAGAGCTTATTGCAAACGTAACAGATCTAGACAACAACATGGGAACAGTAACATTTACTCTATTCAACACAACTAGTGAAATCGTTTTATTCAATGGAGACACACTATACAACTTTAACGTTCCAACCACAGGACTAGCACCGGGTGTATAT
>Ga0233437_1000615_pt1 | contig 78517 bp, 64 predicted proteins | sample SI_122_August201_FD_182714 | JGI IMG/M metagenome (GOLD analysis project Ga0233437, IMG submission 182714) | Seawater microbial communities from Saanich Inlet, British Columbia, Canada - SI_122_August2016_200_MG | ecosystem: Environmental > Aquatic > Marine > Inlet | place: Canada: British... | reverse complement strand
AATCAGTAAAATCATAATCACACACACCGCTCACATTAGCCTCAAATAAAAAAGGCTCATTTCGAAGGACAGTAATCCCATTTAAAGAAGATATTGTTTCAGGTAAAAACATAAATCCTACATCAGGTACATTCCCATTATCTTCAGGTCTTAACCTAGCAGTTAACTCATCCCATAAAAATAAGACACTTGATGAATTGCTGGTAAGATAACTAGTCGCAGAATCATAATCATAGATGCATTTAATCAAATCCCTGCTTCCGATCAAAGATTGAGCCCTAAGCCCATCAACAATATTATTTACACTCTCACAAACATCCCTTTCATAACAAGTATAAGCAATAGTCATATGTTCCTTATTTATTGGTTCTGTAAATTTCTCTGTAACACCCCTTATAGTCTTAACCCCTTTTTTGCTCATATATAACCTATCGAAATTATCAGTAGATTGGATATAATCATAATCATCTAAAGTACCTTCCTCTTCAAATACACCCAACAAAAAGTTAAATACTCTTTGGAATGGATTTTTCAAGAATAATAAAAATTTCTCCCCATAGTTAAGTCCCATTAATCTAATGGCGTCTTTACTGTATATCACGCTTTGAGTATTATTATTAAAATATACATTAAAAGTACCACAGCGCTCAAACCCATTATCATTATTCATAGCACTATTACATGCAAATGGGGATATATCCTCTAAAGTATCTATAAAAGGCAAGCCCCCATCAGTAAAATGATTATTAAGTGAAGTTCCAAATATGATTTGATGATCATCACTCCCTGGTTCACCTAGTTCAAGAACACAGACATTATTGACACAATCATTATCCACCCCACAAATGTTTCCACTACCCCCAGTAAAATAATCTTGAGCAATAATACTACCCCCAGTAAACCTAAAATCAGTATACATAAGATAATTCAGGACAGTTTCATAGTTATCACAAAATAAAGTATAATCATCACGATTAACATTATCCTGATTAACTATATCCAATAATTCTAACGTAATCAACTTTGTCCTGGATAACCATTCACTATCTTGACAATAAGCATCAGTAACCTGCCCAGCAGGAGAAGTAAAATGGATTATCTCCCTCTCCGAAAATATTTGTCTACCCTCAACCCCCTCCTCGAGATAACAACCGCTGTCATCCTCAAAACAAGCATCAGTAATCCCTGGCCTTATAACTTCATAATCATCATCACCACAGCAAAATTCAGTTTCACCCTCTTCAGTCTCATCACAATCACCCTTAGCACAATCGCCATCTATAATCCAGGTTTCACCAAGATCACCGCACCGTTCAGGTGAACTATCACCATCATACCAAACATGCTCATAACAGACTTCAGAATCACCATCAGAATCCATATCAAAATGCCCCCCACTAGAATAACATCTATTATCATTTACACAATCATCCTCATCATCACAGCATCCATCATGTACAACATCAGTACTGCTGATACATATCCCTGGATCATCACACTCTTTAGTCCTATAAAACTCCAAAGTATTACCATCTACATCTACATCACTACCACAGCAATCTACAATATCCCCACCGATATCCCATCTATCTTCACCAACAAGCACATCACAAACATCCGGAGAAGTATCGCCATCAGTATAATAATATCCGTCAAGGCATACTCCTTCATCACCCATAATAAGATTATCTTCATCTGCATTAGGATTATCACCGCAACAAACACCACCATCCATAGTACCATCATTACCAATATCACCATCAACAAACCAGCAAACATTTGCATCAGTAGTGCCACAATCACCAACACTGCCAAAAGCATTACAAACATCTTCACTCTCTGCTCCACCTATTGTATAATAATGCCCATAAACACAAAAACCATCAGAACCTATTGCAAAATAATCTTCCCCAGTACCATCATCATCGCCGCAACATCTTTCTTGACCAGTATTAAGGGAATAATAACAGCCTGTTTCACCATCAATATTACATTCATATGAACCAATACCATCACCCTCTGCCAAAATATTACAAACTTCTTTTTTAGTATCGCCGTCAGTATAATAATATCCGTCAAGGCATACCCCCTCACTACCCATAATAAGATTATCTTCATCTGCATTAGGATTATCACCGCAACAAACACCACCATCCATAGTACCATCATTACCTATATCACCATCATCAAACCAGCAAACATATTCATCGGTAGTGCCGCAATCACCAATACTACCAAAAGCATTACAGACATCTTCACTCTCTAACCCATCACGAGTACGATAAAAACCATTAACACATGCACCATCAGTACCTATCGCAAAATCATCATCATCGCCATCATCACCACAACACCTATCATAAGTAGTACCCTCAAGATAATAACAGAAATGATCCCCCTCTAAATTACAAACTATATGATCAAGTGACCATAAAGATTTACAAAGACCAGGACTATCATCAGCATCAACGTAATAATTAGAATTAAAACAATAATGATCTCCATCTATAAAATTATCTATACCGTCCCCTGGATCATCACCACAGCACTGATTAGCACTTTCAGCCCAGCAAATAGCATCCTCATGTGCGTCACATATACCCTTATAATCTGATCCTCCGAAAACCTCACAACTAACTTCAGTCTCTAATCCCTGCGACCGAGTATGAAATACCCCTTCAACACACGCACCATAACCACTACTTATTACAAATTTATCATTTAAACCATCATCGCCGCAGCACCTATCTTGATCAATATCATCCCACTGACCAGCATCATCATCATAACACCCCACCTCACCATAACGATTACAGGTATAGTCACCATCAGTCACAAGCACCTCATCTGCATCCACCAAAATATTACAAACTTCCTTTCTACTATCACCATCAGTATGATAAACACCCATATAGCACATATTTAACCCATCAATAAACGTATCAATAGCAAGATTATCAGTATCATCACCACAACAAGCACCCTCTGCAACACTATTACCATCAATATCAGCATTTTCAGCCCAACATACACCCTGATTGAAAGTTGTACAAGTACCAGTTGTTGAACCCTGAAAATTACAAAGATCAGGAGAATGATCACCATTAGAATTATAAACCCCATTAACACATTTACCAACATCATCATCATCAAAAGTTCTACCAGCAACACAACATTTACCAGAACTAGCAGTAAAACAATCAGAATCCGAATCTTCACCCACTACACATATATGATCTGCAGGAGGCTTCATAGCATAACACGCTGCTGGTGAAAAATCCATATCATTATAAAAATAACCATTACGACAAATACCACCACTAACATCAAAATCTATACCACCAGTAAAACAACAAATACCAGAACTAGCCAACCAACAATTATCATCACCATTAAAACATGAATTACTAGCGCTAGTTAAATCATAACATGCCTCTCGTTTACTGTGAGGATCAGCATAATACTGCCCATTAATACAAGTCCATGAACGGTCTGGAGATGTATAATCATCAGATCCATCATCATCACCACAGCATTGCTCACCAACAGGAGCAGTAACCACCCAACAACCACTCTGACCTTCATGATCACAAGCACCACTACTAGGACCACCTAATATATTACAAGAAGTAGGCGAATTATCACCATCAGCATAATAATTTCCACTGTAGCACGTTTTATCACCCCTATACATAAACGAGTCTTCAGCTGCAGTAGGATTATCACCACAACATTTACTAATATCTGCAGCCCAACAAACATCTTCATCAGTAGTACCACAATCACCGCCATAATCAGCACCACCAAAAACAGTACAAATAGCTCTAGTTTCTGCCCCATCTTGGGTATGATACGTTCCATCAACACAAACACCACCATCATTAACTACTATAAAATCATCAGAAGCATCATTACCACAACACCTACCGACAGCACCATCCCAACATCCAATTTCCCCTTCATCAGTACAATACTCCTGAGTACCAGCCACACCACATTCACAAGTATAACTAGAAGCATCCCCATCAGACTTAATAATACCACCATGACAAGCACTATACCCACTACCACAATAATTCTCACTAGCATCATCACCGCAACAATTACCTGTAGTACCACCATTAGTCCTAACTAACCAACCCTTATTAGCAACACCATCAAAACGACAATCACAATCTGCCCTATCCTGATCCCAATTAACATTATACAAAGGCGTACTATACCCTTCCTGACCAATTCTAGATATTACATCACTACTTAAAGCCCTCCCCCAAATCGCAACATCATCAATAATTCCAGGAAAACGAGAAGACCCACCATTCATAGAACCAATCATTAGATCCACATCAGCAGGTACATGATAAAGAGAAACATACTCATCAAATATATCAATTGAATCAAGACTAGACACGCTATCAACCTGAACACCAGTATTAATTATGGCGTGACTCACGGTTACCATAGTAATTTTAAAAGTTCCAGTTACCCTATACCAATTACCATTCACAAGATTCAAACTAAGCATGTGATCTGCAAAAAAGGTATTGTCCCCACCCTCAATAACAGTGCTTCCAACAATTAGTTTATGATCCCCGCCGTCATTCATTATCCCCAACCAATAACCTGCTTCATCAGAAATAGACTTAGAAACAATAGTACCATACCCACCATCTGCCAAATCACCAGTCCTTTTAACATACGCTGAAAGTGTAAACTCTTGAAGATTAAAACTAGCATTATCCCCACAATTAAACGTACCTGTAGTACCCACAAAATTAAGAGAATTACCAATCTTCCCAGGATATTCATTATTTATTGTACCATCCATAACACAATTGTACCCATTTCCAGAATAATCAAATCCCCTCATCTCAAAATCATTATTCCTATCAAAAGGATAAAAAGCAACAATATCATCAACATGCTCCGAATAATAACTTCGACTCGATCCATGAAGCCCACAAGTAGATGCCATAGACATAAGAACATCGCCCTCAGCATCACAAAACTGAGAACTTGGATATGCTTCAGTTCCAAGAGCAGTAACCCGCCAATAATCAGCCTCATCAGTCATAGAAGTATGCGTGCCCCGTTTAACCCAATTCCATGCACCATCCCTAAACCACATATCGATTGCATCTGCATGACTTATATCGATTGCCTCATACGCAGCTAAGATGGAAATACTAAGTAAACTTAAGATCGATACTATCAAGATAGGATACAAAACCCATTTATACCCAAGGGATCTCATTTTTTCTTCTCATCCCCCTTAATCTTAAGGTCTAATGCTTCATGAATATATTCAATCAAGGTTTTATTCTGTAGAAGAGCGTTTAACTTAGCTTTTTTATGTAATTCACCATCAATCTCAATATTTATTCTGGTCATTTGAACTAAGTTATTTTATTAAACTTATTTATTCAACTTAGTGAAATAAGCTCACTAAGTTATATATGTTTAAGTATATAGCTTATTTCTACAAGAACTGATATTTAAATGTTGTGGTTAAAATGAGTATTGTGTTATCTAGAAACTGATTCATATCAAGAAACTACATATACACAATATCCCATAATGTTCAAACAGAAATCTTTATCGATTTTTTTAAAGCAATAATATCAAAAGTTTTTTTCTTAAAATTTTCCTGTTAACTCTGCCTGAAATTTACCCCTTATCCCATTCACGGCCTTTTCATTTAATTTGATGAGAATAGACTTGCATTTGACTAAAAATTCAGGAGCTTTCATTATCATTTTATTATATTGATCATCAGGAACTGTTCTGTCAATATAATACTGAGAATCAATTCTCGCCCTTAATGAATCCCCAATAAAGTCTAATTCTTCCTCATTAAAATAATCTTTAAGAAATCTCTTTGTAAATTCTATTGTGCATGAATGAATTTCACAGTTTATCCCAATCTTTGTCAAAATAGAATAAAGCGAAAGATATAGGGTATAATAAGCAGTTGAAATCTTCCAATCTTTTATGAAATTTACCCTCATTGATTCAATGGCTTCTTAAGATTTTTTAATATAAGCTCCTACAAGATTTGAATTTGGTTCAATCAAGCTTAATCCCCATTTCTTACCAATACACCACTTTATTTTATGTATTTTTTAGTATCTTTTGTATAAATTGCTCTGCATTAACAAAAACTATATGATTTTTTAATATTTCTTTCAATAAAATATCATTATGTATATTCTTTTCAAAAGTCTTTATAGGATAACACTTCATGCTTATATCTATCCCTAAATTCCTTGAAACTCTTTTTATTTCCTCATTATTATAATTACCAGCTACAAAAATATCTAGATCAGATCCTTTCTTTTCAATCCCCTTAAGATAACTTCCAAAGATAACCCCTATACCTTTAATATGAGGGGTTATCTTTTCCACAATTTCTTTTACCATAAGATGGTTCCCCAAAAATGCAATTGCCTTATATTGTTCAATAAAAATAAGATATTTTTTAGTAAATTCGATCAATCTTAATTTATATGTTTTAATCTTGCCTTTTGTTTTTGATTCAATAACTCCTTTATCTTCTAAATCTTCAAGAATAAGTTGAGCAGTTCTTGGACTTATTTTTAACAATTTGTGAACTTCCCTAATATAATATTCTCTATTAAAATCGTTAGTAAATAGAGAAAGGACTTGCAAAGTATTTTCAGTTATTCTTATTTTTTTATACATATGTATGATTAATAATACAATTACTATATAAACCTTAATGAAAAAATCCACATTACCAATTTATATACCACTAATGTTAAATATCTATATACTAAGTTAACCGAACTAAATCTTAATCAAATCCACCAACTTACTAAACTTACACCCCTTAAACCTAAGAATAAATTTTTCAAGCTGCCTAAAAAATTTATCACCACAATTATAAGTGATATACCCTGGAACCCCCTTAATATTAGGCAATTTAACAAATTCCCATGGATGAAAATAAAGTACTGCTGGCCTCCCCATTATCAGATTAAGATCTGCACCAAATGAAGTAAATCTATTTCCCAAAATTCTCATCCATAAAAAAGAGATAGGACATCTAAAAAAAGGCATAACAGATAAAGGGATTTCACTTAACCCATCAAAAAGATAAATATCCTTTTTCTCAAAAAGATTATAATAATGCCCCGGCACTATTGCAGGATGTACAGAACTATCATACTTAAAATCCAGTTCTTTCAAAACATCAGATAGATAGCTATTGACAGAAAACCCAGGCATCCTAAAACCAGATACCTTATCACAAGTAAGCCGCCCTAATATCTGCTTAGACTTACTTATAGCCTTAAAAGTCTGACTATAATCAAATTTAGAATGATCTTCATCCCTATAACTATGAGAAGCAATCTCATGACCAGAACTATAAATCTTCTTAACAATCGCAGGCTCGTTCTCAGCAAAATAACCAGTCACAAAAAAAGTAGCTTTAACATCATATTTATCCAATAACTTCAATAGTTTAGTTACCCCCTCAGCTGAAAAAAAAGTTGAATTGCTATATTTACTATTTTCACAATAATCATCAAATGACGTAAACTCCTCAACATCAAAAGTCAGACAAACTCGCCCCTTAACCATAAAAAAACAATAATATAATGCATTTTATAAAACTTCCATTTTAAAATAGCAATATTTATATAATAATTAACCCAAAAGCTTACCATGGGCATGATTAATTTTATAAAAAGTTTTTTTGAAGAAAGTGAAGAAGAGATAAAAGAAGAGATAAAAGAAGCTGAAAAGATAAAAAAAGAAGCTGAAAAGCGATTAGAAGAATTAAAAAATAAAAAAAAATCAAAAATCAGCAAAAAACAAGAAAGAAACTTAACCATTACAATCACAATCATATTAATAATAATTATAGGATTTTATGGACTAAAATGGTACAAATCCATACCAAAACCATTCAAATACGAATGTAACGAGTTAAACCCTTGTACAGATTGTTTAGTTACAGCAAGTTGTATCATGTTTGAAGAAACGATAGATAACGACTACATCCATTTCACAATTGAAAACAAAAACACATTAAATGGAGAATGTAATACAAAAATAACAATAACAAAAGAAAATTCGATTATAATTGACAAAATATATAAACTAGGTCAATTAATTCCCAATCAAAACAAAGTTTTTAAGATAGAATTAGATCTCCCAGATGGAGAAACACAAACAAGTGTTGAACCGATGTGTGAGTGGGAATAAATTAAGATGAAAAAAAAAGAGGTAGTAATTATAAGTATTGTGATTATTGTAATAATTTTAAGTATTTTTTCTTTGAAATCCCTAGATAAAACAACAAATACAACTACAAAAGATACAGATGAACAAAAATTTTTAAAATTCACAGAAAATTTAATACTTTGTAAAACCGGTAGTCCAGATAAAAGTAATTGTGATCTGCTTGAAAAAGAATATATAAACTGTTTTCAAGATCAAGGTGAAAAATCAGATAGTACTTATTGTTTTGCAAAAGCAACACAAGATAGTAAATATTGTGGAGATATTGAAATTAGTGATGATAGATTTTATTGCTTTGCAGAAATAAATAATGACACTAGTTATTGTGATGAAATAGAATCAAAAGACGATAAGTTTTATTGTCTTGCAGATATAAATAATGATGCTAGTTATTGTGATGAAATTAAAGAAATATCAATAGTTTCTGAATGTAAATTGGATAGTGCTAATGATCCATCAATCTGTGATGAAACACAAGATTCAGACTATAAATTTAAATGCCTTGCAGAACTAAATGAAGACCCTGATTATTGTGAAAATATAAAAGAAGGAATATATAAAAGGGAATGTTTTGGGACCATAACTAATAATAAGAACTATTGTATAGATATAGATGAATGTTCTGATAATTTCTACTATTCAAAAATAGAACAAAACTATGAAATTAATTATTGTTATAAAATCAAAGATGAACAAAAGAAAAAAGAGTGTATAAACTTAATAGACAAACATTATTTGAATCTTGCATTAAATAATGAAATGGACGAATGTAATAAGCTAGTCAATCAAGAAATGAAGAATTCTTGTATGAGTATTATAGAAAACAATTTAAACTTATGTAAGTCAATTGTTAATGATGATGCAAAGTTTTATTGTATTATTTATTTTGGTGAAACCAAAAACGATAAATCATTATGTAATAATCTCAAAGAACCGACATTAAAAGAAAAATGCCAAAATTATTTCAGAAATTAATAATCTATTTCTAGATTAAAACCGTTATTTTTATATAAACTAAAATATGGACTAATATCTAAAAGGTTTTTACAAAATACACAAGATAACAAAATGATAGATATACTATTTTTATTCCCAAAAACTGGAGAAGATATCGGCGCTTCAATAGCGCCACCGTTTGGTGTGCTTTGTGCTTCTTCTCTGCTCAATAAAGAAAACTATAAAATAAAAGTAATAGATCAAAGAACAGACAAAAATTGGAAAAATCAAATTAAAAGTGCACTAAAAAGTAACCCTCTTTTCGTAGGGATATCTACAATGACTGGAAGTCAGATTTACTATGCGCTAGAAATGGCTAAAACTGTAAGAAAAAATAATAAAGATATCAAAATTGTTTGGGGGGGAACACACCCAACAATTATACCTCAACAAACACTAGAAAACGAATACGTAGATATTATAGTTCGAGGCGAAGGAGAAGAAACATGTTTGGAACTTGCAAAACGGATAGAAAAAAATAAAGATTACTCCAAATTAAAAGGAATTAATCTTAATCCTCAAAGAAAATACTTAGATATAAACAAATTACCAGAAACCCCCTGGAAAATTATAAATGTCAAAAAATATATTTCAAAATCGCTCTACATCGAAGGAGGGAATAAGATGTTAGACATAGGCGAAACAAGTAGGGGCTGCCCATTTTTATGCAAATTTTGTTGTAGTAGCTATATCAAAAAAGGAACTTGGCGTCCACTAACAGCAAAAAATACAATAAAAAAAATAATTAATGACGTTACAAGATTTAATCTTGATTCTATATGGATCCGGGATGATAATTTCTATGTTGATCTAAAAAGAAATAAAGAAATTTTCAAAGGCATGATAAAAGAAAAAATTGATATTAAATGGTATACTGCTGGAACAAGAATAGATGCATTCAAAAAAATGCAACCTAATTTTATAAAACTGTTAAAAAAAAGCGGGGGCAATTCATTCAAATTTGGCGCTGAATCAGGATCTGATAGAATTTTAAAAATGATTAATAAGGGGCAAACAAAACAAGACATAATTAATGCTAACTTAAAAGCAAAACGGTATGATTTAATACCTGCATATTCATTTATGTGTGGATTTCCAACAGAAACCATGAAAGAATTCTTAGACACTGTAAATTTAATGATTAAACTTTCAAAAGATAACTCAAAAGCAATTCTTGAAGCCCTTTGTATATTCACCCCCCACCCAGGAACACCATTATTTGACTTAGCAATTAAACATGGGCTAAAACCAGAAAAAAAACTAGACAATTGGGCCACATATAGTTATTATAATAAAGCACATACTCCATGGTTAAATAAAGAGAGAAGAAAACTTCTTCAAAATGCAGCAGATATTTGTATTTGTGGTGGCGTAATAAAACCAGTCATAGAAACAATCAAAAACCCAATTGAAAAAGCAGCCTACTTAGCTATCCTTTCCCCAATAAATAAATATTACAAATATAGATGGGAAAATAAATATTTCAAGTATGATCCATTTCTAAAAATTATTAGGTTAGCAAGAAAAATAAAATTAGATAAAACTATAATTTTATCATCTGATTAAACTAAATCTCTACCCAGAAATATCTGTACTAGGTCTAACATATAATCTTGAATATGATGGATCATTAAAGCGCTCTTGACTAGGATCAAAATCAATTAAAACGTAATTAGATCCTACATAATTAGCAAATTCACTAGAAATATTCATGAAATCTAAAATCCTAAAATCCGGAACTATAACTTTACAACTATTTTCTTCTAGATTATTTATTATATATCCTATTTTATCAGCCCCCATTAAACCATCATAATAAGAATCATTTAGTAAACACCCATACATCTTATCATCAATCCTATTAATAAAGTAAGATGCATGACCCCTAAAAAGGTGGGTCCCACCTAAACTATCGAATACTTTATCTTTTTCAGAAGTTAGATTAGATATTAATTCTATCCTATTTAACTGATCATTTAAAACCCCTTTATCCATCGAAGATAAGTTATATAACTGAAAAATAGGTGGAATAACCAACATACCCAAGATAAATAAAAGAACAACACTGATAAAAAACTTATTTCGTAACCTACATAATCGACCAATAACCCGATTTAGAAATGATGCAGCATAAATTGCTAAAAAAGGAAGCAAAATCAATATGTCTTGCCCATAAATTGCAGGATTGATAATAAGAGTAACAGAAAATAAATAAAACGAAATCAACAAAGAATCTTCTAAATAAATTTGTCTATTTTTATAAAAACGCCAAAAAAAACAAATAGATTTGTATATTATAAAAGTAATCCCAAAAATCCAAATAAGTGAATTAGCCAAAAATGAACTATACAATGAAGTATAAGACGGAGGATAACAGCTCATTATATTATAAGTATCAAAAAAAGCATACTTTAAAAGTGAATATAACCCCCCTAAAAAATGAAAATACAAAAAAACAATAGCTATAGGCAAAGTAAAACTAACAATGAACATAAATGTCCGCTTTTTTAATCTTAATAACCGATTACATTGACCAAATCTACATAAAAACAAAAAAATAAGTATACTAAAGAAGCCAAAAATATGAGATTGCTTAAACAAAAAAGCCAAACTAAAACAGACACCCGAAATGGCACTAAATAACAAAGTTTGCCTTTTTAACAAAATGAAATAATAAGCAACCAATAACAAAAAAAACGGAACCACATCTGCCCTAATTTCTGTTGTTGTAATCATAAAAATAAGAAAAAAAGATGACAAAAAAGATGACAAAAAAGAAACATGCCTACTATAAAATAACCTGGAAATTTTATAAATTAAAAAAAGACTGATCATAGATACAAAAAGAAATACATATCTAAAAATAAATATCAAGAATATACCTTCGCCAAAAAAAGAAAAAAATATAGATCCAAAATATGGCCAAAGAGGGGTATGGTAATAAAAAAAATCCCCATAAGGGATTTGCCCATCATAAACGGCCCAACTAGAATATAAATCAGTAAACTCATCAACCTCCAACACCTTATTATGGACTATATTTACCCTAAAAATGAATATATTACAGATAAATAAAAATATTAAAATAAAATAAAATAAGAATCTTATTTGTTTATTGTGTTCGCCCATTAACTACTAGATAACCTTATAAATAATATAAATATATCTTTTTACACAAAGCAAGTATAGAAAATCAAAAAATAAAATGAAACAATTATTAAAATACGCCCTGGCTTTTTCTAAACTTTATTATCAACTATTATTAGGTAAAAACCCCAAATTTCCAATTATGGTTTATTTTGAATTGACAAAAAAATGCAACTCGCATTGTAAATTCTGTGATTTATGGCAAAACAATACAATGGGAAACGAATTCACATTAAAAGAAACAAAAAACTTACTTAAACAATGTAAAGATGGGGGGGTTTTATTGTTCCATATTGCAGGAGGAGAGCCCACCCTTTGCCCGTTTTTACCAGAAATAATTGATGAAGCCAAGAAACTGGGTTTACCTATATCCTTAACTAGTAATAGTTACCTCCTAAATACAAAAAGAATCAAAGAACTAATCAATTCAGGCATTAAAAACATATGCCTATCAATAGAATCTTCAAATCCAAAAATAAATGATTATTTGAGGGGGAGACAAGGAGCATTTAATCAAGTTATATCTACAACTAAAAAAATAAAAGAAATCGACAATTCAATTAAAGTTAATTTCAACACAGTTATCAATAAAAAAAACTACAAAAACCTAAAAAATGTAATAGATTTAGCCAATGAACTAAATGTTGATTCCGTGAATTTCTTCCCAATTGAAAGCATATACCCTTTCAATTATTGCTTAAAACAAGATACTGAACTAATATTTAATACAAAACAGGATATTGATGATTTAAAAATTGAAATGAATGATTTATATAAGTATGCTTCAAAGAAAAAAATGCCGACACTTTCAAAAAAGTTTTTTAAATTAATCCCTGATTATTATAATAAAACATTAAAACCTGGCTTGTGTAGTGGGGGTAAAATAGTATGCGAAATAGATGCAGAAGGAAATGTATATCCCTGTAATGGTAATAGGATACATATGGGTAATATTCGAAAAGATAACTTATCTAAGATATGGAATTCTCAAAATGCAAAAGTAATTAGAAAAAAACTAGAAAAATGTAATCAATGTTGGGATAACTGCCAAGCAGAACCTAAAATTAGGCTTTCTTTAAAACATATACTCAAAAACCCAATAAAAACAATCGAAGAATATAAACGATTCTTCAATTAATATTACCAATTGACAATTAAATCAAACAAATTTGCTAAGTTTCTAATGGCCTGCGGGTAAATCGCACATCTCGAATCACAATTAGAACAAAAGTCAAAAGTCCCAGTCTTATGTTTATAATTCATAAAATCATTAGAATCAAGTGCCCTTTGTAAATCCCCTGCCCCATTTATTTTTTTAATGACAAAAGCATCACAAGGAAGAGATATGGAACCATCTGGCAAAATATTTATTGAATATGAGAGAACTTTACATAATTTATTCATTCTTTTCTTTTCCCTTAAATAATTTAAATAAAAATCAGTATTTGCCACAGCAGAATTCTTTTTCTTTAATCTAATAATCTCAGAAACAAAACAGCTAGTATCAACTGACGGCACATGCCCACATACATCTGCCTGAGTAAAGTCTCCAGTAATTGGCCGTTCATGCATATTAACAGCAGAAAAAGTAATTTTTGCATTAATCTTTTTCGCAAGTTTAGCTAAGTCTTCCATCTCATGGAAATTATCATTATTGATTGTAGCATTAATAGTAATAGGGATATTAAATCCCCTAGCTAATTTAATTGCATCAACTACTTTATGAAACGCCCCCTTAACCCCCCTAATTTCATCAAAATTCTTAACAGAATCCAAAGAAATACGTATTAAATCTACATTTTCCCTAAATTTTTTTAGTTTTAGTGATTCTTCAAGTAACATGCCATTGGTATTAAGAATAATAAATAAATTTTTTCTTTTAGCATATGCCAACAGTTCTTCAAAATTTTCTTTAATTAATGGCTCCCCCCCACTAAAATCAATGATTGAAAATCCCAATTTATGTAAATCATCAACTAAAAGTTTACTTGATTCTAAATCCAATTCGGTTTGCTCAGGAAAATACTTCTCACCACATTTATGTATTGAGCAAAAAGAACATTTCATATTACACTTATAAGTAATCTTCCATTGCACCATAAATGGACTAGCTTTCATAAAATTGCTCCTAAGAATAGAAAACATAATCCGCATACCTGATTTCGAGACTAGTTTCTTAATCATATTAACCCCTTAACAGCCGACTTAGCAGAAAAAATAGCACTATCAAGATTTGTTTTAAATGGAAGGGTATTAATCCCTACAAAAAACATACCTTCTTTTTTTAATTTATTTAACTGCCCTAGATCATAAAAATTATCAGGTAATGGGTCAGCATTATGAATCAAATATGCCCTTTTATCTCTAATATCTGAAGATTTCAATTTACAAATCTTCATAAATTCACTCACTATTTTATCATCATCACCCTTATTAAACTTTGAAACGTATTTAGCTAAATAAACCAAAGATGATTTTGAAGGATAATTAAAAAAACCACCAATTTTAAACCTACTATCTAAATTATTAGTCCAATAAGGTATATTAAGTTTCTTCTTTAAGTTGATTATTACAGAGATTGCTTTAGTATATTTTATATTTCTAAATTGATTTAAGCCCACCTCATCAGGATTTTTTATCAACTTGATAAACTCGCCCCAAGGAAAAGTAGATACAATCTTATTAGAATATAGATTTAACTCACCATTATTGTTTACAGCATCAATAACAAAATTGCCACTCTTATTCTTGCTTAGATTTATTTTCTTAACCAAACAATTATTTATTATGTTAACCCCCCTCATTCTTAAATTTTTTTCCAATTCATCTATTATTGATCCATTGCCCGACCTCAAAAAACCGAACATAGAATTCGCTTCTTTAACTTTAATCCTCTCAATTACCCATTTTGCCATTATTCCATCTTTTAAGTCAGCAAATTTAAATCTCAATAATGGCTCAAATATCTCAAGATATACCCTCTTATTAGTTTTCTTAATAATAAAATCCCTAGCTTTGATCGAGTAATCAATTCTATCAAAAAAACCGAATAAGCACTTTAAAATAAAAACAATCAAAACTGCCTTATCTTTATAAGACAAATTAGGGTAACTTAATATATCACCCACACTACTCAAAGTATAATAATTTTCAGATTTATAAAAAGACATTGTAGACTTTACCCAAAAAAGTTCTTTTTCTAGACATAAATCATTAACTAATTTCAAAGTATGTTTATCAGAAAGCATAATGTGGTGATAACATATGGGAAATAACTTATCAGATATATGGGTATATCTACATACCCCCCCCAAATTTTTTTCCTTTTCTAGAATAATTATTTTCTTACCAGGTATTTTATTTGACAAATAATAAGCCAAAGATAATCCTGCAATGCCCCCGCCTAATATAGTTATCATTTTATTGAATATTCTAAGTGATGATTAATTCATTTATAAAACTAATTAATTTAAAGAAGGATCAAAAATATTTCATCCTAAAAACAAAAAGATAAAATAATTGCTCAAATGAAGCACTAAAAATATTAAGAGAAGATTCACTAGGTTCATCCCAGATTAATGGAATTTCTTTAATCAAAAGACCCCTATTGTTGGCTAATAACAAAAACTCCAAATCCCAGGACCAACGATCACATCTAGTTTTTTTATTGATTTTAACAAAAACTTTCTTCTTAAAAGCTTTTATACCGACATCACAATCCAAAATATTTAAGTTAGGGAATAAAAACCTAACTAAAAAACGATACAATTTACTAAATAAATCCCTATGTACCCTCCTTTTTATCTTGGATTGGGGCAAAAACCTAGAACCTATAACTACATCAAACTGATCCAAACGACTGATTAAATCACTTATGATTGTAAGATCTGTTGTAAGGGGCATATCTGCATCCATAAAGATTACCTTTGAACCATTAATCAAACCAGAAGTAAGTTTCAATGCATGCCCTCTACCTTTATTTTTCTTACAATGAACAAACCTAACCCATGTTAAAGTTTTTGCTAAGTTCTTGATTATTTCAAATGAATTATCAATAGAACCATCATCTGAGAGAATTAATTCATAATTAAGATGTAATTTGTTTAAATAATCAACCAGATGAATAATGTTTTTCTCAAGTTTATCACCACAATTATAAATTGGAATAACAAAAGATATCATTATAATCCCTTTTTTAGTTTATACCAATCGATATATTTATTCATCCCATCCAAAAAACTTGTTTTCGGCTCCCAACAAAGCTCAGCATTGGCTTTTTCTGAAGAGACATTCTTACCCCTATAATCCCCACCCCTACTTTCTTCAAATTTTATATCTACATCACCCAACAACTTTTTTATTGTTAGAGCGATCTCTTTTATTGTGGTAGTCTTTTTCCCACATAGGTTATATATCTGATTTTTTGCTTTTTCTTTAAGTGCTAACACATTCCCATCAGCAAGATCTTCAACATAGATAAAATTCCTATGTTGATTTCCATCACCAAAAAGAGTTAAGGGCTCCTTACATAGAGCTTTTCTAACAAATATTGGAATTACTAAATTATCCCTAGCCCTTGGCCCATAAGGAATACCATACCGTAAAATAGTAAAATCCTGACCATACATCTCTTTATAATTAACACAAGCCAACTCCCCAGCTAATTTGGTTGAGGTATAGATATGCCCCCCATTACCTACACAAAAACCAGTTTCCTCGCTTACACCCTCTTCTTTAGAATATGAATAAACCCAAATAGTACTAGCAAATATAACCCTATTAATATCATTCTTCCTAGCTGCATCTAAAACATTCAAAGTTCCTAAATTGTTCACATTAACACACCCTACAGGGTCCTTGTAAGCTACATTAACATCAGAAACAGCAGCTAAATGATACACCACATCAATATCCTTCATTGAATCATTTAATCCCTTAAGATCAAGTATATCTGCCCGAATATGATTCAGCCCTTTTTTATATGGGTCTAAAAGATCATAAGAAATAACTTCATGTCCTTTTTCCTGCAACTTATCAATTACATGACTACCTATAAACCCATTTCCCCCAGTAACCAAAACTCTCATTTTAATTCTGCCCTCAATGAATCAACAACATATTGAGCTTCTTCAATACCCATACTAGGATAAATAGGTAAACATATATGTCCCTGACATAATTTTTCTGCAACTGGAAAATCCCCTAACTTATACCCTATATCTTTAAAAACTGGCTGTAGATGACAAGGTTTTTCATAAACCTCTCCAGCTAAACTAATACCATACTTTTCTTTCATAGTAACTTTTAGTTTTCCACGATCCACATCATCAATAAAACATGTATATTTATAATAATTAGATTTATTTCCTTTATCAACTACCAAAGGATTGATTCCATCAATATCCTTAAGTCCATCAAAATAGATTTCTGCAATTTTTTCCCTCCCTTCAATCAACCCATTAAGTCTTTCAAGTTGAGATAAACCGATTGCTGCATTAATCTCACCCATCCTCCAATTATAGCCTAAAAGAGTATGGATATTGCCCAAGCCAGACTTCCCCTGATCCCTTAAAATCAAAGAATTATCATATACTTCTTTATTATTAGTCACAACCATACCACCCTCAGCACTAGTCATAACTTTAGTTGCAAAAAACGAAAAAGCTGCAGCATCCCCAAAAGACCCAGCATGTTTCCCATTTAACGTTGAACCATGTGCATGGGCAGCATCTTCGATTAACAACAACCCTTGTTGTTCACATAATTCCTTTATCTGCATAATTTCTGGAGTAACAATCCCCCCAATATGTACAACAATAACTGCTTTTGTACTTCCAGTTATTGATTTTTTAATAGAATCTACACCAACACAAAGACTCTTATCACAATCTGCAAACTTAACTTTATTTCCAGAATGTAATACTGCAGCAGGCGTAGCAAAAAAAGTATTAGTAGGGACAATTACTTCAGAATTATTCAACCCAAAAGAACGCAAAATTATTTCTAAAGCAGAAGTACCACTATTAGTAGCTACCCCATGTTTAGTACCAACATAACTAGAAAAGTTAGCCTCGAATTGCTTACAAAACTTACCTAAAGTCAAAAAACCAGAAGAAAGGATAGAATCCACATTACTTTTGACTTCTTCTCGCTCATTTTCATCAAAATTTAGTTTAACTGGCGGTATTTTCATGTAAATATCACTAATCGGATTGGATTTATATAATTTGCCATATTACCAAAATAAAGAATGAATGTAAATTTTACAAGATATTTAAATATCAAATAATAATTCAAATATATTACCATTAGCCAGATGGAAAGAATTAAATAAATACACCCATCACCACAAACATGCTTAAAAAGAATAAAAGAGATTGGTATCTTATTTCTACATTGATTATAACATTCTTATTCGCCACCCCATTACTAAATAATATAAATAATGATATGAACCATGAAGATTGGTTTCAAGTTTCTTCATACTACATATCAGCTAGGAAAACAGTCATAGAATATCACCAATTTCCACTTTGGAGCCCATATTTCGGTGGTGGCTTTCCCCTGGTTGGACACCCCGAAGATATAAGTTTAAGTCCATTATTCTTGCCAGTTTTATTATTTGGCGAAACAATAAGTTTAAAAGTAATTGTAATAATTATTTATTTATTAGCTGCACTAGGGATGTATTTATTTTGTAAAGAAATATTAAAGTTCAAAAGATTTGCATGCCTTTTTACATCCTTAACATTTACATTAACTAGTTATCTACCATTTAGAATTAACGATGGAGATTTCCATAGTGAGCCCATGTTATTGCTTTTGCCACTACTATTTTATTTTTATGAGAAATCAATTCAAAAAAGAAAATTTGTTTTTTTAACATCATTATTCTTAGTATTCTTGCTTTTTACTGGCGCATTTGCTTTTCTCTACATCTTTTTTGCATTATTAGTCTATTCAATACTTAGTTCTGTAATTAATAAAAAAATAAAACCAAGATATACCAAAAATTTTATTCTGATCTCAATATTCCTGATTACAATGGGTGCCATTAAAATTATACCCTCAGTGGAAATTATATCAACATCACCTAACTGCATAAATGATTTTTCTCAAATAAACTCAGCAAGTGATTGTAGAAACACCCTATACATCACCCAATACACTGATCGTTACTTTTCATACACTGATTTAATCAGATCTTACATAGACCGAAACTTCAAGGGAGATACACCCACATATACTGGCATAATCCCATTATTCTTCTTTATTCTGGGTGCGATAAGTATCAAAAAAAAGAATTTAAAATTCTTGTTTTTCTTCCTAATATTCTCAATAATTTTATTAGGTAATAATTTTATCATCAATTTTCATAGTTTATTCTTACATATACATTTATTTAATCAAATAATAAAAATAGACAAATACCTCCCCCCAATAATCTTATTTTCTTTCTGTATTATTTCGGGCAGCTTTCTTAATTCTTTTCATCTAAAAGTAAAAAAAAAACTGATAATAGTATTGTCCATGTTAGTTGTCGGTTCGTTGATGTGGCAATTTAATTCAAATATCAAATTACAATCAAACAGCTTTGATTTACCTAAAGAAGAAATAAATAAATCACAGATATTCTATCAAATAGAGATAAAAAACATAACACAAAAAGATAACATTTTAACTGCAAAAACACAATATTATAATATACTGAATAATAAAGGCACATTAAATTGGTATAGTAGTTTATCCTACAATACAAATGTAACCCCTAAATTTTTTATAGATAATAATGGAGTTCCATCTAAAAACATAAAGTATAAAGGTAAAATCTACTTCCTAAATAACAACAAAAACCAAGCAAGAATAAATCACTTCAGCCCAAATAAAATCATTGTAGAAGTGAATGCTTCAGAAAAAGATTTGTTGATTTTAAATATGAACTATAATAAAAATTGGAAAAGTAACTTGATAACTATTGGACAATATAATGGGCTGTTATCATTAAATATAAATAAAATGGGGCAGTACAATGTTGTAATCAAATATTTACCTTTCAGTTTTTTTATCGGACTGATTATTAGTTTTATATCAATCACTTTAGGAATATATTTATACTGGCTAACTTAAATCAAAATGAAAAGCAAAAATCAAGATTTCCGCATACAAAATAAAAAGGAACTGCCCTGCCATCTATACAGAACACGCTTACTTAAACTAGATAAACTAGTAATAAAAATCACACTTGAATGTGTAGCTAATTGTATTGCATGTGAAAGACGAAGAAAAAAGTATAAATCAATAATAAATGAAAAAAACAAAGAACTAGAATTGGAAGATTATAAAAAATTATTAGAAGATAGCAAGAAGTTGGGTCTTAAAACAGTAACTATTAGCGGAGGAGAACCAACTATGAGTAACAAATGCATTAATCTTATTAAAATTATCAAGAATTTAAATTTATATTGTATTATAAATACAAACGGTTTCAAACTTTCAGAAATTGCTAAGAAAATAATAGATTATAATGTCGATGAAGTGATTATATCTATAGATAGCCTAAATGATAAAACCCATGATAATCTACGTAAATGTAATGGGTTATGGGAAAAAGCCACAAGTTCAATCAAACTATTAGATAAACTAAGAAATGAAAAAAAATCTAAATTAAAGATTGTAGTACGTTCCATTCTATCTAAATATTTCATCAAAGAATTACCTAACCTAATTAGATTTGCTAATGAACTTGGAATCGATGATTGGATGTTAGATTATGTAGAAGCAGACTTTAATAAAAAAAGGTTATTACCTACAAAAAAAGAAATAATCATATTTCGAAAAGAAATATTACCTAGATTGATAACTAATATCTTAAACGAAAATTATGAAATAACTAAGAAAAAACAATTGATTAAAGAAGCTAAGAAAATACTCTATTTTCAAAATATGTCTGATAAAAACATAACTCGAGGAATATATAGGAAAAAAGGATTATTCAATTCGTGTGATTATCCAAAACATTTTGCATTAATATATCCCAACGGAAAGGTATGGCCCTGTATAGGTTTAGACTATAAAAAAGAAGATGTAATGGGAAACCTATTTAATCAAGATATAAAAAATATTTTTTATGGTAAACTCTATAGAAAATTTAGAAAAAAACATACAAGCTGGTGTATATACTGCCCAAAACAAGGAGTTAGATTTAAATTTAGATAATAAAGCTAATAAAAATATTATTTTATTTGAAAAATTGTTCATGCCAATCTTCAAAATCTATAAATGATTTAATTATTGATTGATTTTTAATATACTCTTTCTTTAATAAATTCTTAGATGTGTCATGTAAATTTGTAAAATCAATATAAGAAAAACGAAAAAGACCCAATTTTGATGTGAAATAATTTAAATTATAAAAATGATTATCTAAATGAATCAAAGTATTCAAATGTTTCTTTAAAGCAAAACTATAATCACGTTTTCTTGCTTTTTTGGGTTCTACACCCTGTTGGATAAATTCAATGCACTTATTCCCTTTTTCTGCTAGGGGCGAATTAGTAGGTATATCTATTAATTCAAAACAATAATCTTTGTAAATTTGATTATACAACTTATAGTCAATTAAATATTTTTGAGGTATAGTAAGTAATAGCTTAAGAAACTCTTGATCTAGAAAAACATAATTACACATTGAATCTAAAAAAAACAGATGGGGGCTAAACCAACGACCAGACCTAGACCCACCATAAACATTCGTAAAAAATGACCTAGTAACGTGTTTAATAAAAAATAAAAATTCCTTGTTCTCAGATTTTATCTTATTAAATTCATCTTTTAAAGAAAGATAAGGGTCTGAAACAACTTCAGAAAATTTTTTGTTAAATATTTTTTTAAGTTTATTATTAATGTCTTTTTTATTTAATCTACTAAATCTTTTTGAAAACAATTCGAAACATGCACCACCCAAAAACTCGCCCCCGAATTTGCCAGATATCTTCTTATTACCATTAGATGTAATTACCCTATTCTTTTGAAAAAAAGAAACCTCCACATCCTTTTCATATACCAGATTAATTACATTATGATTAATTTTTAATTTCTCTGCAATTAATTTTGCAATAATTACATCCGTATCTTCGTCCTCCCTTAAATTTGGACTTTTTTGAGTATTAAAATAAGCTAATCTTCTTTGTTTATCTGTTAAATTAGTTAAAATAAGTCTAGTATCTACACCGCCAGTTAAATCACAAAATATTTTTTGATTAGTACCTACACGAACCTCAATAATGTCATTAATACACTTAGAAACCTTTTGAGCAAAAAAATCCAAATCATGATTCTTATCAATTTTTACACCCATATAACAATACGTAATTAAATCAATTTGATTCCCACTAACTTTAAAGATAGATCCGGGGGACAAATTATTGATGCATTTAAAAAAAGTCTTATTGCCTAATGAAAATCCCAATGTAAAATATTCCGCTATAGCGTCATAATTTAACTCATTATTAAATCCAATTAATTTAGTTAATGGTTGATATTCTGAAGAAAAAATGATATAATCTCCATTATCATAAATAAATAACGGGTGGAAACCAAAATAATCGTTACCAAATATCAACTCATTATTTAACCTATCATAAACAGCAAAAATGAATATACCATTAACACATTTGAGAAACTCTTGTTTAAATTCTAGATATAAAGGTAAAAAGTATTTCATCAAATCATGTCTGTCTTCAGAAGCCCCCTTCTTTTTTACTAAATCTGCTATTTTACCATTAAACTTATTTAATTGCCCACCAAAAATAAAAACTAAAGAACAATCCTCATTCTCAACTATATCCCAATAATTACTATCACAACTTAAAGCAGATAAAATAAAATTATCACTAAATTTAGTTCTTAATTTCCGCTTACCATTCAATGAAAAGTCTTTTAAAACACCACCTACCATTTTCTCATTAATTTTGCCTTTCTTCGAATAAATACCCAATATCAAAGACATTTTAATTATCTCCACTAACTTTTTCAATAAACTTAGCAAAAAAATCAGCCCCATTAATATTTAGATTATTTTTCTTTTTTTCTTTATTCAAACCGCTAACTATAGCATCAAAAAGAATACTTGAATTTAAATTAATCAAATCTAAAACTTGAACTAATCCTTTATCCTGTAATTTTCTTGCTCTAGTCTTTTGTTCACTATCTATACCCTTAGGAATAATAATTGTAGAAGTGCCAGTAACCATAACATTAACTAGTGAATTATATCCACCCATACTAATATTTAAATCAGCAGCATTAATATAATCAACTAAATTTGGATTAAATTTAGTCAAAATAATATCATTATCATTTCCCGCAAGGATTATCAACTTTGCATAATCCACATCAGAAATTGAAGGACCAGTAGAAATCAAAAACTTAGTTTTAACACCTATGTTATCTAATTTTCTTTTTGCTAAAATAACCTCTACCAATATCTTAAATCCGATTATACCCCCACCTATACTTACAACAACTAGCTTTTTATCAGTAATTTTCAATTGATCCCTTATGTGATTAATATCAATTAATTCCGCCCTAGCCCTTGACGCCACATACCCTGTATAAATTAACTTTTCACCCAACAAATCTTCAAAATCAAACTTCATAAATTTGGGGTCAGAATGAACCAAAACATAAGAAAAATAATTTAGTAAACCCAACAAGCCAGCAATATCAACTTCCTGATCTATAAAGTCCCTAACACTAGCAATAATTTTTGTCTTAGGTAAATTAGATATAAGATATTTAAATAAAGGAATCAATTCAAATTTGAATTGTGTTCTGCCCAAGGGGAAATGTTCTGTAATCAAAAAATCAGGTTTAAATATCCTAGCAATAGTGATAAGTTGGTGTGCCCTAATTACCTTAACTTTTTCTAAACTAATTTTTGAAGGAGATTTCAATCCATCAAATAGCCCACTATTTGATTCTAGTGGTGAGAGATTAATGCACCTTACCCCGCTTGGAATTTTCAATTCTTTATGTAATACCCCTCCCTGAACAACTAATACATCAAATTCAGGATTTCTATATTTAATTGCTTTTGCCAACGATAATACCCTTACACCATGACCCAAACTACCAAAATGGTGGTACCAAAACATAATCTTATTTGCCATTTTAATTACCCATTATTAGAATCATCTAAGATTCTAATCATATTTACAAACCTATATTTATTATTCTGCTTCAATTTTCGGATTAGCGTGCTTAGATAGCTAAAATCCATGGTCTCAAATAATTCATGATGAAGAACAAATCCAATAACTTTATTAGTACTTAAAACATAATTTAACTCTTCCCCCATTCCCCTATAATCTTTAACACGACGATAGTCCCCCCATTCAATTATATCGATAGATATAGGAATTTCCTTGAACTTATAATGATTATCATCTAAATATGAATCTGAAGAAAAATAATCAAAATCCAATTTATCAAGTGCCCTCAAAGTATTTAAATCGTAGTTATGGTTAGGTGGGGTAAATATATTATCAAATTTTTTAAAATATTTAATCATTAAACTCTGCCCCATTTTGATATCATTAAATTGTTGCATATAACCCCTATTGCCTCCAAATTCATAAGATTTAGAACTATTAGAATGATTAGTATGGTTATAACCATGTTGATGAAAATGGATTAAATTGGGATACTGACCCTTAACCTCAAGCAAATATTCAACAGCCTCATTAGATATTTTACCTGGAATAATCGATAAATCTAAGGGTATATTAGATCCAATAAAAATAGCAATTAGATTTTTTAATTTCAAAGATAATTCATAAATATCATCAGCCCTAAAAAAGAAAAGTTTTTCTTCAAATTTATTAGTGTACATATTAAAACTATGATTATTTTTTGATATTTTTAAATAATTACATTCTTTTAATTTATCAGATTGTTTTTTTATAATAAAAAAGTATAATTGTTCAAGTATTTTTGATTGAATATCTATATTAAACTGTGTCTCTATGACTTTCAAGGCATTCCGCTCTATCTTAATTAAATCTTCAATTCTAACAACAGACTTAATCTTTTCAGCAAGTTTCAAAAAATCCCCCTCATCAACCAAAAAACCGTTGATATTATCTTGTATTAATTCAGGTATTCCAGAATGTTTTGTACTCACAACTAGAAGACCAGAAGCCATTGCTTCCATAAGTATAACAGGTATACCTTCTTGATCCCCATCGCTCGCTTTCTTTGAAGGTAATACTAAAATATCATGTTTATTTAACTCATTAACCAAATCATCATGGGATAAATGAGAATTCAATGAAATCTTATTTGACAGCCCTTTTTGGGATATATAATCCCTGATTTTACCATCCAACAACCCACCCCCAAAAATTGTTAAAAAGAAACTATTACTGCTTTTACTTAGAATTTCCATAGCACCCAATAAATCAAAAATCCCTTTCTTCTCAACAAGCCTCCCAATAAACAAAAGATTTATTCTTTTCTTATCTTTCAAATCCCTTTTCTTAAAATGATAATTTGATGTATTTACACTAGAATGATGTACAATTATTTTTTCCTGGGAGCAACCTAACTTGATTAAATCCATTTTCATCATATCTGAACGAACTAAAAACAAATCAGCTTCATTAAATAATGGATTATAAACAGAAGGATTATCTCTAGGAAAAGCGTAAATATCATTCCCCCTAAAAGAAACTACCAAAGGTAACTTAGAAGCTTTTTTTAATGGAATATAAAAAAGAGCATCAATCCCAAATTGAGCGTGTAAGATCTTAACATTCTCTTTATTTATTATATCAAGATAATACAAAATCAGATCTTCATATGCTTTTTTCTGCCTTTTATTTATATACGGATAATTCCTAGAATGTAATTCAGAAAAGGATGGATTTGAATAAATTTTTATCCCATTATAAATTTGTTCATTAAATTTTCGAGTAGTAAATACTATTTTCCGAAATTTAGTAATAGTTCTTATTTCATCATAAATAAAAAACTCAGAATAATTTAAGAAAGGATTTTTTAAATAAGCGATACAATTACTTTTTGGTGGTTGCTTAGGTATATTAAATAACTGAGATTTAAAAAACCCACTAAAACAATTGTTTATTTTTAGACTATCAACCTCAAAATTAAACTTAGAATAATTTGTTTTCATACCAGATAGTTTTTTTTGATCAGAATAAAGATTAAAAACCAAATTATATAATTCTTTACTGCCCACCCCTTCAATAGAACAAGCAACCCCCTTATCCACCAACCAATTAACCCGCTCAAATTGATCGTCATCAACCTTATCAACAGGGCATAATAAAGCAGGAACCTTAGAACTGATTATCTCATTGAGGGTATTATAACCTGCAAAACTAATAACTAAATTTGATAATTTAAACAAAGAAATAATATCTTTTTCAAAAGTACAAACACCCAAATTTTCAAAAGAAAACTTATAATCCCCCCCATATAAAGGACCAGTAAAAAGTAATACCTTAAGATTAGGTATTTTTTCATTTAATAACACTAAAGATTTATCAATCAATGAAAAAAACTCATCTACTTTAGGATCGCCCCCACCCCCCACAGTAACAACCAACAAAAAATCGTCTTTTTTGATATCATACTTTTCGATTAATGTAGCACCATCAAAAACAGACTTTTTTACAATAGACCCTAAAAAAAACACTTTCTTATCCTCAACAAAACTATTTAAAGTTTTATTTTCAAGACCTAACTCCAACAATTCACTTTTAGAATGAGGTATAAGTACATGATCAAAATAATCCAAAACACCAGAATTGATGCGATGTTCAATTAGATTATTCTTAAACTTCCTCCAAACAAAAATATTCTTTATCCTTGTTTTTTCAAGTCGTTTTAAAACACTCAAGAAAAAACTAGAATCCCAAAAGATAAGATCGGGATCAAAATCATTTACTATTTTAATAATATTATCAAAATTAGATTTATCATCTAACTCCTTTGTTTCATCCAACAATATATGATGAAACTCATTTTCTTCCAAAGGCAAAGTAAATGGGCAATTAGTTATAAACAAAAACTCTGACTTATCATCAATTTTCTTAACTTCATTTGCAATCAATATACCCCTATTTAAATGCCCTAATCCAGTACCCCCAACAACATAAAAAATAACCTTCATGGCATTAAAGGGGAACTTTAATAAATATAAACTTATTGTTTAAAAATTATGAAAAAGGCATGCATAATCTTCCCTAGACTAAGTAATATGGGTGGGGCTGAAAAAGTTATTATTTTTGCCATGAATATTATGAAAAAACAAGATTGGAATCTAACCATTATAACTGAAAGTATACCAAAAGAAGAAGCAAGTAAAAAATTATTTGGAATAAACATATACAAACTAGTAAATAAATGGTACAAATTACCCTGCTCAAAATTCTCAAATGAAATAAACGATATTAAAGTCTATCAAAAAGAAAGAACTATCAATAAAATAGAAAAAATAATCAAAAAAGAAAAAATAAATCTATTAGTGATGTCTCAAGCAAATGCCCCTAAAATAAATATAGATATCCCTAAATTATTTTTTGTTTGGTGCCCGTTCCCTAAAAATAAAAAAATAAAAACTAGATCTAAATGGCATAAAAAATTACATAAAAATTCAGAAGAATCACCTCAAGATTATAGTTTACTCTCGAACTCTGAATGGACGAAAGATAAGATAAAAAAACAATGGAACTGTAACTGTGATATTTTATACCCCCCTTGTGACATAAACAAGATAAAAATAAATCACAAAAAAAAGAAAAACTGGGTGGTTACCCTTTCTAGATTCAGTTTTTTCAAACATCTCCATGTAGCCCTGGAAATAGCAAAAAAATTACCAGAATTGGAATTTCATTTTATAGGGATAGCAAGAACACCCCAAAATAAAGAATATCTAAATCAACTTAAAAAAAGAGCAACAAAAAACTGTTTTTTCCATGTGAACGTATCTCAAAAAGAAAAAAACAGTATATTAATGCAAAGTAAATATGGATTACATCTAACAGGATACAAATTACCAAGAGAGAGTTTTAGACTACAAGAACATTTCGGAATTGTAATTGCTGAAATGATGAGTTATGGTTGCATAATACAACATTACAACGCAGGCTTTTTCCCAGAATATGTATTAGATAAAAAACAAACATTCAATGACACAGAAGAATGTATAGATAATATAAAATTCTTTGAAAAAAACCATAATATCACAAAAAAAACATCAGAAAATAACTTTAATAACTCCCAAATATATTCTAATGAAAATTTTGAAAAAAAATTTAAAGAAATATTATCAAAGATTAAATAATGAATCTTCCTTAAAATAATCGCCATTTTTTAAATAAGAATCAAATCTGCTGCCACCCTTGCAAACACCCAAATAATTACAACAATTACATTCATGTTCAATAAAAGATAGCCCCCTGATTTTTTTCAAAAAAACACTATTCCATGCCTTCTCAATCTCCAAATATCCACCCAAATTCTCATTAATAAAGTAACTAGGCTTGATATACCCCCTAGGATCAATAACTAGCCTGCAATGACCATCATCATACTTAGCACCCAAACTAACCCCTGCAACATTACAAATATTATCCTTACCTAAAACACAAAAAGGTAAAGCGTTTGCAATAGGATACGTTTTTCCGGTTTCTTTCTTTATTTTTAACAATTTTTGAACTAAAACTTTAACGTCAGACCTAGTAACACCACCTAAATTAGATTTATTCGCTATTGGCCTATAAACCTCCCAATCATCTAACTTTAATCCCCTAACAATAGAATATATCTTTTCAAGATTTTTTATATTCTCAGGCAAAGCTATAGTGCCCCCCCTAACAATTTTTATTTTTGTTTTCTTTAATAATTTCAAAGCATTGATCCTTTTATTAAATGAATCTACTCCAGTTATTTTTTTCTCTTGTTCAGAAGAACACGCATTTATTGCAATCAAAACGTTGTCTACATATTTCTCTAATTTCTTAGCTACATATTCATTGATCAATAAACCATTGGTATTAAGTCTCACTTCCTTGAACTTTTTTGACTTTGCATAAGCCAATAAATCAAAAATATCTTCTCTAAGTAATGGCTCACCGCCACTAAACCGAATAAAAGGAATATTAAGCTCTGCTGCTTTATCTATTACTTCTTTTATTTGCTTAGTACTTAACCTAAAAACAATATTTCCATTCAAAACAGTCCGATTAAAACAAAAATAACACCCTAAATTGCATTCAAATGTAACTTCGATAACAATTTCTTCTAATTTAGAAAACTCACTTTTTCTAAATTGCTTTATTTCCCCTAATCTTTTAGAAATTGACCCACCCATAAAAAATACTAAATAAGTAAGGTATAAAAAATTATGGGTTACCTAGCTAGAATTTTAATAACTTGCATGATGTGTATGTGCTGCAGTAGCCGTTCCCCCTGAATAACTTAAAGAAATATGATTACAATGTGCATAAGTTTTACAAGCCGCACTCTGCGCAGTCTCAATAGTACAATCTGGTCCACTTTTACATGGACCTCCAGTAGCAGCATCAACATCTTCAGAACTAATCAAAGTACCAATAGCTGCGCCACCTAAAAAAGCACCCATAGTAAGCAATGCTTGTTTAGATATCTTCCCCTCTTCACTAAGTAGATAACTGGATATCTTCTTTTTAATCTTAGGTATTTTTGACTTCATATTAACTAATCATTAATTATAACAACGAATATTTATAAATCTTTTTATTTTTAAGTTTGAAAGCAATTAATCATTTCCATTAATCCCTCTTTAAAACCAACACTAGCAGCATAACCAATCAATTCTTTAGCTAAATTGTTACAACCAATGGTTTTCATCACATCCCCAGCCCGAGCTTCAGCAAATTGTGGCTTTATATCCTTCCCAAAAAGATTATTGATCATATCAACCAATTCTAAAATACTAATTGAACTTCCAGAGCAAATATTGATCGACTTACCAGTCAACTTCTTCGCTTTAAACGCAAGAAGATTCGCCTTAACAATATCCTTGACATAAACACAATCTCTTCTCTGCGTCCCATCTCCATAGATAATAGGATTATTATTATTACTAATTTTATCTATAAAAATAGGCACAACATTTGAATATATTGATTTCGAATCCTGCCTAGGTCCAAAAACATTAAAATACCTCAAACTAGTCGTTTCTAAACCATAATTTTCATAAAAATACCTAACATAATGTTCCCCTATTAATTTAGTTATAGCATAGGGGGATTTAGGTTCAGGTAAAAGTGACTCATTTAAAGGAAACTCATCTGAATCGCCATAAACAGAAGAAGAACTTGCAAAAACAACCCGTTTCACATTACATTCGTGTGCTGCTTTTAACACATTAAAAGTCCCATTAATGTTAACATCATTAAACTCCTCAGGATGAATTATAGAATCAGGAACAGCCCGTTTAGCTGCCTGATGTGAAACATAATCAATCCCTTTCATAGCAGAATTAATAACCTTAAAATCCCTTATATCCCCCTTAACAAACTTTATTTTATCTATGATGGGAGCTAGATTCTTCAACTCGCCAGAAGACAAATCATCAATAATAACAACGTCTTGTCCATCTTGAACTAGTTGTTCAACTATATGGCTGCCTATAAACCCAGCCCCACCAGTTACAAGATATTTCATTTTAAAATAATCACTTATTCCCCTGTTTTGCCCATTCATTAAATACTCTTTTGTGATCTTCACTAAAAATCAATTTTTCAAAAATATAATCAAACATCCCCTTCAAGATCTTACATCGATCATTCATTGCTAATTTAGGTACCAAAGTACCACTTTCAGCATAACAACAAACAGGGCATAACCCACAATAAGGCTTATAAACGCAAGCATCACACAAAAAACAATCATTTACTGAAGCAGCTATTATAGCAGAAGCCTCATCAGAAGTGCAGACCTGATTAAATTTGCCCTGTCCAACATTACCTAACTTAAACAACTCATATTGCCGCCCCTCATCACAAGTATATATATCACCCTTACAATCATAAGCAAGTTGATTTATCACTGCACCACACGGACTCTGCAGATCTACAAAAACATTGGGTTCATCAGTTAGTATTTTTTTTAATATATATGTAGTAATAGATTCATGGATCACCCCACCCTCAACATTCAACTCAACCATATAGTCTATAGCCGCCCTCCAAAAAGTAAGATACTCTTCAGCACTATAAGATATATCACCCCATACTTTTTGGGCATTGCCCAGATTACTTAAAAACTTTATTTGGATTCTATCAAAACCCAATTTAAGATACTCATCAATTATCTCCCGGGGATAATCTAAAGACCATTTAGTAGTTACCATCAACGCAGCAAGAGGGTATTTATACTGCTCATGGATAGTCTTAATCCAACTAACCGCAGAATCATAAGAACCTGCACCAGAATATCGTTTTCTTAATATATCATGAACATTTTTAGGTCCATCTAAAGAAGTACACAAACCAACATTATGTTCAATCAAATATTTTAATTTATCATCATCCATCTTAATTAAATTAGTCACTAATGCAAATTTTAGATCTTTTTTCTTATCTTTGTTCAATTCTTCAGCATACCCTATCACATATTTTACAATATCAAAATTAAGAAGAGGTTCTCCACCTTGAAATTCTATTTTTACCTGTTTAGATGGTGTCTGAAAAATAAAATCAACTGTTTTTCTGGCAGTTTCCTCATCCATATCATACCCACTAACAGATTCAGATTTAGCCCTAGAATGACAATAATCACATTTAAGATTACATCTAAGTGTAGGTACAACTATATGTAAGGATGTCCCACAAAAAAGCTGAGAATATAGTGATTTTTGTTTTGCAACTATTTTTTCAAAATTGGTTTTATCTATTAAAAGCCCCAAATCATCTAATTTCTTATTACTATTTACATCCCCACAAATAAAATCATCGTACTCTTTTTTTGTTAACACAACCCAATTACCTTGCTCTGTAACTAATAAAATATTATCCTTAAATTTCCTTATCTTAAAATGATTCAATATTTTATCCATTTTTAACATAATGTGCAGATTCAACAAATTTATCCTTCATCAATGCAAGAGCATAATTACAGAATTCATATGTTATCTCAACACCATTTTCAGAACATCCACTAAAATCAATTACAACAAAAGAGAATAATCCTTCTTTGATTAATTTTATTTTAAACGCAGAGCTATAATCCTCCACCGCCTGGCCTAAAACTTCTGGAAAATAAATAGCATTATTAAACTCTATTTTAGACTTATCACCCTTAAATTCAATCATTATTTATCATCCTTTTCATCAAAATTAGATTCCCACGGAGCCAACAAATTGTCAGCATCATCAAGACTAATATCCTCATCAAAACCATTAGTTAAGAGAGCACGCTGAACTATGGCTTGCCTCAATAATGCGTTTTTTTCAGATTGCTTTTTATAAACAGCATAATTCAAAAGTTCATTATTAAACTCATCACCCAGTTTTTTCAGATCCCCTTCAATTTTTAACCTAAGTTCAGCAATAATCTCTTCTTCTGGATCTCCATCTAAAACAATATAAGCTTTATCAAGCAGAGCATATGCTGCAGAATAAACAATATCTAAAGGATATATCTGAGGATTAATAGATAACAGCACATGATCCCCGCACAACTCCATATTTGAAATAGTTTTTGGATTTTCCATAATAACACCCCAAAAAATAGTATATAAGATGATATATAAATTTGATGTTTTTAGTAAAATCAGTTGAACATGTTAATCTAATAAATAGAATTAACCAAAAATAAATCTCAAAAAAATAAATATATTGCCCCGGGCAATCAAAGTTATCACAACCCCCAAAAACAAAAATATAGCGAATGGTAATGTTTGTTGTATCTGAAATGTTTTAAAATCATCATGTTTCTTAGCTAATTTCTTTATTTTTAATATATCCTTGCAACTTAGTCCTTCTGATTTCATATCAAATATAGAATTAGTATGTCTGATATACCCCAAAAAACTAAAAAATAACATTTTTGTCCTAATATATTCATTTTCCTGTTTATAAATAAGTTCGGCAGGCACCATCCCCTCCACCAAATTATTGATTGGCACAGAGGTAGTAAACCTGATAAAACCTAGTTCAAGGATGAAATACCTCAAAACCAAAAACATCAAGATAAAAAAGACAAATGTTTTAACAAAATAGATTGTAAAGATGGATTTATCTAAAAAAAACCTAAGTACGCCCAAAAAAGCAACAAATAAGTTAAAATTATTAGAAAATAACTTTTCAAAAGGCAAAATTACCATGGACAATATGATAATATAAAAAAAGTAATTTAAAGAAACGCCAATAAAACTAGATACAATATCAATAATCCAAAGAAAAACAAACAATGATAATATCAAAAAAAGAACCTTCTTGGGGTTAAATGCCCTTCTAAAAGATATCCTTTTTGCAGTCCAGCTCGTTTTAAACAATAAAACCAAAATAAAAAATAAAAAAACTGGAACAAATGTATTAATTAATATATTCATCGAAGGAAAAAATGCTATATAACTAGCAGGAGAATAAACAAAAACAGGGACTAATAAAGCATATGTAGTAAACAGCTTACCATCTCCAGCAGTCCACAACCCAACATCCCACATCAAATAACCCACCAATAAAGCAAATATAAAATTAATAGTGGTTTGGTTCAGATATCCAATAAAATCCCCCGGATTTAAAGATAAAAAATATATGATATATATAACAAAAGAGTAAACTAAAGTGATGATAATCGTTTTGTTCCAAATTTTCCCATACTTAATATCAGTATAAGATGTAAACAACCCCAAAAATACAATACCAACCAAAAAAAGGTACAAAATCCACATCCTAAAAAGAAGGTAATGTTAGTATTTAAACTTTTCAGTTAAATTCAGAACTTTCGAAAAATAATCTATTTTTTAAACGGTTTAGAAATCAAAGAACTCTAAAACTTTTGAAAAATGATATATTTTTTAAACGGTTTAGAAATCAAAGATTTCTAAAACTTTTGAAAAACAAAACTCACTAGATTCAAACTAATCACATCATAAAAAATCAATATCATTAAGATAAATAATACACAAAATGGCACAAAAACATAAGTCATACTATCCTTAAAAGAGATGTTATTATGGTGTGAAAAACCCCACACAAATAATAACATAGACCAAATAAAAAAGATATTGATATTAAAAAAACCAACATTAACATTAATCAAACTTAGAATATCATATATTAAGACCCCCCTAAATGCATTTGTAAGTATATATGGCACTAAACTGAATAATATCAAAGTAATCATAAATTTCCATTCAACTCTAAGGGGAAATATAGTTTTAAATACTAAAAAATAAATACCAAACAAAAAGATAAAAAACAATATAATAGATATAAGATATATAAGGCCACCTACCAGTGCTGTAAGTAAAGATTCAAAGATGTAATCTGCATATTCTCCACTTAGAAAGCCACTTAAACCGACCATGATGGGATTTACCAACAAAAAAAACAAAAATGAATATAAAAAATACTTTATCCCCTTCTTAAGGTCGAGATCCATAGAAAAAAAACTTTTAGGTTTGAATAATAACCCTCTAAGATTTACATAATCTAAACCAACACCAACCTGGGTAGTTTGTTGATTATAACCATAAATATCACTTATAGCTGCATCAATATCAGAAACATTATACCCCCATTTGATTAATGATGGTTTAATGGTATTAATATCATAACCACGACCCAACATATCCTGGATATACCGAGATAGTGTATTTTCTACCATAAAACCAAATTCAGCCCCTATATTAATAAAACTTTCTACCTACTCTAAAATGGCTACCCCCTGGTTTCCACTGGAAATAATATATTGAGAAAATGCAGCCTCTTTTTCTTTTGATTATATCTTATTTATATATTTATTTTGATTATATCAGTATTTTTCTATCCCTAACATATTCATTTTCTCATTCTTATTATTATTTTTATATAATTACTCTTATTTCTAGTTTTTAATAATTACTCATTTTATTATATTTATTTCATTGTTATTTTTATATTTATATTCATTTCACTATTATCATTCTTTTTATTATACTGGTTTTTTTATTATTATTATTATATTATTATTTCATTATTTTATTATTATTATATTATATTATATTTATATTATTAATATAATATATAATATAATTACTTTCAATATAGAAAACAAATAAACAAATAAAACACAAAAACACAACAAATCTTAAAAACAACTTTCCATACGAAACCAAGGGGTCCTAAAAAATGATAAATTATATAGAAAAGCTTTATATACCTCCATTTCCTATGGAAATATATGAAAAAAGAGAGCTTAACAAACTTCTTTGAGGATTTCCTAGAAAAAGAAAGCTTATTTCTAAATAAAAAGGCACTACAAAGCACCCATACCCCAAATAATATACCACATAGGGACTCAGAAATAAAGCAGGTAGCAAATGTCTTAGCTCCATGCTTAAAATTAGAAAAACCCTCGAATCTATTCCTTTATGGAAAAACCGGAACAGGTAAAACATTAACAGTAAAACACATAACCCAAAACTTATCTAACATCTCTAAAGAAAGAAACATCCCATTAAAAACAATATATCTAAATTGTAAACTCAAAAAAATAGCAGATACAGAATATAGATTGATAGCACAGTTAATCAGAGAATTTGACCATGATATAGCTTCTACTGGTTTACCTACAGATGAAGTATATAAAACATTCTTCAATATAATCGATGAAAAAAAACAATTGGTTTTATTAGTACTAGATGAAGTCGATCAATTAGTAAAAAAAACAGGGGATGAGATACTATATAATCTCGTAAGAATAAACGAAGAATTAAAAAATTCACAAATAGCTTTAGTTGGAATCTCAAATAACTTACTTTTCATAGATAATTTAGATCCCAGGGTAAGGTCATCATTATCAGAAGAAGAGTTAATTTTCCCACCCTATAATGCATTACAGATACAGGAGATACTTAGACAAAGATCACAAGAAGCATTCAAGGAAAATAGTTTAGAAGACGGAGTAATTGAAAAATGTGCGGCTTATGCAGCAAGGGAGCATGGTGATGCGAGACGTGCTCTAGAACTTTTACGTGTAGCTGCAGAGATAGCAGAAAGAAACAACCTACTTAAAGTAAAAATTAATCATATTGATGATGCAGAAGAAAAAATAGAAAAAGACAGGGTAATAGATACAATCTCTCACCAACCAAAACAATCTCAGGCAACCTTATATGCCATTCTTACATTATACTCTAAAAGAAAAGAAAGTATATTCACTGGAGATATATATGAGATATACAAAAACGTATCATCTAATATTGGATTAAGACCCCTTACCCAAAGAAGAATATCAGATATCATTGCAGAACTTGATATGTTGGGCGTAATCAATGCAAAAGTAATATCCAAGGGCCGCCACGGAAGAACAAGAGAAATATCTGTTTTGATTCCAGACATAATACTTCAAAAAACAAAAAAAATATTAGAAGAAGGACTAGCACTCTCTTAGCCAACTAAGAATAGCCCCTCTAACCTAAAATGGAACAGAATTTAATTCAAAAAAAACAAATTGTAGACTTTTTTCTTAAGAAAAATATACTCTTGAGTTCTGATATTTTAGATATTATAAAAGAAGCTGATACTCAGTCAATACACAACACAATAAAAGAAAAGACAAAGTCTGATACATTTCTTTTTTTAAATAAAGATTTAAACGAAGCTCTAACAAACCTCCCAAAACTAGACACAAACTGGAAAGACCTTGAAAAATCCAAGGCCATGTTAGAAAAAGGAAAAGATGGAAAAATATATCACCAATTTATACAATTCTTATACGAACAAAAACAAAAAATAGAGCACGAACAAGTAAAAATTATATCTTCTTATGAAGAAGAAAGCAAAAAACGGAATATCCAGGATTTTGTCAAATATTTCAATGCACGATACCGGTCATTAGAAAAAATATTGAGGGGCAGACCAGAACTCAAAAGCATGACTACTATTAATCGTATTAAAAATAAAAAAGAACGTGAAACAGCATCAATTGTAGGCATAGTTACGGAAAAAAGAATAACTAAAAATGGAAATCTCATACTGGTCATGGAAGACCAAACAGGTTCAATCAATGTTTTAATAAACAAAAACAAACCAGATCTTTTTAAAGAGGCATCATCTATAGTCTTGGATGAAATATTGGGTGTATCTGGGGTGAATGGTCAAAATATAATTTTTGCTAATGGTGTGGTCTGGCCAGAATTAGTAGCAAAAGACCTAAAGAAAAGTGAAGATGAATCTTATGCTATATTCCTTTCTGATTTGCACATAGGATCAAACAATTTCATGCCAGACGCATTTAATAAATTCTTAAGTTGGATAAACTGCCAGGTGGGAAACGAACAACAAAAAAGCATAGCCTCGAAAGTAAAATACGTATTCATAGTTGGAGACATGGTTGACGGTTGTGGCATTTACCCCGGTCAAGAAGATGAATTAGTGATAAAAGACATCTATGACCAATACACAGAATGTGCAAGATTACTAAGCAAAATCCCTACGTCAGTAAAAATAATAATGTGCCCTGGAAATCACGACGCCATGCGAATAGCAGAACCTCAGCTTAAATTATATCCTGATTTTGCAAAACCACTATACGAACTTCCAAATATAATCTCAGTTTCAAATCCTGCATTTGTTAATATCCATTCTTCAGAAACATTTTCTGGTTTTGATGTCTTGATGTATCATGGTTACTCTTTCGATTATTTCGTGGCAAATGTAGATGATATAAGAAATAAAGGTGGTTATGATAGGGCAGATCTTATAATGAAATTTTTACTTAAAAGAAGACACTTAGCCCCCACCCATACATCAACCCTGTATATACCAGATACAGAACATGACCCCTTGGTCATAGATAAGGTTCCTGATTTTTTTATAACTGGGCACATTCACAAATCTATTGCAGCAAATTACAAAAACATAACTTTGATAAGCGGTTCATGTTGGCAGGCAAAGACTGCTTTTCAGGAAAAAGTAGGTCACAACCCAGAACCCGGCAGAGTCCCCATTGTAAATTTAAAAACAAGGGAGATTAAGATACTGAAATTTTTGTGATAAATAAAACAGATTAAAGATGGACACACCAGCAAGCAAGAATATGCAAAAATACTTTGAACAAGTTGACAAACAAGTAAATGCAGCTTATACTATAGCAAAAAAGGCAAGAAGTAAGGGTTATGATCCTTCAGAAGATGTTGAAGTTCCATTGGCAAAAAACATGGCAGAAAGGGTAGAAGGGCTTATTTCTACAATCTCTCCGGAAATAACAAATTCTGGACTTTCTAAACGGATAAAAGAACTAGAAAAAGAGTTTGGTGATCTGGATTGGAGGGTAGCAATGAAAATCTCTTTAGAGGTTGCCCAGGAAAAACTATGTAAATTTCAAAACAAACTAAATGCGATGGAAACTGGTATCAGGGTCGGTTTAGCATATCTAACGTTAGGAATAGTAGCTTCCCCTATAGAGGGTTTTGTCGAACTTAAACTTAATAAAAGAAAAGACGGTAAAGAATATTTTTGTTTGATGTATTCTGGTCCGATAAGATCCGCAGGGGGGACTGCAGCAGCCGTTTCTGTTATTGTAGCAGACTATGTAAGAAAACAGATGGGTTACTCGCCTTACGATCCAACAGAACAAGAAGTAAAAAGGACAGTAACTGAACTTTATGATTATCATGAACGTATCACTAACTTACAATACCTTCCAAGCAAGCAAGAGATAGAATTTTTAGCAAAACACTTGCCAGTACAAGTAGCTGGGGACCCGTCAGAAAAGATAGAAGTTTCACAATTCAAGGACCTTGATAGGATAGAGACAAATAGAATCAGGTCTGGTGTTTGTTTGGTTACAGGGGAAGGAATAGCCCAAAAAGCACAAAAATTATGGAAACAGATAAGTAAATGGGGTAAGGAATTTGGATTAGATGAATGGATGTTTATTGAAGACTTTTTAAAGATACAAAAAAAAGTAAAAGCAAAAAACACAGAAAAAAAAGATAAAATAAGCCCAGTATATACATATATCCAAGATTTAGTTGCAGGAAGACCAGTTCTATCACACCCCTTGGAAGTTGGAGGTTTCCGTTTAAGATATGGGCGTTCAAGGGCATCAGGGTACTCTTCAGCAGCAATACATCCTGCAGTAACATATGCCCTTAAAGGATATATAGCAGTTGGAACACAATTAAAAGTAGAACGGCCCGGAAAGGCAGCATCCCTATCTACCTGTGATTCTATAGAAGGTCCAATTGTCAAATTAACCAACAATGATGTTATTAGGTTAGAAACAGCAGCCCAGGCAAAAAAACATATGAACGAAATCAAAGAAATATTATTTTTAGGGGACCTATTATTCAACTATGGTGATTTTTTCAATAGAGCACACCCATTAGTCCCCGCAGGGTATTGTGAAGAGTGGTGGATACAGGAGTTAGAAAAAGCAACAGTAAACCTTTTTGGAACTATAGATGTAGAAAAACTTGCAGACCTAATAGAATTGCCCCATGATGCTTTAGAACTTTTATTAAAATACCCATTAAAACAAAGATTGACCGCCAATGCATCAATAAAGATTTCAAAAAAACTAGAAATACCCTTATACCCTTACTATACATTTCATTGGGGTATTTTATCCAAAGAACAACTTTTAGATCTTGTAATTTTCTTAGACAAATCAAAGATCATATCCGAAGGAGATCAAATTCAAAAGATAATCCTCCCACTAGACACAGACAAAAAAAGGATTATGGAATTGATTGGCATGCCTCATAAAGTTATCAACAACGAATATATATTGTTGGAAAAAGACACTGCTAATATAATCATAGAGATGTTCGACCTGAAAGAAAAAAACAACCAAAAGATAATAAGCATCATAGAAGAAAACCAAGATAAAAAAACATTGGATATCATAAACCTATTCACCAAAATCAAGATTAAAGATAAATCTGGATGTTTTATCGGAGCTAGGATGGGCAGGCCAGAAAAAGCAAAGATAAGGAAACTGGCAGGCTCACCTCATGTTTTATTTCCAGTTGGGGAAGAAGGCGGAAAAATGAGGTGTTTTCAATCAGCATTAGAAAAAGGAAAAATAACTTCAGATTTTCACTTACATTATTGCTCAAACTGTAATAGGGAATCATTATTTGGCGTTTGTGAGGTCTGTAATAAAAAAACTAAAAACATTTACTTTTGCAGTACCTGTGGCATAACCAAAAATGAAGAATGTCAGCATGGACCAACAAAATCATACAAGCAAAAAGAGATAGACACCCCATTATTATTCAAACAAATACAAGAACAGATAAAAGAAAAAACCCTTCCAGACTTAATAAAGGGTGTAAAAGGCACATCAAACAAAGACCACATACCAGAACACCTAGGTAAAGGAATTTTAAGGGCGAAACACAACGTTTATGTTAATAAAGACGGTTCAACTAGATATGATATGACTCAATTAGCCATAACCCACTTTAAACCAAAAGAAATACAGACTACAGTAGAAAAATTAAAAGAAATAGGGTATGAAAAAGACATACATGGTAACGAGCTAACTGACCCTGATCAAGTTATCGAACTAAAACCCCAGGACGTAATCTTACCTTCCTGCGACGAATCTCCTGAAGAGGGCGCAGATGAAATATTATTTAGAGTAGCTAACTTTGTTGATGATCTTTTGGTAAGATTATATGGTCTTAAACCCTTCTATAATTTAAAATCAGAAAAAGACCTGGTGGGTAAACTTGTTATTGCTTTAGCACCCCACACATCTGCAGCAACAGTATGTCGGATTATAGGATTCTCAAAAACACAAGGATTCTACGCAAACCCTATGATTCATGCTGCAACTAGGAGGGATTGTGATGGTGATGAGGCATCGGTTTCTTTATTAGTGGATGTATTGTTGAATTTTTCAAGGCAATTTCTGCCAAATAGCAGGGGAGCAACCCAAGACGCACCTTTAGTTTTAACATCACAATTAATACCTTCAGAAGTAGATGATATGGTTTTTGATGTGGATATAGTTAAAAGATATCCTCTTGAATTCTATGAAGCATGTTTGGAGTACAAGCAACCATGGGATATTGAGATAGAACAACTTGGCAATAGGCTAAACACAGAACAACAATACGAAAATTATGGTTTTACCCACGATACAGGAAGCATCAACTTAGGCGTAAGATGTTCTTCTTATAAGCTGCTCCCATCTATGCAGGAGAAATTAACTGGTCAGATGGAGTTGGCAGAAAAGATACGTGCAGTAGATACTTCAGACGTAGCTAGGCTAGTGATAGAAAAACACTTCATACGTGACATTAAGGGTAATTTAAGAAAATTCTCACAACAAATTTTTAGATGCGTAAATTGTAATGAAAAGTATCGTAGACCTCCTTTAATTGGGAAATGTACAAAATGCGGCGGCAAGATCATATTTACCATATCCGAAGGATCTATCATAAAATACCTTGAACCTGCGATAAGTCTTGCAACAAAATATGACCTCCCTTCTTATTTGCAACAAAGCTTAGAACTAACAAAAAGACGTGTAGAAGGCGTATTTGGAAAAGATAAAGAAAAACAATCAGGATTAGGCCAATGGTTTGGTTAAATTTAGTTGGCAGAAATCAATTCAGTTATAGATACATGTATGATTTACTGAAAATAAAATCAGAGAACTTCAGATTTTCTTCAATTATTTTATTGCTCTGTTAAAATAGCTTGTGCATGGGGTATCCCATCAATTTTAATCACGTGACTTTCTTCAATCAAGTTTAACTTTAAACAAAAACCCACACTCAATTCACCAACAACATTAACCATATAAGCATCTTTCAGTAATTCTTTTATTTCATCATCACTTTTTTCTTCGCCTTTATAAAAACTAGAACTCAAATCAAGCTGTAATTTTCCTTCTTCAAACTTTTTCCCAATCAACCCACTATCACACATAGCAACTAGATTTCTTCCATCCTGTGTTTTATGTATCTTTACTAACATTCTATCGATTGACTTATATTTTGGCTTTGATAGGGTGTTTTGCCCCACAAGCTTGGCATTTCAGGAAATTAAACTTACCATCTTTCTCAATTTTGGTATCTGGCTTGCCACATTCAGAACAAAGCACAAATTCATTGGCATATTGTCTTACTTTTTCATTTATCCTGGATGCACTAATCTTTGCACCAACTATAACTGACCCGCTCTTTTTAATCTCACCAGGCGTAGCTAACTCTTTTAATATATATTTCAACATATGTTCTGGCTTTCGCCTAAGAATATCTGCTATCTGTAGGAAATTACTTAATATAGTTTTAGCACCTTGCACATGTCCACGTATCTTGGGAATTTCAAATCTCTCTTTCTCAAAAACAGATTTAGGCAGCTGTTCCCTTGTTTTCTTTAACATTTCTTTATAATCCATCTTATACCTCAGAAACTATGCACCATATATAAACTTTTTTGTTGATATGGCTTAGTAGAAAAAGTCCGTCTGTGCCATGAATGCCATTAATACCCAAGGTATTCATGGCATGGCCAGGACGGAACTAATTATGTCCCCATACAAAGTATGGGGTTATAGTTAGTGCAGTAGGACTTTTTCTACTAAGCCTATTGATATAAGCATTATAAAATACAAAAGTTTTATAAATATTGTTAACAAAAATTAAACTATGGTTATAGAGTCTTTAGTAAACCCATTTAAAGCAGAAAGATCCCCTTGGGAGATGTTTTTTGTGGGCGCAGTTTATGCATCTATTGCAATTTTATTAAGCCTCTGGGTGTTTAGGCCTCATGCTAGTTTAGTGATGGTATTTCTTACAGTAACTGCATGCGTCCCTATAATGTATGGAACCATGAAATTAGAAGAACAAAAAGACATGGAAATAAACAATGAAAAGATACTCATAAAAGAACATGGTCGGGCACTTTCATTTTTCATCTTCCTTTTTCTCGGTATGACCATCGCATTTACAATATGGTATACTTTCTTACCCTCAGACATTACACAAACTCTTTTCTCAATACAAACTAAAACAATAAGTAGCATAAATGCCCAAATAACTGGCAATGTAATATCTAATCTTGGATTAAGTAGTACCACCCCTGAATTGACTGGAAATGCGATATCTAGTGCAGGTCTATTTTCAAAAATTTTATTGAACAATATTAAGGTATTGATATTTTGTTTGATATTCTCATTTATTTATGGATTTGGAGCTATATTCATCCTCACATGGAATGCTTCAGTTATAGGAACTGCAATGGGAAATTTTATCCGAAGCAACGCATCTGGCATATCTAACTATTTTCAGATAGCTTCATTAGGCATTTTAAGGTACATGATACATGGAATTCCAGAAATACTCGCTTATTTCATTGGCGGTTTAGCAGCAGGAATAGTCTCTATCGCAGTAATTAGGCATGATTTTAAATCTGATAAATTTCGCCATATTTTATTGGATTCAGCAGACTTAATACTTTTATCTTTAGGTGTATTGATTGTAGCCGCATTGATAGAAGTATTTATTACACCAGTTTTGTTCTAAAACTTATTTTAAGGATTAAAATAGATTATTATTCCAAAACCTTTAATTTCCCGGGTTTTATCTCAAAAACTTCACCTTGTTCTAATAACCCAGTTATTATCTTTTCAGCTTCCTCTATGTTTGATTTTGTGATGACTTCTTGAGTATCAGCACCATTTCCTTGGTCTACTTCCTTTATAAGGTTGAAAATTTTAGCATTTATGTCGTCTGCGTCGCCCCCATCGATCTCCTCAACCTTGACTTGTTCCTTAACATCCTCTTTTATTTCTTTTTCTTGAGTAATATTAACCTCACAATTATTATCTTGATCTAATACCTTGCTTTGTCCTAACTCCAATTTTCTGACCTCAACCCACCCTGGATTTTCTATTTTTTTCATGATTTCAGCGACAATATATTTTTCATCCATATATTCTCTGGGTCTGCCAACAACCAAAACAAAATTACCTATTTCAATCTGCCCAAAATTATTTCCCTCTTCAAAACTCCGTATAGAAATCTTCCCTGAACCATCATCTATTAAGATATTAGCATAGTTTGTATTATCAGAACTTTGTTTAGAAACAACAACTGCAACTAAACTAACTCTTGAAACTTTTTTATCTCCAACATTGATATAATTTGGTACCCACTCACCTTCCTCTTTTACATACTCCCCTTTTAGAATATCATTAACCCTGATCTTATAAGCAATTTGTCTCTTTTGTATTTTATCCATATAAAAAACCCCTAAGAAACAGTAATCCCCCCTGTTTAAATATTTTATTGTAGTTAAAACTAACTAACGCACTTTATCATATTTTACTGATAAATCCATGACGAGGCTCAAACAAATCCCCTGTTCGCTTCAATTTTTCTAATGCCTCTTCAACCTTATCTTCACTAACCCCTTTTTCCTTTGCAGCTGCAACAACATCATCTATAGGTATTGTTTTACCTATCTTGCTCCCTAATTCATTTATTATCTCTTTAACAGTTATTATATGGCTTCTAGCTGAAGCTGAAACACCAGTAGCAATTCTATCAATATCTATCTTACCTGTTTCCTTATCAAATCCAACTTCCATCAAAGAAAATTCCAATAATTCTATTGCTTTTTTAGCATCTTTTTTAGTAACTTCCTCAGATAACCTTACTCTAGCGCTGGCTTCACTCATCCTGACAAGTGCCTCTAACTGCCTTGCAGATATAGGTATGGTCTTTATCCCACCATCAGCACTCCCACTCGATCTCATTTTAAGATAATATTTTTTTATTTCTTCAATAGCTTCATCAGTAAGTTTTGGGATGATTTTTTTCTTTGCATATGCTATATATTTCTTAAGCAGAACAGTATCGATTTCAGGTTCTTGTGTATCTGGTTTTTGATGTAAACTTAGTATGTGTGATGCTATCTTATTATCTTTTTCATTATCAGGAAGATCTTTTATCGTAAATATCAAGTCAAACCTATTTATCAAAGTAGGAGGTAGGTCAATCTGCTCAGCAACAATCCCATATGGATCAAATCTCCCAAATTTTGGATTCGCAGCTGCAAGAACGGTAGTCCTGGATATTAAAGTAGCTTGTATATTTGCTTTTGATATACTTACAGTTTGATTCTCCATAGCTTCGTGCATTGCAGCTCTATCTTCTGAGTTGATCTTATCCATTTCATCTATGCAGCAAAGTCCATCTGATGCTAAAACCATCGCTCCTGCCTCAAGCGACCAGCCTTTAAGAAACTCATCCTTTACAACAGAAGCAGTCAAACCAGCAGCACTAACCCCTTTTCCTGAAACATATCTTGATTTTGGTGCTATGATGTTAGATCTTTTGAGTAGGGCAGATTTACCAGCTCCAGGATCACCTATCAAAAGGACATGCATATCTCCTCTACTTTTAACACCATCTTTTCTTGTTTTGTGTACTCCCCCTAACATTTGTAATAATATAGCTTCTTTTACTTTTGAATAACCATATATGGATGGGGCAATAGAATCTATTAATTTTTGAGCGCCATTAGGGTCCTCACCTATTTCCCGTATTTGTCTCTCCTCCTCTTCAGAGATTTCAAGATCATAAAAAGATTCTTCAGAAGCAACAACATAGTTTGCTTCGATCAACAAATCAAACCGTGTTGATTTATTGCCTGTTCGAAGTATAATTGGAACTTCTTTTAACATCCCAACAACCCTTATTTTGGCACCAGGCGAAGTCTTCATCTCAGACAATGGACTAACAAGATCATCTTTTAAGAAAATATTGATCCTCTTTGGCTGAGCCCCCCCCGGTAAATTTTCGGCAGATTCTTCTAAAACAATACCTTGTGCATCGACCAATTCCTTACTTATTAATCTAAACTTCCCTTTTCTTCCACAACCACATCTAGATGGCTCTTTAAATGTAGTATCTAACTGCAACACATTGATTACATTACCACAACTAGGACATTCAAATTTAGCCGCAGTAACTTGGGGTCTAACATCTGATTTTTGTCTGATAACGCCCTCAACTTGAAATAATTTATCAAGATGCTTACTTCTGATATTTCTTATAAGGATGGTCTGACTTTCAGGTAAATTACTAAATCTGACTCTTGCTTTTTCAGAACCTTCAATATCAAATTGTTCAATTGCTATCTCAGCAGCCTTAACCGTTTCTTCAGGATTTTCAAGCAGCAGATCAGCTAGTTCAATATCAAATTTACTAAGTTCACTAAAATCAATAACAAGAAATTTTAAATCTTTTCTAATATTATTTGTCAGATCTCCAATGTAGTTCTTTTCTATAAACTCTTTGAATTTTTCAATTTGTTTTTGAGCTTCCATTGTATAAAAGACTAATCTCAATATCTAAGTTACCTATCCCCCATATAAAAAGAAAATAAAAAAATTATTTGACTTTCTTTAGATTAATTATCAGCTTATCTAAAGCAGAATGCACTGCCTCTTCACTTTTAGTTCCAGTACATACTATCTTCCCATTACTGAATAACAGGAAAGTTGCCTTTGCTTCTTCTAACTTATACACTAGGCCTGGAAACTGTTCAGGTTCATATTCTGTGTTCTCTAGCTTCATAGCAAGAACATTCAGATTAAGGTCCATACCAACACTACCCGAAGCAACTATGTTCTGAATCTTTATTTCAGGTTTTATAGTTATCTTTATTTTTATCTTTTCTAAACTTTTAATTATCTTCTTAATACTTTCATGAACTTTGTCCATAGATCTAGCACCAGTACATACAACCTTACCAGAACTAAAGATTAAAGCGCTTGTTTTTGGCTCCTTTATCCTTATAACAAGTCCAGGAAACTGCTCTGGATTGTATTCGGTGTTACTTAAGGTCGCCGCCATCTTTTCTAAAGGTATATCATGTTCCAATGAAGTGGAAACAACTATATTAACTACTTTTATATCTCTCTTCTTAGATTCTTTCTTTTTAGCCATAATGGCACCCCCAATAACCTCTTTTTTTTAAATAAAGCTATAAAAAGGCGTATTTAACCTTTTTATTTATAAATGTTTATAAAGCAGAAAACTATTTAAATATGTGGGTTTATAAACAACCAATCAAAGAATAACTTTGTTTAGAACTATATCCAATTTCTTTCTGTTTTTGATTTATATTCTTTCTTGAGCTATCTTAGCAGCAAGATCTTCTGCGTTTTCAATGCCTTTTTTCTTTGTATACAACGTTGGTTGGTATACACTTGAATAACCATAAACACCCTTGCTTTCTAAACGCCCCATCCAACTAAGCCTTTCAAATATCATATGATCATCGACAAATTGCCCCATAGCATCAAGAGACTCAGAACCCTCTAGACTGTCTTTAGAATACAATATATATGCTCTTTCTACTATTTTTTCAGACCAAGCAGGAATAAATGGGGAATCGCCTATGTCCTCTGGCGCTGCATCATATAATAATTCAGCAACCCTCAATTCAACATCATTCAGGGGCGTACTTTCAGATAAATCATCAATTGCCATTTTAATCAAGAATTAGGTGTTATTTAAAAGATTATTCCTTCACAATTTCTTCAACAAATAATACCTAAAACCTTTCTCTATAGCTTCAAGCGAGGCTTCTAATATATTTGTACTAACACCTACTGTCCCCCATTCATCACCATTGCTCCTGAATTCGATATAAACTCTTACCGAACTTTCAGCACCCTTATCTTCTGCTATCATAACCTTATAATTAACCAACTCAACTTTGCCTACATCTTTATGCATTACTTCAACCATCTTTTTCAAAGCATGATACACAGCATCAACAGGTCCGCCTTTAACAGGAGCAACAACCTCTATATCTTTACCATTAATTTGCCCTCGTAGTACACATTCTGAAAATTCACCATTTTTTTGTTCAGATAAAATCTTCCATTCATCTATATTAAAAACATTACCTCTACCAAAAAATTCTTCCTTTAATAGGTATTGTTCAGCTGATAAATTTCCAACATCATAACCTTTTTGTTCTAACTTCTCTAATTTCTTTAACATCTCATTAACCCTAGGATCATCTTTACTAACCTTAACATTAAATTTCTTCAAAGCTTCAACAACATTGGCCTTTCCAGAAAGATCACTAAGTACTATATCTCTTTTATTTCCAACAGCATCAGCAACTATATGCTCATAAGAAGCACCCTTCATTATAGCGTCCACATGCACACCACCTTTATGTAAAAATGCATGCTTACCGACAAACGGCTGCCCTTTATTTGCCTTTATATTTGCTAAAGTATAAAGCATATTGCTCAATTTTGTAAGTTCTCTTAACTTAACTTTACCCATTTTAATTCTTTTTTTTAATATTAGATTAGGGACTATCTGGCACAGATCAGCATTTCCAGCCCTCTCACCAAAACCATTTATTGTCCCTTGAACCATGACAACCCCATTATCTACACCCACTAATGAATTAGCAACACCAACCCCTGAATCATTATGGAAATGCACACCTAATTTGGCCTTTAATTTCGCATTTTTCAAAAACACATTAACTTCTTTTAATATATCATCTACCTCATTAGGAAGCGTACCTCCATTTGTATCACACAAAACCAAATAATCAGAATTACCCAAAACAGCCTCTTTTATACAATTCAAAGCATAGTCCTTATTATCTTTAAACCCATCAAAAAAATGCTCAAGGTCATATATTACTTCTAGCTTTTTTGACTTCAAAAACTCTACACTATCTCTTATCGCATCTAAATTTTCTTCTGGTTTCCCTTTTAATTGTTTCTCAACATGTTTTAACCATGTTTTTCCAAATATGCACGCCACTTTAGCTTTACTGTCAAGTATAGCTTTTAGGTTATGATCTTCACTAGCTTTTACATTTAATCTTCTTGTGCTTCCAAATGCAACTAATTTAGCATTCTTTAGCTTAAATTTACTAGCTTCTAAAAAAGAATCCATATCTTTCTTATTTGCAGCAGGCCACCCAAGTTCAATATAATCAATACCAAAATCATCCAGAGCTTTAACTACTTCAAGCTTGTCTCTTACTGAAAAATTTACATTTGCACTTTGGCATCCATCTCTTAGTGTTGTATCAAACAGTTTCATTTTGAACCTCAAAGAATGGCTACTCTCTCCTAAGTAAGGAGGGTAGCTTAACATATAATGATTGTAATTATCCCTATAGCTAAGAAAATCTTACTTATACTTTGTACCATATAGGAATTCTTCATACAGCTATGTATTTTAAATGATATATATAAATCTTTTCATTTGTTATGTTTTTGTCACTCAAAAATGGTTAAAAAATAGAAAGCTTTATATATTGGCAAATGATTCTATTAATCAATTAAACGTGAGGGTGAAATTTATGTTAGTTCAAAAAGATTTTTTAAATAAACTAAGGGACTTTGGTCTTAATACTTATGAGAGTAAAATATGGACTGCTTTGCTGTCAAGAGGGGTTTCAACAGCAGGAGAACTTTCAGACATAGCAGATGTTCCTAGAAGCAGAAGTTATGATGTTCTAGAAAGCCTGGAAAAGAAAGGATTTATCTTAGTAAAACCTGGAAAACCGATTAAATATATTGCAGTAAAACCAGAAGAAGTAATCGAAAGAGTAAAAAACAAAGTAAAGGAACAAACAGAACAGCAATTAGAGCTTATTGAAAAATTAAAAACAGAAAAAGTTCTAGATGAACTTAATGTATTACATACTCAAGGCTTAGATTTAATCGAGCCAACAGATTTAACTGGTGCAATAAGGGGCAGAAAAAACATATACCATCATTTAGCAACAATGATAAAAAACGCAAAAAAGAGTATAACCATCGTAACTAGTACAGATGGAGCAATCAGAAAAAGAGATGCTCTTTCAAAACATTTAATAGCGGCAAACCAAAAAGGGGTTAGTATAAGGATAGCTTCCCCTAATAATAAAGAACTAAAAGAATTATCTAAAATAGCAGAGATTAAACAAACAAATCTAAAATCCAGATTTTGCATTGTAGATAGCAAAGAGATTTTGTTTATGCTTATGGATGATGAAAAAGTACATCCAAGTTATGATATAGCAATCTGGGCAAACACAGAGTTTTTTGCTAGTGTTCTAGATAAATCATTCAATTCATTTCTAAAGAAATAATTTGGATTTTTGTCGGTCTAAAGACCCATATAGGTCTCTAAAACCGCAGGTTTTATATACTACTTATTATGATATATACTCAATTGATATTTATATTAAAAAAGAGGTGGAAAAAATGAGTTTAGGCGTTTTGGAAGTTACTTTAGCTATAGTTGTTGGCACACTAGCGGCAATTGTGTATTCATTAAGGATTTTAGTCTTAATGGAAAGAAGGATAGCTCGGATTGAGATGCATGTTGAGAACGTTATTGGTAAGATAATGAAAGAAGAGCTAAAGATCGAAAAAAAGCTGAGAAAGCGAAAATAAATTTTCTTTTTTCTTAATCTTTTTTAATTGTTTATAAAGTATAAAAACAAATTTTTTAACTTTGTTTATAAAGTTCTTTCAACTTTACTAAACTAAGAAAAAGCGTAGCTTTTTCTGTTACTAAACTAAAGAAATTTTGTCTATCTCATTAGATTTACAAAATTTCTTATTATTTATTTCTTATTATTAATCTTTTATTAATTCTTCAAATAATATTCCTTTTCTTTCTGCTTTTTCTATATTTATCATAAATGATTTATTTGTTTCTTCAAGATCTTCTAAAGTAAGGAACATCCATGGTTTTTTACTAAACTTAACAGCAACATAAGCTTCAGAATTAAACAACTCTGCAAATTCCCTCAACTGTTCAATATCTTCTTTCTCAATATACTTACTGGCATCTTTTGATGTTTTACACTCTATAGCCAATTTACGCAATTTATTAGTTGCCAAAATATCTGCAGAAGGATACCTCATAGAACCAGAACCTGCAATACGAACAGAAGCCCATTTATTAGCCCAGAACTTATGGATCAAATCCCTTTCAGCATTTATCCCTTTACTTTTCCTGCTCATTTACCAAAACCTTTTTTGAGATTTAAAAAACCTATAAATATACATTATACTTTAAACACCATAAAATCTCTTGCCGCCACAACATTATCAAAAACATCTTTTGCATCTTCTTCAACTTCTTCAGTTGTCTTATACCTAGCTGAGAAATGAGTCAACACTAATTTCTTAGCATTTGATTGATTAGCAATCAACCCAGCCTGCTTCCCAGTCATATGTTTATAATCTTCACCTTTTTCCTCTAGCTTTGAACTGTATGTAGATTCACAAATCAATAAATCAGCATCCTTTGCTAGTTTAATAGCATTATTACATGGCACAGTATCTGCTATCACTGTTATCTTCTTGCCATTTTCAATATATGTAACCTCTTTTGGATTTACCTTTTTACCATTAACAACGACTGGTTGATTATCTTGCAATTTACCCATGAGTGGACCATTTACTACCCCTAATTTCTTTGCTTTTTTAGCATCAACATGCCTTATATCTTTTTGAACAAAACTATACCCATAACAAGGAATGCCGTGCTCCAGTTTCAACGTCTCTAAACAAAATTCATTACCTTCAAAAATGATTCCATCAGAAATTTCTTTGATTTCAATTTCAACTTTTCTATCAAACACAAATGCGTTGAACATAGCTTCAAACTGCTTTTTCGTTCCTTTTGGCCCATATATCTGCAATGTTCTACTATACTCAGAAGTACCTAATGTAGATAAAACACCTGGCAAACCAAAAACATGATCCCCATGCCAATGAGTAATTAATATCTTAGTAATCTTAGTTAATGGAATGCCCTTTTGCTTAAACTGCCTTTGCATCCCCTCACCACAATCGATTAATATACCTTCATTCTTATATCTAATAAAAACACCGCTCTGATTCCTTTCTTTTGTCGGCACCATCGATGAAGTGCCTAAAATTACAACTTCCATTTCATTCTATAAAATGTGCTACTTTATTTAAATCTATTTGAAAATTCAAATAATTTTCAAAGAAATTAATTAGAAATTTTAGAATAAACTTTCAAATGAATCTAGCGGAAAAATAATCATTTCCGGCTGCGTTGAAAATATAGGTTGCCATCAATTCGTGAGCTTGATAGATAATCACTTCAAACTGACAAGGGGGATGTCCCTTACGGGGAATGTCAGTTATCTATACCAACTTCCAGAAGCGAACCCGATGGCAACCCGAACGTAGTGAGATTTTCAACGCAGCCAAACATTTCCAAAACATTTTTAAACATCAAATCAACAATAAAAGGAATATGTCTAAAAGAAAAAAATCAAAAACACAAAAAGAAGAAATACAAGAACTAAAAAAACCACAGAAGGAAAACGTGGAAGATTTAGATAAGTCAAAGACTTCTCAAAAAGACCCAGTTAAATCCACATTTTCAGAAGAGCGGACTATAACTGAAAATTCAAACGAAGCTAGAGAACTCTATAATCAAAGCAGATATGGCACCATGTTAGATGATGGCAAGGTACAGCTTTCATTATTAGAATCACTTTACTTGATGGAAAAGAAAAGATTGATTGTTTTAGACGGTAGAAATAAAAAGATTGATTTTGAAAAATTCCTAAAAAAGGCAAAGAAACTAGAACCAAAATTCTGGATAAGGTATTCTGTTTTCAAAGATATGCGTAATCGTGGATATATAATAAAAACAGCATTAAAATTCGGAGCAGACTTCAGGGTTTATGATCGGGGAGTTAAACCAGGGGAAGACCATGCAAAATGGATTGTTTTTCCAGTACACGAAGCATCAACATTAACCTGGCATGAATTCTCTGCAAAAAACAGGGTTGCACATTCTACAAGAAAAAAATTATTATTGGGTGTAGTTGATGAAGAGTCAGACGTAACTTATTATGAAGTCGCATGGAAACGGCCCTAGTCCTCAACAAGAAGTAAAAACGCATAATAAACTATATAAACTTCTTTAACTTATCTCAAAACATGGAAGACAATAGGGGCAAAATTCTGGAATTTATAAAACAAAAAGGACCTGTTCTCCCAATAGATGTAGCAAAACACATAGGCTCAAACATACTGATAGCATCAGCACATTTATCCGAATTAAGCTCAAACAAGAAAGTCAAGATTTCTAATGTTAAATTTGGGGGCGGATCCCCATTATACTATTTGCCTGGTCAGGAATCTCAACTGCAGAAATTTTCAGATAATCTGAATGAGAAAGACAAAAGGGCATATGATCTATTATCTCAAAAAAAGATATTGCAGGATTCTAAAGTAGATCCCTTAACAAGAGTTGCATTAAGGGCAATAAAAGATTACGCAGTTCCATTACAGGTAAATTTTAAAGGTAATTCAGAGATATTTTGGCGTTGGTATCTATTAACAAATCAGGAAGCAGAAAACCTGATAAAACCCTTATTTCAAGAGGATTCAAAACCAAAACTGACAATCCCCAAACCCCAATCATCACAACCCCCTAAACATGAAGTTAAACAGGAAACCCCCCAAGATCATGAACCAAAAAAACCAGTTGAAACAACTAAAAAACAACAACCAATAGAAAAAATAGAACCCAAAAGAACTAAAGAAGAAGTACAAAAAACAATACAACCAAAAAAACCAACCAAAGAATTAGGAAATGATTTCACAGGACAAATCTCAAAATACTTTGTTAAAAACAATATAACTGTTTTATCTAAAGAAATAATCAGAAAAAGTGAAATAGACTTTATTATACAGGTTCCTTCTGCCGTCGGTAATCTGGAATATTATTGCAAGACTAAAAACAAGAAAAAGATAAACGATGCAGACCTGGCATCTGCATTTGTACAGGGCCAACTTAGAAAACTACCTGTCTTATTCTTAACAAATGGAGACTTAACAAAGAAATCTAAAGAGATGCTCCAAAAAGATTTTAAAGGGATGGGCGTAAAGGCAATATAGAATGGGCGTAGCAATAAACGATTTATTGATAAAAAACGAGATAGAACTAGATTCATTGATAGGAAAAACATTAGTCGTAGATGCCCCCTTATGGCTTTATCAATTCCTTTCATCAATAAGACAGCCAGATGGTTCTTTATTGTCAGATTCAAACGGAAACACTACCTCACACTTAATAGGTCTTTCTTCAAGAATACCCAAACTGATGACTAAAGGCATTAAATTAGCATTCTGCTTTGATGGAAAAACCCCTGACCTAAAAAAACAAGAAAGGGAGAGAAGAAAAGCACTGAAAATAAAAGCAGAAAACCTATATCAAGAAGCAGCAAAAAAGAAAAATATAGATGATATGAAAAAATATGCAGCAAGAACTACTAGATTAACAAAAGACATGATTGAAGAAGCAAAAAATCTTCTGGATGCTTTTGGAATTCCAGTTATAGACTCCCCTTCAGAAGCAGAAGCCCAGGCATCTCATATTGTAAAGAACAAAGGCGCATACGCCGTCGCTACAAACGATGCGGATGTTTTGATGTTTGGATCACCTAAACTGATTAGAAATATAAATCTTATCGGAAAAAGAAAGAAAACAAGCAAATTAGCATACCAATCAGTAAAACCAGAATTAATAGATCTTGCAGAAAACCTGAATCATTTAGGCATAGACAACGATCAACTAATAACACTATCTATGCTTGTAGGTACTGATTTTAATGTTGGCGGGATAAAAGGCATAGGTCCAAAAAACGCATTAAAACTAGTAAAAAAACACAATTCAGATTTTGACAATCTATTCAAAGAAACAAAATGGGATGAACATTTCCAATTCCCTTGGACAGATGTATTCTACCTAATAAAAAACATGCCCACCACAGACAACTACAGATTAGAATGGAAAACCATTGATGAAGAAAAGATAATGAAAATATTAGTAGACAACCACGATTTCTCGGAAGAACGGGTAAATAACACCATAAAGAAATTGGTAGAAGAAAAAGAAAGCAAACAACAGAAATCATTGGCAGATTTCTGAGCATTAAAAATGAAATTTTTAATAAAACAAAAAGGATTAGGCGATTTTTTCTAAAAAATGAACAATACCAAAAACCCATTAATATTGCCTACTACTATAATCTCTATAAAGAATTTCCTAACAAACTCAGTTATATTTTTTCTTCCAATATACTTTGCAAATATTGGATTTTCTGGATTTCAGATAGGCATTATATTATCCGTTTTTGCAGTAACCTCTTTATTATCCTCTGTTTTAATTGGATTATTTAGTGATCGATATCCTGTAAAATATCTCTCGATCATCAGCTTCATGCTATTGACTGTTTACACTTTCGGGCTTTCAACTTCAAAAAATTTCTGGATTATCCTGCTCTTGTTCACTTTAGGTGGTTTAGGAAACAACATATCAAATATATCCCTTACAAGCTTTGTTTTAAAGCTGATAAAAAGAAAAAATGCAAAAAGAAAACTAGGCATTTTCAACTCAACTATCCAAGTAATTTCTGGGATAGGGGCATTAGTTGGCGGTTTATTCATAGCAAAAACAAATTTTACAAATATATTCCTTACACTATCCATACTATTTTTAATCACAACAATATTCAGCTTTTTCATAAAAAAGATAGACACCTTCAAATATAGCATAGAACATTACAAAGGCGATTTATGGAAAAAAGAGATCATTTATTTCATAATCATTATATTCATATTCACATTACATTGGGGTGCAGAAGGAACATCATATGCCCTCTTATTAAAAAACAACTTCAAATTATCTCAAACATCTCTTTCATTATACTTGGGCAGTATGTGGATTTTATATGGTTTTTTAATCTATTTTGTGAGCAGATTCTCAAAAAAACAAGTATTTACTTCTAAAATATTATACACTGGATTGATCCTTTCGGGCTTGGGTCACATTGCATTTGTCTATCCTACTGTATTTTACTCTTATACCTTAAGATTAGTGCATGAACTTGGTGATGCAATTCTCTTCATGTTTATTTACTTGGGCATTCATTTCCATTTCCCTTCAGAAAGAATTGGCGGCACATCAGGGGCCATATTAACTATTACAGTATTGGGCAGATTTGTAGGCTCTTTTATATTTGGTCCTATTGGTGATATATATGGCTACCAATATCCTTTTATAATATCAGGTATCTTAACCCTATTATGTTTAATCGTAGCTGTTAAATATACTCAATTAGTAAAACTAACCACAAGATGACAACCTTAAAACAATCATTAAAAAATAAACTGACAAAAAAACAACTAGAATTAGCTCCAACATCATTTGATACAGTTGGCGATTTAGCGATCTTCTCAGATTTTCCTAAAGAATTAAAAAACAAAGAAAAACTTATCGGAGAAACATTAATAGAGATAAATCACCAGGTAAATGTAGTTCTAAAAAAAACAAAAAAATACTCAGGAATATTTAGAACACCAAAACTAAAGATAATTGCAGGTAAAAGAAGAAAGGAAACAGAACTAAAAGAAAACAACATAAGATTAAAGCTAAATCCAGAAAAAACATATTATTCCATCAGGTCAGCATCAGAAAGAAAAAGAATATCACAGCAGATTAAGGATGATGAAGAAGTATTAGTCATGTTTAGCGGCGTTGGACCTTATAGCATAGTTATAGCCAAAAACAAAAACCCAAAAATAGTTTATTCAATAGAAATAAACCCTGATGCATACAAATACCAGGAAGAAAACATTAAATTAAACAAAATAACAAACATCAAACTTTACAAAGGCGACGTAAAAAAAATAACACCTAAATTAAAAAAGAAGTTTGATAGGATATTAATGCCCCTTCCAAGAAGCGCAGAGGAATACCTTGTTACTGCACTAAAAGCATCAAAAAAGAGCACAATAATTCATTTTTATGATTTCTTGCATGAAAACGAATTCAATTTAGCAAAAGAAAAAATAGACAAAGCATGCAAAACAACAAAAAAGAAATTCAAGATTATTTCTACAACAAAATGTGGTCAGTTCGGTCCAGGTATTTATAGGCTTTGCATAGATTTTAAGGTGCTATGATTCTCTTTTTATTTCGTTTAACCTTAGTTAAACTCAATCGAGAATGAGTCCTAATTATTGAAAGGGTAATTTCTAAAAAACAAAAAGGGGGTCGCCTTGAATAACTCATAGAAGAAGATATACTTAATCATTCACAAATTCTTTCTTCTTTATCTCTAACAAGTGTAAAACCTGCTCCGATACCTTCTGATTTAACCCTGATATTCATTCTACTTAAAGCACTCTCCAATCTTTCTTCAGTTACTGTAATATCTCGTCCTTCTTTTTTAAACGTAAATATTTTAAAAATGCCTTTAAAGAAATTATTAACTATACCCGACCAATATCCTCGAAGAGGTGGATCAATTTTTAGACTTGTTTTGAATTTACCATATTCATCAGTTTTTATTTTCATATCTCTCCATCCAGTTACACCCCCATATCCTTGTTGGATAATTAATCCCTTATTGGGATCAAAACCGTCTCCATAGATTACCACTTCCTCTCCAACATTACCATAATCTGGAATAACTGAAATAAATTTATTAATTCCATCCCCTTTATCTGTAATTAATACTTTATGAGCAATAAGTGTTTCAGTTCCTCCTTGTTCTTTAAGTTCTAGAATATTATCTTCATTAAGTTTTACATTTAACTCTTCAGTTAAATCCAAATAAATCCTTCCATAATCAGTTCTTATAGTTTTAGCAAATTTATCATTTATGTATAAATCATTAAAACTACAGAAATCATCAAAATCTTTTCCTCTTACTTCAATATTAAGATAATGATTTAAATTTCCTTCCCATGTATCCATCATAGACTGTCCAATTACTGCATTTGTGTAATCTACAGATTCTAATTCTATTAAATTTTCTTCTTTTTTTGCATTAAATTTAATTCTTACAGCATTTTTCTCAGGATTACGATATATTGTCCTCATATCCAATAATACCAAAGAATTTTCACCTTCTTTTATTATTGAAATCATTTCCTCAGTTATAGGAAAAGAAACTTCATCAGTATCGGCAGAATATCCTCTCATACCACTAGTTATCCCAACAGATCTTCCAACAATAAAACCATTCATAATTAAATATAGCGGTCCTGGTGCAGGAACTTGTATAGATGTAGTGCCAAAACCCTTTGCTCGAACTATGAACTCTTGAGCAGATGTTATCTCGAAAGAGATTATTTCTGGTTTTGGATCTACACACTTACTTTCGGGATTTATAATTTGACCCAATGGACAACATTCACCTGTATTTTGATTTATTACTTGTAAATCATTAGGACATTTACCTATATGTTTAGCATTAACATAAGGAATTATTAAGAAAGAAATCATAATTATTAAAAAAACTCCATTTAATACAACTCTTTTTTTTATCATACTATTTATTTTAGGGAATTATCTATTTAAATGTTTCTGAACGGCGACCCCTTGATTCTTTATTCTGAAGAGCCTTCGGCTTTGATAAATAGAAATTGCCCTTGATGTTTTTAGTGGATTGCCCTTCGGGCTTTAAGACGGACTCATTCTCGACTTTTCGGACGAAATTTTCCCCCACTACGTAGGGGAAAAGGATTTAACAGGGCTTATGTGGAAAATTCTGTCGCTTACGCTAAATTGCCAAGCAATTTCCAGAATTTTCCCAAATTCAAATCCCATCTCTGTATCGAAAAATCTCCAGCTCTCGCAAGCAGAGGGAGATTTTTCTCACGAGGGGATTTGAACTTCGCATAAGCCCGATGTTAAACCAACTAATACCTAATTACCCTTATTTGGCAAGTGGTTTTGGCAAGTGAGATTCCTTAAAATTTAAGGATTTCAGACCTTCTAAAGCTAAAATACATTCTCACTTGCCACTTGCCAGACACCCCCATAGGGTATATAAAGGACTAAATCTACACTTAATGTAAAAAAGAGACTACGCAAAACACCTAAATAATGATTTTCCGCTTAGCATAAAATCAATTATGCAGTTTCGCTCCAAAGCATCTTTTTTCACACCACATTGATTTCTTTTGAAATAAATAAAAAAGAAATAAAAATAAGGTGATTTGAAATGGATTTAGAAGATCAAAAAATAAAGATTTGTAAGTTAAATTCAGGTAGTTCAGAAGCTGAAAGAATCAAAAACATATTAATGTCAAATCCTAATGCTGTCTTTGATATTTTGACTATGGCTGGGCTTTATAATCAGATTTATGATAATAACTTAAGTAATATGCGGGTGTCAACCATAATATCAAGGTTATATACTAAAAACAAGCTAATACGGACCCCTACACAATTAAATCTAGGGTATATCTATAGCGTTTCAAACAAACGAAAATTAGACGAAATCCATAGGAATCATTTATTGTCTTATGATTTTGATGATAATGAAATGATTTTAGGCATGATAACTCAAAATAAGTTTGAAAAATTAAAAACTGACAGCAAATTAGACTTTTCCAAAATAAAAGCTTTTGATTTCATTAAAAAATATGGTCTAAGTTACCCATACAATTCAAAAATATTGAATTTTTTGACTGCTAATTTTGGATTTTTATTATGTGATGGACATATAACTAAGAATTTACAACAAATGAGGTACTTTTTTTATAGAGAAAAAGATGCTATTTCTTTTAAAAAAGATTTCAACTCAATTTTCCAACATGAATATCTCCAACTCAAATACAGATGTTATTGTTTCAGAGTCAATTTTTGTAACGGGTCTTTTGCTACCTTATTCAATTTTCTGGGTGTACCTAGTGGCAACAAAGTATTTCAACCATTTTTAGTTCCAGATTGGATTTACCATGGATCAGATGATATTAAAAAAACCTTTTTATCGATAATTTATGGAAACGAAGGCGCAAAACCTCAAGACAATAGGTGGAGAATCCAATTTGTTCTATCTAAAACTAAAAAATATGTTCCAAATTTATTAGAATTCATGAATCAAGTAAGGGTAATGTTATCCCATTTCGGTATTACAACATCCCACATTCAATTAAGAAAACAAAAAGGTAGACAGTTTCATGGACGTTTTTACATTAAAAGAAAAAATAACTTATTGAAATTCTATAATCAAATTGGATTTGCATATGCTTCTGAAAAACAAGAAGTCTTAGAAGACCTTTTGAGGAGGCATAAGCTTATAAACTAAGTTATATTCTGACTATATTGCGTGTGCGAGGACCTAGTGAGCACCCGATGAGCGAAAGCGATGATTAACGGAAAGTAACTGACGAGCACACGCCATTTTTTATACAAAAAATACTTTCAACATAACGCCTAAAGAAATCATACTAACCAAACATTCGCATATAATCTTCGCCTTCTAACTTCTCTTCCTGCTTAACTTTTTCTATAGCTTTTAAAAAATCCTGTTTTGTAATCTTGGTTCTTTCTTCACGGATAGCAAAATATCCAGCTTCAGTACAGGTAGCATGTATCTCTGCTCCTGAAAACCCTTCCATTTTCTCAACAATGGATTTTGGATCAACTCCTTTATCTAATGTCATATCCTTGCAATGAATCTTAAATACTTCTATTCTCCCTTCTTTGTTTGGTACTGGCACTTTAATTAATCTATCTAACCTTCCGGGACGAACAATAGCAGGATCTAATATATCTTTCCTGTTGGTTGCACCTATAATCTTAACATCACCCAACGCTTTAAAACCATCTAATTCAGCAAGTAATTGCATAAATGTCCTATTTACTTCTCTTTCACCAGAAGTCCCTACTTCCATCCTCTTAGCAGCTAAAGCATCAATTTCATCTATAAATACAACAGCAGGTGCCTTCTTACGAGCCATCTCAAATATCTCTTTAACCAACTTAGCACCTTCCCCAATAAATTTCTGGACAAGTTCCGAACCAACTATCTCAATAAATGTGGAATTAGTACTTTGAGCAACAGCCTTGGCGAGTAAAGTCTTACCTGTTCCTGGAGGCCCATATAACAATACACCCTTTGGGGGTTTTATTCCAACTTTCTTAAACAATTCAGGCTTTTTCAATGGTAACTCAACAACTTCCTGAATTTCCATTATTTGTTTATCTAATCCACCTATCTCATCCCATGTTATAGTTGGTTTCTCGATTATCACAAACTTCTCAACATTAAACTTCTTTGCTGTAGATATCTTCTTGATTATGGTCAGGTTCTTTTGTTCAGCCAATACCATATCCCCTGCTAAGATCTTACCGCATCCATCAGAAATATTAACACAAAATTGATTGCCATTAGGTATAGATATTATTGCTGTTTTATCATTTACTTCTCTAACTTCACAGACCATCAATGGGGGATTCCGTAATTTATCAATCTCCTGCTTTAACTTATTCAGTGTTTCTTTTAATATCTTATTTTCTTCTTCTAAATGATTAGTACTCCCAGTATATTTGTAAATAACGCTATCTAAAACATTCTTATCATTAATCCCTGTCGGAGTCATACACTCTATAATTACCCCCTCATTTAAAAACCTTCTGGATTTACAAAGGCTGCGTTGAAAATATAGGTTGCCATCAATTCGTGAGCTTGATAGATAATCACTTCAAACTGACCAGGGGGATGTCCCTTACGGGGAATGTCAGTTATCTATACCAACTTCAAGAAGCGAACCCGATGGCAACCCGAACGTAGTGAGATTTTCAACGCAGCCGGATTTACAAAGTAAATCCACAATGGTTTAGAAATAAGAAATTTCTAAAACATTATATTTTACAAAAGCAACCTACCATTATCCATTATTTTTTTACCATCAACAAATACAGTAGGTTTAGAAATAACACCATCTAAATGGACTGGTGCATTAGTTTTTCCGCCACCAAAACTAGAATTATCACCTATAGCTATATGAACAGTCCCATCAACTTTCTCGTCTTCTAAAATCTTGCCAGTTATCTTAGCTTTATAATTAGTACCTATAGCAAATTCAGCAATATTATAGACATTCTTATCTTTAAATTTCTTAAGTAATTTAACCAATTCTTTTGTTTTCTTACCACCAGTAATATTTTTTACAAACCCTTTTTCAATTTCCATTATCATATTTTCATTTAGTTTACCAAAACCAGCCATAGATTCATCAATTACAACAACTCCTGAAGTTTTACCTTCAACAGGTGCAAACCCTACTTCGCCAGCAGGTAAATTACCAAAATCTCCCTTTTTATGATAAAATCCATCATCATTAAATAATTCATTATTAAGATACATAATTAAATCACTGCCTTTAGCAGTTACAAGCCTTAATTTATTCCCTTTTTGGAATACCCTTCGTATCTTTTCATTTTTCTTCTTTATCTTGCTATAATCTGCAGTCAAAGTTCTTTTCATCATATCTATTGAAATTCCAGGCATGCTTGCAACCCTAGTGCCATTCTTACATGCATTTCTCCGAGCATCAGTATGGGATAAAGATTTTGTAGTCACCATCACAACAACATCATATTTCTTTATTTCTTTTGCAATGTCATTTGGTGGCTCTTCTCCACTAACCTTCCCAACTTTAGTCTCTATTTTACTTGCAGTTTTACATATTTTATTGGCTTTTTCTAGAATAATCTCAGCTATATCTTTCTTATTTCTATCATAGACAACAAGAAAGCTTTCACTTTTATTTAAACCCATACAAACCTTAAGAATATTATTAGCAGCAGTATCTAAACTGTCCATTCTAAATCACAAAACACCCCAATCTCCTATTAGTTATAAACAAAACAAGAACTGCCGTCGGGGCGGGAAAATTAATCTGGTTGTACGATTGTGGGGAGGACTTAAGTTTGTTGTTAAACAACAAACTCACCTTTTTTTAGTATTCTATGTATCTTTTTATTCTTATCAACACCATAAATATCTAATTTCTGTCGTGGAGCATTCACTACAATATCCCAATGATACATTGTTTTTCTGTCTGGTTCAAACCCTAAGCCCAAAGCAACATGAATCATCCTTGCAATCTTTTCATTAACAATAAGATAATTGCAAAGTTTTGCTTTTGGATTTGTATTGATCGCAAATTCCCCTATATTCCAGAAGTTTCTCTTATAGACATCAACAACTTCTTTTGGTAAACTCCCACTTTTTGCTATGTCATTGATTTTTTGCCTTGCTTCATTCCTTTCCCTTATCATAGCTTCTTTTAATTTTTTTGGAGCTTTAATTACTTTATACTTATTACCATTAAACTCAACAATTATTGGTGACTTTTCAGGTATCATATAACTCCTATCAATATTGATAACAACATCCCCCACCATCATTCCATGAATATTCTCTGGAGTAACAAACGTTTCACCAGATGGGAAATTAGCATACGCTCCTGCTTTTACTTTTGTTCTTTTATAATGTTCTTGATCAACTATAGTTCGAACATCAGAATCAGAAGCAGTAAAAAGCCGCCTTACTTTCCTGTCTTTAGTGATAAGATTAACAGTAAAATCAGTTTTATAACCATCAACAACCTCACCAACTACCCTAACATGATCGCATTTATTCAGGATATCCCTTATTACCATACTTCTTTTTCTTATTTTATTATAATCTACATTACAGGTCTCAATAAAGATATCTATTGGTAATGTTTCCGTAACTGCATACCTCATCATAGGGTCCCTTTTCTCAAATGCAGTCTGAGGTTCATATCTATCTTTTAACATAAGCTGCCCAGGTGAACTCCATCTTGTTTTCTTATCTAACGAGGGATATCCTATTGCATCACCAAAAAAATGCTTGCCATAATACCCTTTAGCATGAATCCCAAAACCTGCTTGAGTGTGATCCATTTTATTGATTTTTATTATATCAGAAAATGCCTTATATTTCTCAAATACTTCTTCATCAACATCCTTGCTTAACTCACAGCCCCTAAGTGTAGTTACTAAATCTGCAGTTCTGACTGGTTTAGCTAACAAAGAAAACCTGTTAGAAGAACTCCCTATTCTCAGATTGACCTTAAACTTCTTTGCAGCAGTCGCCATAGCTAAGGTGATGCTATATGAATCAAGATAATCCTCTAATGGCAGTTCAGTATTCTTTTCAGAAGGTATTAAGACAAAACCAACACCTACTTTTTCTCCTCTTTTAAGGTCATAACCCTGTTTCCATATCTTAGATGCAGTCTCCAATAATCCCTTCCATTTGTATATCTTATGCCATCTGTATTTATAATCCAATTCTAATGTTCCTGAAAAACCTTCATCCTCAGCTTTAAGTATGATGTCTGGTCCTTTGAATATGTCCTTGAATCCCTTTGTTTTAGTCCTTTGATTTACAGAACTGACAAATGCTTTCAAAGCAGCTGCTTTCTTTGTTTTTAGCTTCTTCCTTGTGAGATCATCATAAGCATACCATATATCCTTCAATATCTCAAGATTAGTATTACTCTCATCCATGACCATAACATGCATATCCCCTCCTAAATTATGTATTGCTCTAGACATGGGCGCTATAGAAAAAAACGCCTTACGTTGTTTTAGACCAAGAATTACAAAAATGACTTTATCTTTAACTTTGCCATCTAATTTTTTTGTATAATATTCTACTTCCGCATTAAATGTTTGTAAATTGTATTTCATTTTACGTTTTTTAGAAACTAGAAAGTTAATAAAGCTTTTCTTTTCTAATTAGTCTTAATAATCTAGGATTATTAACCCTTTTTTAATCTTTGTTAAGACCTCAACTTTTTTCTTAGTGACTAGCACATCATCTTCTATCCTCATACCAAAATTATTGAGATATATTCCTGGCTCGATTGTAAATACCATATTCTCCTTCACTTTATGCTTCGAACCATCTGTTAGATTAGGAAATTCATGGATCTTTATGCCAAAACCATGCCCTAGCCCATGTGTAAAGTACTTAGCATAATCCCCTAATCCTTTCTTAACATTATCAAATAATTTATAACATTTCAGACCCAATTTAACCTCAGAGATAGCATTCTTCTGAACACCCAATAACATATTATATATCTCAACTTCCTTTTTAGAGGGTTTTCCTATATAGACAGTCCTCGTTGTATCAGTACAATAGTTCATATACCTGATACCAAAATCAATTACACAAAACCCTTTTTTTAGTTTAGTGTCTTCAGTATGGTGGTGTGCTTTGCAGGCATTAACCCCTGAAGCCACTATTGTTGGAAATGCAAGTTCACATCCTTTCTTTCTTGCTTCATACTCCAAAAATGCCTTAACCTCACTCTCTTTCTTAAACTTCCCAAAATTATTAAAACAGTTGGCTAAGATAGAATCAGAGATCTTACACCCTTTTCTTATTATTTCAATCTCTTTATTTGTTTTCACTTCACGGATATTATACAGATCTTTTCTCAGATCGACAAATCTACATTTTTTAAGAACACTCTTGAAAACATCCTTTAATAATAATGTAAAATCCTCTTTATTTATCCCTACCCTATTGCCTTTTATCTTGTTCTTCTTCAGAATCTCATTAGTAAATTCAGACAACCGTTTCTTGCTCTTGGGAGAATAAACCTTTAACCCATCAGCCCTGGCTCGCTTGGCTTCCATCCTATTGACTATCATGAAAGGCTTTTTATCTTTTGGAATTATCAAAACACCAACACCACCATAACCAGAGAAATAAGCCATATCATAATCAAATCTGGCAAAATCTATATTTGCAGCAAGGAAAAAATCAATCTTTTTCTCCTTTAAAACTTCTTGAAATTCCTTTATTTTCATATTAAAGGTAAAATATATAAAGTCAATATTTAAATATTATGTTTAATGAGGCAAATTACTCCAAAATGCAAAAACTAAACCTAAAAAATAAATTAACTGTAATATTAGAAAAAAAACAAACAGAAACTATAACTTTGCAAGTTACAGTTAAGGTAGGATCTAACAATGAGAATAAAAGACTAAATGGGATCTCGCATTTTCTGGAACATATGATTTTTGAAGGTACAAAAAAAAGAAAGAACTCCAGAACAATATCCAACGAAATAGAAAGCATTGGTGGGGAGTTAAATGCATATACTTCTAATGAAAGAACCTGTTTTTATGTTAAAGTCCCAAAAAAGCATTTCAAAAAAGCATTAGACATACTTTCAGATATAATTCAAAACTCGATTTTCGACGAGAAAAAAGTAGAAAAAGAAAGAAAAATCATCCTAAAAGAGATAAAAATGCATAAAGATGATCCAAGATTTCACGAATGGATTTTATTCACTAAAGCACTATTCAAAAAACACCCTGCAAAACTTCCAACATACGGGACTGTAAATGCAGTAAAGAACATAAAAAGAAAAGATCTTATCATGTATTACAATAAATACTACATTCCAAATAATATGGTCCTTTCAATAGTAGGCAACCTAGGAAAAGATACAATAAAACAGATAAAACAAAAATTTAACATCTTCAAACCTAATAAATTACCTCAAAAAAACAATACGCCAGAACCAAAACCCCATAATATAACAATAAAAAAAGAGAAAAGAAAGATTTTAAGTTCATATATGGTATTGGGCTACTTGACAAGTAATCGGTTAAGCAAGGATTCTTATGTACTGGACGTAGTAAAAGCAATACTTGGCAAGGGCCAGTCAGGGAGAATGTTTGATGAAATCAGAAACAAAAGGGGCCTTGCTTATGAAGTAGGGGTTCACCACGACCCCTCTATTGACAATGGTTTTTTTAGCGTTTACTTAAACACAGATAAGAAAAATATCAAAAAAGTCATAGGGTTAATTCTAAAAGAATTCGAAAATCTAAACAACTTAACTCAAAAAGAACTAGACGAAGCAAAAGGCTACCTCATAGGGCACCATATTCTTGATAATGAAGATACGCACGATCTTGCAGACGAATTAGGTTATTGGGAAAGTATAAAAGATGCAAATCTTCTCAATGATTATATTAAAGAAATAAATAAAGTAACAAAAAAAGAAATCTTAGACATATCAAGAAAATACCTCACAAAGAATTATACATTAGCAATAATAGAACAAAGTTAACGTGTTACATTAAAAGATTTAACTTTATCAAGCAATTCCTTTGCTTTTCCTTTCTCAAAATGTTTCCTTACTGGTTCGATTAATTTATTTATAGAACTAGAAACACCCTGTTTTAGATCCATTGGATGCAACTCTTTTTTAGCAAAAACATCCTCTAATTCATCATAAGACTTAAACTCTAGATCTCCACCCCATTTAGCAGGTCTTTCAATCTTTAATATATCAAACTTCTCAAATACTAGATATTTACAATACTCTAAAATTGGATTCTCCTCAATAATCCCTTCAGGACAATAAGCTTTTTGAATCTTTCTTTGTATGTCTTTTTCTGAATCAGTCATAAAAATAGCAGTATCTGGTTTTGACTTTGACATCTTCAATTCAATTCCCCTTTCAGCACCAGAGAGATCATTTTTTGGAGGTTGTCCTAACCCCATTAACATATGGTGATGTACAGCAACAGGCTTCCAATAACCTAATTTAGGTCCAACCTCTCTCGCCAGCATATTTACTTTACGCTGATCCATTCCTAATTGAGTAATATCAACATCTAGATGAAATATATCTGCAGCTTGCATACAGGGGTATAATATCTGAGATGCCTGCAGAGCATCTTTCTCACTCCTGCCCATTATCTGGCTGCATCTGATAATTCTCTTAACTGTGTTGTTCCTTGCTACTTGCATTACCTTTGCCCAATAAGTATCATCCTTTACCAACTCAGAACCCCAGATAACCTCAACATTAGACATATCTACGCCAGATGCTTTCCATATTTCCATAAAATACTTGCCCGCAATCTGGATATTCTCTAAGTTTCCACCTAGTTTATTATTAGCCCAAGCATGCCAGTCAGCAATTAATATCTTAAACTTGCAGCCAGCTTCAACCATCTTATTGACATTAACACTTCTTAGAATCCCTTGTGCAATATGTACTTGCCCACTCGGCTCAAAACCATCATAAGCAACAGGATTTTGCTTTTCTTCAAGTAATTTCTTTAGATCTTCCTCTGTTATAATCTCTTCTCCTACTTGTTTTATCAAATTTAACCTGTCGTCTGTACCCATTACAAAACAAAAAACCATATAAATATAAAAACCTTCCCATAAATCATGATATCCGTAACAACTCTCTCAAGCTACTTATATTGCAAAAGAAAACTCTATCTTCAAAAAGTCCTAAAACTTTACGAGCCAATAAAAGCACCACTAATAAAGGGATCAATTAGACACAAAGTATATGAAAACATAAACCTTGCAGAAGAAGAACTGATAAAAACCATAAAAAAAGGAACAACCCTGGAAGACCTGATGGGAAAATACCATCAAAAATACAGAGAACTCTTACTAGAAGTAATAAAACAAAAAAAATATGACTTAAAAAAGTTCAATATACCTCCTCAGGACTTATTTAAACAAACTTGGACGCTAATTCTGGCAGAATCAGAAACACGAGCAGAAACAGTCCATAACTTCATGACAAAAAATAATATTTTTGGAGATGAGTTATGGAATAAATTAACACCAAAGATAGAATCAGAATTAAGAGTAGAATCAAAAACCCTTGGGTTAAGGGGCATAATAGATCAAATAGAAGTATATCCTGGGGGGTTTGTACCTATTGAACTAAAAACAGGAAAAGCCCCCAAAGAAGGTGTTTGGGAAGGTCATAAGATACAATTGATAGCATACGCATTACTGATGGAAGAAAAATTCAATACAGAAGTAAAAGAAGGCTTTGTAAATTACCTAGATACAAAACAAAAAAGACATATAGCCCTAAACCCATTTATGCGTTTAGAAGTAAAAGAACTGATACAAAAAGTAAATCAACTCATAAACTCTGAAAAAATACCAGATTTTGATAAAAATACGAATAAATGCACTATTTGTGGCTTAAAAGAAGATTGTTATGATGAAACAAAACTTAAACAACGTCTGGAAAAGGCAAAACAATCTTAAAAAAATAACAGAAAACCCGTTTTGTAAATCCATGATTTCCAAAAAGTTTATATATGACGAGCTCTTCAACTTTAATAATCATTTAGTATATTGAGGGGATTATCATGGCTGAACAAGATAAGAAATTTTCAAAACAATTAATAAGCAAAACTGTAGTGAGCAAGACTGGAAAACGTTTTGGGGAAGTTGGAGACATAATCTTTGAGACAAGGTCTGGTGAACTGATTCATCTTATACTAAAAAACCCTACAGCATACACAGAAAAACTAGAGTTAGAGAAAGACAGAGAAAATAACATATTGATCCCATTCTCAGCAGTTATAGCAGTTGGAGATTTCCTTGTCGTTGCTGAAGAAGATATCATTTAATTTTTTCTTTATTAATACATTAATTTAAAACAATTAAATATTTAAACTAGCCTTAGTTCTATATTCTCATGGTTGAAAAAGAACAACACGCAATATGGACTGAAAAATACCGTCCTAAGGAATTCTCAGAAATAAAAGGACAAAAAGAGATAGTAAAAAGAGTAAAGGCATTTGTAGAGCAAAAAAACATGCCTCATCAGATGTATGCAGGTCCAGCAGGCGTTGGAAAATCAACATTAGCCCTTGTAGTAGCAAAAAAACTATTTGGTGAACAATGGCACCAAAACCTCTTAGAATTAAACGCCTCAGATGAAAGGGGCATAGATATAGTTAGAGTAAAGGTAAAAGATTTCGCTAGAACGAAAGCAATAGGTGACGTTCCTTTTAAGATAATCTTTTTAGACGAATGTGACGCTTTAACAAGGGAAGCTCAGCAAGCACTAAGGAGAACCATGGAAAACTATACAAGCACCTGTAGATTCATATTAAGCTGCAATTACTCTAGTAAGATCATAGATCCAATTCAAAGCAGATGTGCTGTATTTAGGTTCAAACCTTTAGATAAAGAAGACCAACACGAAATAGTTGAAAGGATCATAAAAGAAGAGGACCTCAAAATAGAAGAATCAGCAAAACAAGCTATAATTGATGTTTCAGGTGGCGATTGTAGGAGATTAGAGAATATAATGCAAAGCTGTACAGCAATATCTAAGAATATAACTGAAGACTTAGTATATAGCTTAGCTTCTGTTGCAGAGCCAAAAGAAGTGAAAGATATATTAAACCTGGCAGTAGAAAACAAATTTGTAGATGCAAGAAACAAATTACTGGATACAATGCTTAATTATGGCCTTTCAGGATTGGATATAATAAAACAGATTCAAAAACAAATCTTAGACTTGGATATAGACAATAGGCAAAAGATGATTTTAATGGAAAAATGTGGTGATATAGAGTTTAGATTAACAGAAGGCTCTGACGAATTTATACAATTAGAAGCATTACTTGCACAATTTACTTTAGCTAATTTAAAATAATTCAAACTGACTGCTACCTCAATCTTTTCTAAACAGTTTAGAACTCTTGCTTAAGTGATTAGAAATTTACTTCTAAGATGGCTTGTATTTACCGTCGGTTTGAATTTTTAGAAATTTCGTACTGAATTAGGTGGTATTTTATACTCAATAAAAATTTATTACGAAATTTAAAATAATTTAGAAAATAAAAGAAAAAATAAAGAGCTTATTGCTCTCTTATTCTTATTTCTCTTTGGATAAGTTCTCTGTATTTATAGTTTAAAGTTAAATCCAATTCTTTAGTATATAATGTATTCTCGTCCATTGCTGCTTTTAACTTACATACAATTGTCATCTTTCCTGCTGAGTCAAATCTTCCTTCATTAATTCTTCCACCAGCTTTACATTCCCATAACTCAGCATCTGAGGATACAAAACTTAATTGATCATATCTTAAGTTGAAATCAGTTTCAACTATAGTTACATCTCCACCACCAACATTCTCAACTTTAAACTCAACAGCTATCTTGCCTGTTCCTGCTCTTTTCTCTTCAGCACTTTTTACTTGGATTGGTGCTCCAGATGAATATACTGTTTTTGATTCATCTACATCACAAATATTATCATCTTGAAGATTTTCTTTAAAGCATATCTTAGGTACAGAAGCATATGTTTTATATTCATAAACAACTTCACCAAAAACACCAACATCATAATGTGCACCACTTAAAGGTACATCATATTTAGCATCTGCAGAAGGATCATCCCCTATCCCGATAGAAGTAAAATCAAGTGTAGCTTCTCCACCTTCTGGATTGTATTCAGTGATTTTTTCAATCACTTCACTATTGGATAAAACACCACCTTCAACAATGCCTTCAAAATCACCAAGTGCAATTCCTTTCAAAGTAACTGTAATTTGATCTGCTGCAACATCTTCTTCTCCTTGATTTTTTATCTCAACCTCTATAGGGAATGTTTCATCCTCAAATATTTCTTCAATACCTGTTTCATCATTATAGACGCCCATATCTAAGAACTCAGCAGTAATTCCTTTAGACCCGCCTAGATAAGGGGACTCTGAACTTGTTGTTGTAGTAGCAGCATTATCACCTTGACAACCAACTAACATCAATAAACTAATTATCAACAATACACTCATTTTTTTATTCATTTCAAAACACCTCGCATTTTCAATATAACCTATATTCAATAGTTTTAACCTTCCCAATATTTAAATCTTTTTCTTCTAACTAAATAATACTTCTTCAAATACCTTAATCTCTTTCTCTACAGAGGAGGTATAACCATAACTTAATCTGATATTCAATGGGGTCTCATACGTTTTTTCTGCTGCAACAGTCTTATCTAATCTACAGAAGATATAACCTTTATCCTCGATTAGATGAACATCACTACCTATACTTGGTCTGCATTGAGTCATTCTCACATTCCCTGCACTAACCCATTCAAGCACTACATTATCTAGTTCTCTCCTATCATACCCTTCATTTGGATTGTTGCCTATATCTCCTTCTTTTATTACTAATCCCTCTCCATCATTGCTTATATATATCTTAAACAAGAAATCATTACTAGTCACATCTTGTTCTACCTTAGTTATCGTGATTGGACCTCCTTGGCTTCCTACACTTATTGAATCATCAATATCACATATCTTCTCCCTTATCCTAGTGCTTCTTGGTTCAGGATCTATACATACAACAGGATTAGCGATAGTCTGATAAAAATAAGAAGCTGTTATTATTAACTTAGGATTATAACTTGGTACTCCCTCAGGCAAGGTCCTTGCATCTATTCTAAATTCAATTGCAGAGTACCCCCCTTCTTCATTATATGGACTTTTACCCTCTAATTCATTTCCTACTAACTCAACACCTTGAGAAATACTTGTCCCTATTCTGGGGTATATGGTCAGGATATTCTCATCATAACCCCCTATCCATAATTTACCTCCAAAATTACCAATTTCATCTGATTGTGGGAAAGCACCTTTATTTCTTACCTCTACCAAAAACCTAACATCTCTATCTCCTTCATATATCTCTGTAGGGGTATCTACAGGCAGCACTAACTCTAATCCATCAGTTCCAGTTCTATAATCAATTTCCCTATTACTACTGCTACCTTTGTCAGTTCTTCTTGAATTACAACCAGATACAACTAATATAAGAACTATAAGAATAACTAATGAAACACCTTTTTTTTGCATTTTAACCATTTAACAATACTCTTTTTATTATCTTATTATATAAACTTTGCGATTTTGAGTGAAAACTGGAAATCGCAATGGTTTAGGAATATTTTATTCCAAAAACCTTACGATTTTACGAAGTAAAATTGTAATGGTTTAGAAAACATCAGTTTCCAAAAACCTTACGATTTTACGAAGTAAAATTGTAATGGTTTAGAAATTCCATTTTATCTATCATCTAAATATCCTTTTAATCTTCACTTTCTCAAACACAGTATCCGTATAACCATAATCAAGAATTATATATAATGGGGATGAAAAAGCACCAACATCATCACTAAATCCTTTTTCATAAGTGCATATAACAGTTCCAGTACCTTCTTCTAGTTTTATCTCATCGATATTACAGTCTAATCTATTAGCTTCTTCAATAGTAGATAAATATGCTCTTATATCAATAAAATCCCATTCAGTTGTTCCAGCAAAACAAGCATCTCTTATATTCCTCTTTTTTACTGCTTTCCCACCACCTACATTGTTTATTGTTATTATAAAGATGGGTTTTACAATAGCAGTATTTTCTCGGGTAGGCAGCATCTCACTTTCTATTTTAGTCACTGCGATTGGCGCACCCTGAGAACTTAAGCTTTTATCCTCAACCTTGCATGCCTTTTCCCTTTTCTTAAATTCATATACATCAGAATCTATACAGACAGTCTCTATAGCTCTAGTTTGATATTCATAACATGAAGTTAATGAAACTACTGCTTCATACGATTCGCTGCTAGGGTCTAACCTACTTAATGGTAATGCATCTGCAGCAAAAGTTATTACATCATAATCTCCATCTGGATATTCTATACTCTTTCCATTTACATTAAATCTCATATGATTATCATCTATAAAACTCACTTCATCTGTAAGCGATCTTAATGAATCTTGTTCTAATTGCATATAATCTCTTTCTAAGTTTAACAACAAAAACCCATTATCAATATCATAAGCACCTTCATTAGCTAATTTAGCTCCGATAAACAAAACACCGCCCTCAAAAATCTCAGCAGATGGTGTTTTTTCAAGAAATTCCATTGTTAAGCCCTTACTACCTTTATATAAATCTGCACTAGTAGTAGCAGGATTAAAATCACTTCCTTTTTTGAAGAATTTAGTCACACCATTGCCCTTACAACCAGATATAAATAGTAAAACCACTAGCATTATCATCACTTTTTTTATTCTATCAATCTTAAGCACTTTCACATCTCCCACTATTCCACCTGCAATTTAATCCACAAGGATCTATACCACAATACTGTGAATTGACATATCGATAGCATTCCCCATCAGATGGACAATCTACACAATTTCTATATTCTCCATTGATAAACCAAGGGACCTTTCCACTATTTAAACAATCAATCTCCTGTTGGGGCAATCCCTCATATCCAGCATTCAACTCATCATTACTTTCATCTACAGGTTCTTCATAATCATTACAGCTGCTACTTTTAGTAATCCACTCACCCCTACTGACAACACACCCATCAACATCACATTCACACCCATCAACATCTTTACATGTAGTTTCACAATCTTTTAGCTCTGTTCTTTCGTCAGCAACAGATTTAACCCTTACATTGATTGTTTTCTTTATCTCATAAACATAATCTGCTTTAGCAGAATAAGAGTAAGGTGCTACTGGTCTGCCATCCATTACATTAGCTATTTCGCCATTAGCTACTTCTATTCCACATCTCCATGATTGATATTTTTTAATTGGTGTTTCTATATTATCTATAACATCATCCCTCATCTTATACATATTATAACCTTCTAAAGAGTCTTCTGTATACTCCTTAAAATCCCCCCCACAATAAACCTCATTATTATCATTATCTCTTTCGTCTTCTTTCTCTAGATTCAACTCCTCAGGGATATGTATTACAACACTATTAATCTCTTTTATCTTACCTTGCCATACATTTTCTAATGTAATCCCCAAAAATGAAGATCCTGCAACATCTCCACTTTCTTTTATTAATCCTATCGGTGGCTTGCGGGTGCCCATCCCTAATTTTGCAGGACCATATGAAGAATCTCCACTATTCTTAGCATCCATAAAACCATAATGTTCAAGGGGATTTTCTAAAGACCTGGCTGTTTTTGAATCCATAAAATAAGTATCCAAGGAAGCGACTACAGGATAAGGAAATTCTGCACTGATTTCTACAATATTTACACCCGGCTTTAATTGCCCTGGTTTAAACCTACATTCAAAAACATCATCAAATTCATCTTCTATCTCAAATTTGCCTTCATTATTAGTTGGGATATATACCCTAATCTCTCCAATTACTTCATTTTCCTTCTCTCCAGATTTACATGCAAGAGCTAGTTCTATAGGTTTCTGACCTTTCAGATCCAGATTCTTTGCTTTTAGATCACCAGCTATAGTTACCTTATCCCCTTCGCTAAATTGTTCATTATCTGGCTTAATATTCTCAAGATACACCCCCAACCCACTGGAAGCATCTTGATTATTGGCTACTTGACTCTCATAATGCCCCCCAGACGCTTCATTAATACCACGTTTAAGCTCAGCTTTAGCTTGTTCAGGAAAACTACGGAATTTATTAAGAGAATTCTTAAAAAAACTTTTTGCTTCTGCTATCTCTTCAGGATTAGCTTGTATCTGTGCCTTTAAATCAACCCAACCATACACTCCATCGACAAGCGCAAGCGTATAAAAAACAACAACAATCAACATTATTCCAGCTATCAAATTACTATTTTTATGCTCACCAGAATAGAAAACTACAAACAAAAACCAGATTGGAAATATGAATCTATTAGTTATCAATACACTTGGTGCAAAATGCCCAATTATCCCAAAACCAAAAAAATCTAATATTAACAAAGCAGAAACAATATAATTAGCCTTCCACCTATCTCCAGAATCCTGAGATATGAATATCCATATGATAAAAGCCATAATCAGATGATGCCACCCACTTATCAAACCACCTAATGAATATATTGAAGATAAAGTTCCTAGAATTAATGCCCAGGAATAAAATCCGCTTCTCTGTTCTTGATCCATAAACCTAATTGAAGCAAACAACATTGCAACTATTATGGCCCCTGCTGTAAATGAAATCCCAATTATGGGGATTGCCCCAGACCCAAAACTATTATTAATAAAATTAGCAACTAATAACAAACCAAAAAACATAATAAGAAAAAAACCAAACTTTTTTGCTTTTGCAATAAATACACTTTCATAAATTAATAATATAACTAAAGTATAGATTGGAAACAAGATAGTCAATAATAACCCCACCCCCCCAGCTTTAACTGCATTAAAATACACATTAAAATCCAATCCACCAAAATGAAGCCACAAATAATCAACAATAGCAACAAAGAATGTTAAGAATATAATCCCGATTGCTAAGAAATTTCCTCCGCCGCCAGCACCACTTCCAGATCCACCTCGCTTAGCCTGCCTAATTTGTTCTTTTACAAGTGCAGTTTGGGCATTTGCAGTAGCTTCTTCAGCATCAGCTTCTCTCCCTTCAGCTTTAGCTTCATCTTCAGCAGCATCAGCTTCTCTTTTAGCAGCCTTAGCTTTTTTATCTTCAGCATCAGCATCCCGACTCGCTTCAAATTTAGCACTCACTTTTGCCCTTAGTTTCTCGGCTAAACTAAGACTATCAGCCTCCCTTTTAGCAGCCTTGACTTTTTCTTCTTCAGCACCTTCTTGAATCCCCCTCCTTTTCTCAGCATCAGCAGCCTGACTCTTCTCAAATTTAGCATTTACTTTTGCCCTTAGTTTTTCAGCTAAACTAAGATCATCATTTCCTCCACTTCCATCTTTTTTAACCATTTTCCATCAATTATTAAATTTTAAACTAGACTTTAACCAATAATAAGAATAAAAAACCATTTTACCTCTCTTCCAACTCAATATTCAATTCAACTATCTCTAGAGTTGTTTTTGGAGTTATTTTGATAAAGTTATTTCCTTCCTCTACCCAATTATCGATATTTCTTTCATACGTCTTTCTTTCCTGGTCAATCCTTGTCAGATGGTCGTTTACGTTTATATCTGCCCTTTTCCTGTCTTCATCATCAACAAACTCTACTCTGACAAATGCATTATAGTCATTATCTTGTATGTCTTCAAAAGTGCTTTCATTGATCTCAAAATAATACACAGCTTCAGGGGCATCTTTTTCAGAAAAACTCAACAAGATTTGTTCAACAGAATAACTTCCCTTATTTGTCTTAAAGAGAACTTTATTTTGTCCAGCACTTAAAGCGCTTATCGGCATCTCTTGTTCATATCTATCATTACACACAGGAACAGAAGAAAACACATTCCTATTATTGACAAAAACATCCAAAACACCAACATCAGTTGAAGATAAGCAATAAGGTATAAACCTAATCTCTGCTTTCTCCATGTTTTGATATTCTGTATCAGATAGACTAAAAACATTCTGGCTTTCTTGTCTGCTTGTATCTGTGATATCCCCTATTATCTGTACACTTTCTAAAGCATATTCATTTGTTGTCCAGAATTTTGCACCAACACTATTAACACTAAATTCTAGTTCATTGCTTCCATCTAATAAACCTGATTTTAATTTTATTGGATTTGCATTTAAGCTAGTGATGCTATACTCATATATCAATTCTCCATTAAGTGATATTGATAAAACACCCTGCCTCTTAGGTACGGAAAAACTTAACATAACATCATTGGTATTCTCAAGATTCTCTATATCAAATTTAACTACCTTGCTTTTTTTATCAAACCAGCCATTCCTTATATATATTGGATTTATAGTATCCAATACTTTTGAGTTTTTTGTTTCAAATATATTCACATTAGGCAATTCTTTATCTCTTACCTTCCCGACAGGATCTAATCTCCCTACATTCTCAGAAATCAACGTTATCAACTCTTCTGTTGAGCTGCCTCCACCTGTTCCTCCAGTATAGTCACTTTCTTCCTCAAGCAGTGCTTTTCTATCTTCAGTTGGAAGAAATAATATGTATATTATAATTACACCAGCAAGTATAGCAACCAGAATAGCAGCATTTAGACCGCCTTGAGCTTTTCTTTTCATGATATCACCTTTTTTGCGAATTTTAGACTATTCTCTAACTTTGATTAAATAATAAATAAATTTATATATAAACTTATTGTTTTACCCCCTTGTGATAAAATAATACGGTTTAGAAATTTATTTAAATTTCTAAAAGTTATTGTTTTAGACCCTTATGAAACAAATAAACTTTGACATTAAGAAA
>Ga0233437_1000609_pt1 | contig 78814 bp, 94 predicted proteins | sample SI_122_August201_FD_182714 | JGI IMG/M metagenome (GOLD analysis project Ga0233437, IMG submission 182714) | Seawater microbial communities from Saanich Inlet, British Columbia, Canada - SI_122_August2016_200_MG | ecosystem: Environmental > Aquatic > Marine > Inlet | place: Canada: British... | reverse complement strand
TGGTTCTTGCCAATCACACCCAAAATACTTATAAATAAACTAACTTTCTCTCAACTATGTTTGTAGAAAAATATAGACCAAAAGACTTCCACGAAGTTAAAGGTCAAGAAAAGATAGTTGAAAGAGTTAAAGCGTTCATAGAAACTAAAGACATGCCCCACTTACTTTTCAGTGGACCAGCAGGCATTGGAAAAACAACTTTATCTTTAATTATAGGTAACAAACTTTTCGGGGATGATAAACAATCCCTATTCTTAGAATTAAACGCATCTGACGAAAGAGGTATTGATGTAGTAAGAAACAAAGTCAAAGATTTTGCCAGAACTAGAGCAATAAGAGATGTTCCTTTCAAAGTAATCTACCTAGACGAATGTGACTCTTTAACTAAAGACGCTCAACAAGCTTTGAGAAGAACTATGGAAACATATTCAAACACATGTAGGTTTATACTAAGTTGCAACTATTCAAGCAAAATTATTGACCCAATACAAAGCAGATGCACTGTTTTCAGGTTTAAACCTTTAACTTTTGAAAATATGAAAGAAATCATCCACGAAATTTCAGAAAAAGAAGGTTTGAAAGTAACAGAAGAAGCAGGTGAAGCTTTATATGAAATTAGTAATGGGGATGTAAGAAAGTTAGAAAATACTTTACAATCGTGTTCTGTTGTCGGTAAAGAAATAACTAAAGATTTGGTTTATGATGTAGCTTCTGCTGCCAGACCAAAAGAAGTTAAGGAAGTTTTGGAATTATCTGTTAAAGGTTTTTTTGCAGATGCTCGTACTTTATTACTTAAAACTATGTTAAATCATGGGTTAAGTGGTGTTGATATTATTAAGCAGATTCAACGTGAAATTCTATCTTTAGATGTAGAAGATGCTAAGAAGATGAGAATGATTGAGAAGTGTGGTGAGGCAGAGTTTAGATTGGTTGAGGGTTCGGATGAGTATGTTCAGTTAGAAAGCTTGATAGCTGGGTTTTGTCGTTAGCTTTATAAATGGCCTGAAATTCTCTTTTTTAAGATGGTAAACTTATATGAGAAACTTGCTATAATTGAATGCAACTATTGTTGTGATGCACGAAAAAAACTTAATGGCTTGGAATCCAGAGCGGAGAATTCACCAAGATATCTTAAGCTTAGCCATGAAGCTAGAAGGCGGGCAATTGCGGAAGTGAAGGAAGCAGGAGATCCAGCGTTTGCTGATGAGATGATTGAAATTTGTTTAAAATGTGATTATTCTAAACCTTGTATAGCCGATAAACTTTCTACGGAAAATTCTGACGAGAAGAGCTAAAGTTTGTTTTTTCTTATTAGCCAAACAGCTGCGAAGATTGAACCAGTTAAATTAAAAAGTAAGTCTAATGCATTGTTATAGTATGTTCCTACTGCTTCAGAAGCATTAAGGAAATATGCTGCAAACAACTCTATTATTTCATAAACTGCTCCAATTCCAAGAGTAATTAATACAAGTGTGAGTAAGAACATTAATTCATTTTGATGGAATAATTTTTTTAGGTATTTTTTGAATAAATTATATATTAATAGGGTAATTACAAAACATCCAAATATGTGCATTATTTGGTCATATCTTATAAAGAATAGCCATGTGTCGTATAGTTTCGTTCCATTGAGATAAATATTGCTTCCTAATAGGTTGGCAAGCCAGAGTATTGAAATTAAAAAGTAATGGTAAAATTGCAGTTTTATTTTATCCTTATAGAGAAATAAGATTATAATAATGCCAACATAGAGTATAATTGAGTAGTATAGAATTTCGTAATTTTTAATCTGGAGTGCCAATCTTGTTAGCAAAATAATATATATGCCGCTAAAGACTGCCAATAGTTTTAGTTTTAATCTATCTTCCATATTTTTAATTTAAATATAAAATTTATAAATCTTTCTTGTCAAGCATATAGAAAAGTGTTATAAATTGATTTAGATTTACACAAAAATATGATATGGGCAGATAAATATTCTCCAAAAAGGTTAAGTGATGTTAAAGGGAATTCTATTTCTATTGAACTATTAGAAGATTTTATTAAAAATTTTAAAAGACAAAGAAGAAAGACGATGCTTATAGCTGGGCCAACTGGAACTGGAAAAACAAGTAGTGTTTATGCTTTTGCTAAGGAAAATGATTATGAGGTTTTGGAATTAAATGCTTCTGATTTTAGGAATAAAGCAAATATTGAAGATTTTATGAATAGTGCAATGAATCAAATGAGTTTGTTTATGAAACCAAAGATAATACTAATTGATGAGGTAGATGGGTTAAGTGGAATGAAAGATCGTGGCGGAGCACAAGCTTTGGCCAAATTAGTTGAGAAATCTTCTTTCCCAATTGTTATGACTGCCAATGATATTTCTTTAGATAAGTTGTCTTCATTAGTTAAGAAAGTGATAACAATTGAATTTAATGAATTAGCTAGCTCGGATGTTTGTGATAGATTAAATGAGATTTGTGAGAAAGAGAAAATAGAAAGTGATGATTTTATAATAAAAAGTATTGCATCTAGAAGTGGTGGAGATCTTAGGGCGGCAATAAATGATTTACAGACTTTATGTGCTGGGGGTTCTTTGGATAAAGAAAGTTTAGAATTAATTGGAGATAGAAAAAGGGAAGAAAAGATGAGTAATATTTTGAGATTAATATTTAAGAGTAAAGATGTAAATTTAATTGAAAGCTCTTTAGATGATGTTAAGTTTGATGATTTGCAAGCTTGGGTCAGTAAAAATGTTGTTTTGGAGTATTCCAAAGAGGATATTCCGGATGCTATTAATTCTTTAAGTTTGGCTGATGTATTTAGGGGGAGAATTAGAAGGTGGCAACATTGGAGATTTATAGTTTATCAAAAGTTCTTTATGAGTTCGGGTGTAGCTTTATCTAAAGAGAAGAAAAGTTCTAGCATTGTTAAGTATAAGAGGCCAAATATTGGTTTAATGGTTTGGCAAAGTAGAATGAGAATTGGAAAAAGAAAATCTATATCTGATAAATTAGCTAGTTATTTTAGAGTTTCAAGTAAAAGAGCTTTTCAAATGTTCCCAGATGTTGTTAATTTAGTTAAAGTTCCAGAAATTCAAGAAACACTTGGTTTGGAAGAGTCTGAAGTAGATTGGATTAATGAGAAATTATTGTGAGAAAGCTAGTTTTCTAAGCCTTTTTAATCTTGCTTGTAAAGTTGGATGTGTGCTCATTAAATTAATCAACATTGAACTTCTAAAAGGATTAGAAATAAACATGTTAGATAGTGCAGGATTTCCGAATTCCATTTTTTTGGAAGAGGAATGAATTTTTATTAATGCTTCTCCTAATGCTTTTGGATCTTTTATTATTTTTGAACCAACTTCATCTGCAAGAAATTCTCTAGATCTTGAAATTGATAAATTTACTAGTGTTGCTGCAACTGGTGCGATTATAGACAAAACAAGTGTTTCTCCAAGATTTGAATCTTTTTTTGAAGAAAAGACTGCAGTCCATCTAGCTAGCATTGCTATATACATCAATGTTCCAGCAATAATTGATGAGATTGTTGTTATTAGAATATCTTTATTTTTTATGTGTGCCATCTCATGAGCAATTACCCCCCTAAGTTCTTTTTCGTCTAAAACAGAAAGTAGTCCGTCAGTAACTGCGATTACTGCTTTTGATTCAGAACGTCCGGTTGCAAATGCATTTGGGTTGTTTGAAGGGATTAGATAAATTTTTGGAGTTTTTACACCTGCCCTTGAGGCAATATCTTTTACCATCTCGTGCAAATTTGGATTTTCGGAATAGTTTAGTTTCCTTGCCTTGTAGATATTTAGGGCAATTTTATCTGAAAACCAAAAAGAAGAGACATTCATAACCAAAGTTATAACCAATGCTATTGTCAATCCAATTTTTCCACCTAGGGCGAAACCCAATATTAGTAATATGAAAGTTAAGCTTAACAATAAAATCCAGGTTTTAAAATGGTCTTTCCACATTTTGTAGGTTTCTGACAGTTAAAGAATATATAAATCTTGTTATCTTCGAGAGAAATATTTAAAAGAGGAATCAAACTCCCTTAAGCACAACATTTGGAGGTTGTTAATAATGAGTTTGAAAAAAGTTGAAACCGGCAGGGCCCCTGAGGCAATAGGACCATATTCTCAAGGAATGCTCTGTCCGGATGATTGTGTGCCCTTTGAAATTTCTGGCCAGTTACCTATTAAGCCTGGGGAAAAAAATCTTATTGTGGGAGATATGGATGCTATGACTCACAGGTCTTTACAAAATTTGGCAGGAATATTGGAGGCTGCGGGAGGAAAGGTTCAAGACTTGGCAAAAGTAAGGGTATATCTAACTGATATGGACCAATTTGAACATATGAATGGTGCCTATGGTGTGTTTATGGAGGGACATTCTCCTGCAAGAGCTTGTGTGGAAGTTTCTGGTTTGCCAATGGGGGCCCCAATTGAGATTGAAGCCGTGGCGTATATCCCTAAAGAAAATATACCTCCCAGATATAGGTAGAATTAATTTCTTTTTTCTTTTTATTAGAAAGTTTTAATAAAGAAAATAACTAGTTGTTTCTATGGCTTACGATATTATTGTCGGTAGAACTCAATCAGATAAAAAAAAGTTTGGTGATGAGGGAACTATTTTCTTAGGCAGGCACTATGTAAAAATGGGGCAGACTGTTTCTTTGAGTTCAAATATTAGAATGGATGTAGCTAGGTCTCATGTTGTTTTAGTTTCAGGAAAGAGAGGTTCTGGTAAATCTTACACCTTGGGAGTTTTGGCGGAGGAAATGTCATCATTACCAAAAGAAGTTTCGGAGAATATGGGGATTTTAATTTTTGATACAATGGGAATATTCTGGACTATGAAATATCCTAACCAAAAAGATGAAGATTTGTTGAGGGGTTGGGGATTGGCCCCAAAGAAATTAGGCACTATCGATATTTATACTCCGGAAGGATTTGTTGAAGAACATAAGAAAAAAAAGATTCCCGTGGATTTTCCGTTTTCAATAAAAACTTCCGAGTTAAATGCGGGAGATTGGGCAAGTGTGTTTAATCTTGATTTGTTAGAACCGGTAGGAATCTTGGTTGAGAAGGTTATTTCTAGTTTGCAAGAGGGAAATAAAAATTATGCTATTGTTGATATTGTAAATAACATAAAGAAAGAGGTTGATTTTGAGAAAAATGTAATAAACGCCGCAATAAACTTATTTGAAAGCAGTTCTAAATGGGGCCTTTTCTCAAAAACAGGAACAAAGATTAAGGATTTGATAAGGCCCGGAAGAGTTTCTATTTTGGATATTAGCGCTTATTCTCAATTATCGGGTAGTTGGAGTATTAAGAATTTAGTTGCAGGATTGATATGTAGAAAATTGCTTAGAGAAAGGATGATTGAGAGAAAAGCAGAGGAAGTAAAAACAATTGAGAGCGGAGAAAGTTATTTTGGTTTTAGTGAAACAAAATCAAAAAGTAGAATGCCTTTGGTTTGGTTATTTTTAGATGAAGCACATGAGTTTTTACCAAAAGAAGGAAAGACTGCTGCTTCAGGTGCGTTAATTCAGTTGTTAAGAGAAGGTAGACAGCCAGGGATTTCTTTAGTTTTGGCAACTCAGCAACCGGGAGAGATCCATAAAGATGTTATTACACAATCAGATATAGTAATTAGCCATAGGGTTACTGCCAAGAAAGATATTACTGCTTTAAATGACATGATGCAGACTTATTTGTTGAGCGATATTCAGTCTTATATTAATAATTTACCTAGAATGAGGGGTGCTGCCGTTGTTTTAGATGATAATTCAGAAAGAATCTTTCCCATGAATGTTAAACCAAGAGTTACATGGCACGGCGGAGAAGCTCCTTCTAGTGTAAAAAGTCGAGGTAAGATTTTAGAAGAACTAGACTTGAAGATCTAAACAAACTCTATATTTTCCTGGAGAAGGTGAACCTGCTTTGATTAATTTTGGTTTGTATTTCTTATATTTCTCTTTTAGTTTTTTGAAGTCATTTTCGTGAGCAAATATGTAAATATGTATTTTGCCTTTTGGTTTTAAATATTTCAATGCGAGTTTCAAGTAATCTTCGGAATCCTTTGGTAGAGGCATTATTATTCTATCAAACTTTTTGTTTATTTTTGGAAGGATTTTTTTTACATTGCCTTTGAAAACTTTCACATTTCTAAGTTTGTTTAATTTTATATTTTCTTCGGCATATTTGTGTGCTTTTTTGTTTATTTCTATTCCGTAGATTTCTTTTGCTTTTGAATGTTTGGAGATTACTAGTGGAAAGGGAGAAACTCCTGAAAACATTACTAAGACAGATTCATCTTTTTTTATTAATTTAGAAAGTCTTAGCCTCTCATTTCCAGATCTAGGAGAAAAATATGCTTTTTCCGGGTTTAGTTTTATTAAAACTCCATTTTCTTTGTGTATCGTTTCTTTTCTTTTTTCTCCTGCAAGAATCTTCAATTTTGGAGTTCGATATTTCCCAGAATAAAACTTTGATTTTTTAGCAATTATTTTTACGTTTTTTAGTTGTTTTAGTAAATATTTTCCTATTTCTTTTTCTTTTTTCTTTAGTTCTTTTGGGAATTCTGAAAATATCAATATATCACCAACTGTATCAAAAGATCTTGGTATTTTCTTTAATTCTTTCTTAGATAACATGATTTTAATTTAATGGCAATATTTATAAATTAAACGATGGGAGCAGTTAGGCGATGGGAGTTAGCGATTTTAAAGATAGGGATGCGAGAATAAAGACTATACTGTTCAATGCCGGATATGCAAATATTGCTACATTAGGAGAGAATTTGACTGCAGTTGTTGACCATTTAGTCGATACTAGACTGCCAAAGATTGAAGAAAGATCTGGAAAAATTGAAGAAGTTCCCCTGCTAAAAGTGGAATTTAATAAAGTTGGGAACGTAAAGTCTTATTGTTGGACATATAAATTAGTGGGGGGGAGAAGAACTTCCTCTGAATCTGTTATGTGGAGGAAAACTTACGGCAGATAGAACTTACCGATAAATTTAAATAGAATTTTTTCTGGAATAACCTATATGAATAAAAGGGGAGCATTTATCTGGTATAGAAGTTTATGGTGGTTGTTAGCAGGAGTAGTTTTTTTATATTTAGGTTTAATGCCTTTTTTTGAAGTTTTTCCGTATAATTTTGAGATTGGAGAAGACCTGTTGAGATTTTTAATAGTTATTGTTGGAATTTTAATTTTAGTTGAGTCCTTTAGAAGGGAAAGGGGAATGAAGAATTTTAGATGGTTAATCTTAGGAATTGTTATGGCTGCATTTGGTATCTACATTTTCCTATTGGGAATAAATGTTAGTTTACCTTTTAATTTCGATATCAATGAGATGGTATTGCAGGGGATTTTAGTGCTATATTCGCTTTACTTAATTTGGGGGGCATTTGGCCAGATAAGGGTTGTTGCCTCTACTCGTTAAAATGTTGTTAACTCAAATAATAATTTTGGTTTTATTGATCCTTCTATCTGCTTTCTTTTCGGGAATTGAAACTGCTTTAATTTCTTTGAATATGAGTAAAGTTAAATCTTTTCTGAAGCAAAGGAAAAAGGGGGCAGAAGCGCTATTTAGATTAAAACAAAAACCCAATAAATTAATTATTACTGTTTTGATAGGGAATAACTTAGTTAATGTTGGTGCTGCTTCTTTTGCTACTGTTATTTTTACGGATTTATTTGGTTCTAGTGGCTTAGGTATTGCTACTGGAATAATGACCTTTTTTATTTTGGTTTTTGGGGAGATTACTCCGAAGACATTTGCTTCTCAGAATGCCGAAAAAGTCTCTTTGGCTGTGGCTAGGCCGATTGAGATTTTATCATATATATTTACACCACTTATTTTTATCTTTGGAGGAATTTCTAAGTTTATTAATAGTTTATTTGGGCCGAGTAAAAAGAAAGAGTTGTCCGAAGAAGAGTTGAGAATAATTGTTACAATGGGTGAAAAAGAGGGACTTTTGAGTAAAGAAGTTGCTGAGATGATGCATAATGTTTTGAAATTTGAGGGAACAAAAGTAACTCAGATTATGACGCCAAAATTGGAAATGGAAATGATAAATGGAAATTTTGAATTAAAGAGAGTTATTAATTTTATAACAAAGAGTCCATATTCTAGATTTCCGGTTTATTCAAAGAGTAAAGACAAAGTAGTCGGTATTATTGATGTAGATGATGTTTTGAAATATGTGAAAAATAATCGGTTGGGCGTTAAAATTAGGAAATTGGCTAAACCGGTATATTTTGTTTCTGAGAAAGAAGAAATTGATGATTTATTGGGACATTTTGAGGGAAGGCATATTCCTATGGCAATAGTTTTAAACAAAAATAAAAAGATTTCTGGTTTAGTTACGGTTGAAGATATTTTAGAAGAAATTGTTGGAGATATATTTGATAAGAGTCATAGAAAACATGTTCATATAAAAAAAATAAGTAATAAATTAATTAGAGTTGATTCTAAGGCGTCTATTGAAGAACTTAATGAGGTTTTACATTTGGGCTTAAGGGGCAATCATTTTGATACCATTGCCGGTTTTATTGAAAGGAAACTAAGAAGGATACCTGGAAAAGGTGAAAAGATAAAGTTAAAGAATGTTGTTGTTGAAGTACATAAAGTTGTTCAGAATAAGGTGAAGAGTTTTAATATTTATAAGAATTAGAACCATTGATCTAAATCTTTTTGTTGTTTTGGTTTAAGTCTTTCTAATAACCTATCAACTCGCTCTTCTGCAAAATCTCTTTTTAGAAGTATTTTTTTTATTTTGTCTAAATCTGGTTCTTTCCATTTCAGTTGGTAATTTTTCATGATTGGCATACTCTTGAAGGTCGCATAAACCTTTTTCCAGTCAAATTCTGCTTCTACGTTGGCAAATATCTTTTCGAAAGATTTGTGTTCTTGTACCAATTTTAAAGCGGTTTTGGGCCCTATCCTTTTGACTCCGCCAGGATTAAAGTCAGTTCCAACTAAGATTGATAGGGCGAGTAATTGATCTTGATTTATTTTTAATTTTTTTAAGACTTCTTTTAATTCAATCATTTCGGGGTAAACAGAAACGTACATCCCTTTTATTTTTCTTTTTGGAGAAACGGTTATATTCTTAATCATTCTTGGGGCGTTGTATAACAAGGAATCATGGTCTTGGGATACTATTGCATAAACATCATCTTGCTCTGCCATGAACGCTGCTTGGGCTTCTGCTTCCGAAGGAGCTTTAATAACTGGTAAACCTAGGGCTCTAACAAACTCTTCTGATTCTTTTATTATGTCTTTTGTTATTCTTATGGATTGTTTTTTGTATTTTGCTATTGATTCTATGTCTTCTTTATCTACTTCTTTTAGTTTTTCTTCTGCTTTTCTTTTTCTTTTTTCTCTTATTTGAGATTCACCATATTTCATTTCAGGAGGGGTTCCATCAAAAACGAAAACGAGTTTTAATCCTTGTTCCATTAATTTTGGAATTCTGGTTGATAGGCCCATTATATGGGAAGTTACATTGCCTTTGTTGTCCATTAAAGGGGTTCCATCTGGTTGTCTTATTGAAGCTAGAAACTGATAAATAACTGGAGAAGCATCTATTGCTAGTTTTTTCCCTTTTAATTCTTCTAGTTTGAATTCTTTCTTTGGAATTAAATCTGAGATTGCTACACCCATAAAAGTTAGAAGGTTAGAATTTATTTAAAGGTTATGAATAAGAAAAGAGGGAGGTTTGTTTGTTTCCTTCTAATAAATCTTCAAAAGTTGTATCAAAGAAAGATAATACTGTGTCTGCTATTGGTTTGATTTGTTTGTTAACATAATGTTCATAGTCTATTTTGTGTTTTAATGCTTGAATAGGTTCTGGACCATCTGTTGTAAGATAGTATTCTATGATATTTGAATCTAATTTTTTTAACTTGCGAGCGGCTTTTACGTGTTGAGGATTAATGGTAGTATATTCATCTAAATCTTTTCTTATTGATTTTCTGTAAACTAAATCTTTGTCATATTTTCCTTTTCTTAGGTCTTCTACAAATTTCTTGATAAATGTTGTTACTTCTTTTTTATGGAATATCCTATCTAATAGTTCTCCTTGGAATTTCTTGGCTGCAGTTGTCCAATCACTTCTTACAGTTTCTAGGCCAACTATGCTTAATTCTTCTTTTCCATTTTTCTTTAGAAGGCCCGCATATCTTTTCTTGGCACCTTCTTCTTTCCCCCTAACTCTGGGCATAAGAAATCTAGTGTATAATTTCTCGTACTCTAATTCTAAATCAGAATCTCTTTTGTACTCTTTTTTTATGTGTTTTTTATAAAATTCGTTAATCTCATTTTCTAGTTTTTTCCCAATTTGTTCTGCTTTTTCTTCCGAGGTTTCTTTTGTATCAACAAAAACCGAATCTGTATCGGAGTAGATCACATCATATCCAAATTCTTTTATTTTATCTGCTGTTTGTTTAATCAGTTGTTGACCAAAATGAGTTATTGCGTTAGCTATTTTCAAATCTGAATATCTGCAAGTTGGGTTGGCTAAAACCCCAAAGAAAGAGTTCATTAAAATCTTGATTGCATAACGGGCAAGTTCGTTTTTCTTTTTTCTGGCTTCGTCTCTTGATTTCCAAAGTTCTTTGATAATTTCGGGTAAAATTCCTTCTTTATTTTCGAAATATGCTTTGTTGGGAGATTCAATATACCCAGGTTTCTTTTTTTCTGAGAATGAGGCAGGATCAATGTTGAAGGTTCTTATGATTGAAGGATATAGGGATTTGAAATCTAAAACTAGAACATTATCATAAATCCCGGGTTTTGATTCCATTACATATCCCCCCTTAATTCTTGCTTCTCTATCTGCATCGAATTTGGAAGGAGAAACTAGTCCTTTTTTTCTAGCTCTTGGAACGTATAACATGTCTAAAGAAGCTATTGAGGCATTTACTCTGTCTAGAGGCATTCCGGTCAATAAGGATCTTTGTATCGCTAAATCGATTAAATCTGCTTTCAGGACTATATCATATGCTAGCTCAGCATCAAGTAAATTGTAATCTATGAGTTTTTTTTGATTAGTTTTGTATAGGTGATCAATTTCTTCGGATTTTTCTTTTCCGGTGGACTGTATTAATTTTTTCTTACCCAATAATTCTTGAGCGGCAGTATCCAATTTGTAGTTTTCAAGTTTAATGAAAGACGATTTTGTTAAATCTATTCCATCTAAAACTACTCTTCCAATTATCTCTGCTTTGCTTGTTCTAAAGAAATTCGATTCTATTCTTAGTTTTGATAAAGAGTTATCCCTACCTAAGTTAAATGGGATATCATATTTTTTAAATTTTCTTTTAAGGAATTCTAAATCAAAATCTATTACATTCCAACCAGTAATTATATCTGGATCAAATGCTAATAATTCATCGTGAAATCTTTCTAAAAGTTCTTCTTCTGTTTTACAAGAGATTACTCCGGGGATTTTTTTGTTTGAAACTATTATTGATTTTTTGTAATCTTTTGAATATGCCGAAATGCAGTATATTTGCTTAGCTTTTTTGTCCGATTCTATGTCAAAAGAGAATACTTTTAGGTTTTTTGGAGAATAATCCGTTGCTTTGACTTCTGGATTTTTGTAAACTCTATCCAAGGTGTCGTGCATATCGTAGTCTCCGTCTATATCCATAGATCCTTGAATATCATGATCCATGAGGAATCTTATCGGGTATCTAATATCGGACTCATATGTGGCTATTTCTGACTCCTTTAATTCGTTTCTTAATTCTGAGAGTTCTTTTGGAGAATCTAAAATGATTTTAGTCATTAATTCTCCTTGGAAGTTTTTTAGTTTGGTTTCTTCGTATTCAAATTTTTCAATTTTTAGAGATTTTTTTAGACTTTTTGTTTCTATGAAGAAATATGGTTTGAACTCATTAATTGTCAAGAAGGAATGATCATTTTCTAGTTTCCCATATAGTAATACACATGCTTTTCCGTTAATTATTTTATAGGTTGGGTAAATTATGAAACCTTTCATATTTCCATGTATTGAGTTAGGTTTTTAAATGTTTTATTGTTGTTATAATCTATGAAAGATTGGATTAAAGCTGGAGAGATAGCCGGGGAAGTTAGAGAGTTTGGAAAGAGGTTAATTAAAGTTGGAAAATCCCATAAGGAAGTTACTGATAAGATAGAAGGTAAGATTATTGAATTAGGTGGAGGAATTGCCTTTCCTGCACAGATGTCTTTGAATAACGTGGCTGCACATTATACTGCTTTGTTAAATAAGGATATTGAATTTAAGGAAGGAGATTTAGTTAAGTTAGATTTGGGCGTGCATATTAATGGTGCAATTGGAGATACCGCAGTTACGGTTGATTTGGGGGATAATAATAAGTTAGTAAGGGCAAGTGAGAATGCTTTGAAAGCAGCTTTAGAAGTTGTTAAACCGGGTGTTAAATTAAATGAAATTGGAAAAACTATTTTTAATGAAATAACTAGTTTGGGTTTTGAGCCAGTTCGGAATCTTGGTGGACATGGTATGGATAAATATCAAATACACACTGAACCAACTGTTCCAAATTTTGAGAATGGAGATAATACAAAATTAAAAAAGGGGCAGATAATTGCTATTGAACCGTTTGCAAGTACCGGAAGTGGTTTTGTTTGTGAAGGAAATCCTTCTGAGATATATCAATTAGTTAATCCAAAAAATGTTCGAAGTCAGAATGCTAGATTATTATTAAAATATGTTTCTGAAGAGTATAAAACTCTGCCATTTGCGAAGAGGCAGCTTTTGGGGAAATTCAATAAATTACAAATTGCTACGGGAATAATGGCATTGAAAAAAGAGGATATTCTGCATGAGTATGGGACTCTTCCTGAAAGAGATAAAAATTCTATGGTTAGTCAAACAGAACATACTGTAATTGTTGGAGAAAAGGTAACAACTAGGATATGAAATTTGAATTTTCTTTTAGTAACATTAATAAATAGGGTATTTTTCACAAAATTATGGGAAATAATATTGGATGGAATCTTGGTTCATTAGTATATGACTTATTTACGGGAAAAATAGACCAACAACTTCATTCAGATGTTCTTTCTGCGCTTGGGGAGGTAGATGGACTTACAATCGATGAGTTTGGTTGTGGAACGGGAATTCTAACTAGTAGGTTCCCAAGCACTGCAATAGTTAGAGCGGTTGATTATTCTCCTAGAGCAATAGTGAGGGCAAGAGAAAAAACGAATGGCAGCGTGGACTTTCGTGTTATGGATTTTTATGAAGAGCAACCCCAGGGATATCAGCCAGATAGAATTGTGGCATGTAGAAGCCTTTACCATGAGGATTTGTCATTGAGTTTGGGAATTCTATCAAGACATTTGGGAGAGGGGGGAGAAGTTATAATTGCTCATCCAACAGAAAAATGGTTAAAATATGTTACCCCAAAACTAACTGGGAAAAGAAGATTTAATCCCACCCAACTTGTAAAATCAATGGGTAGGCTTGCTAACCATTTTAGTGTTCCTTATTCTTTGTTTAGTAGGGAGGAATTTGAAATGTCTGGTAGGGAATTTTTTGATGGTGTTTCTGTAGAACCTGCTGCTTTTGATACTCACCATTTAGTAAGATTGAGTAAGAGAAAATGAAACTTCAAAAAGGTTTATATGGTCGTAATATCTGCTTGAAGGGTAATGAAATTCAAATCTAAAGTTTTTTTGGCACCAATGGTGGATGTAACCGATGTTTCGTTTAGACTATTATGTAAAAAGTATGGAGCAGGTTTAACCTTCACTGAAATGTTATCTGCAGTTGCCTTGGCTAGGAAAAATAATGCTACTTTGAAAATGTTTGATGTTCAAGAAAAAGAAAGGCCCGTTGGAGTTCAGCTAATGGGGCAAAATGTTGAGGAAATAAAAAAGGCAGTAAAAGTAGTTGAAAATAAAGTAGATGTTATTGATTTTAATTTTGGTTGTCCTGTTGAAAATATAATTAAACAGGGCTGTGGGTCTGCCTTATTAAAAAAACCAGAAAAAATAAGAGAGATATTGAAAGCTGCTAAATCTGTTAGTAAGAAACCTATTAGTTGTAAAATTAGGGCTGGATGGGATAAAAAAAATATTAATGCTGTTGAAATTGCAAAGATTGCTGAAGAAGAAGGATGTGAATTTATCACCGTTCATGGCAAAACTAAAAGTCAAGATCGGGGAAGCGAAGTAGATTGGAAAATAATTAAAGAAGTAAAAGAAAATGTTACAATTCCCGTTATTGGGAATGGTGGGATCAATTCTCCAGAAGATGCAAAAAGGATGTTTGAGAAGACTGGTTGTGATTATATAATGGTTGGAAGAGAAGCATCAAGAAATCCATATATATTCAAACAAATAGAAGATTATTTAGAAAAAGGAGATTATAAAGAAGTCACTAAAAAAGAGAAAGTTAGATTTTTTAAAGAATATTTAGAACTGGCTGAAAAATATAAACCTAAATTTAAGTATATCAAAGAGCATGCTATGTATTTGAGTAAAGGGTTTAAGGGAAGTAAGAATTTCAGATTAGAACTTAGTAAAACTAAAAGTATTTCTGAAATAAAGAAAGTTTTTCAAATAAAATAAAAATTTTTACAATGTTAATTGATTTTTTATTTTTTGTCTACTAAAGAACCACATTACATAAATCCAGAAAAGAACTACAAATATATTAAAGGCTATAGATGTGCTTCCAGTTATGACTGCAAATCCCCCATTTTCACTTGTAAAAATCTCTCTAAAACTTTCTACTATTTTTAAGATTGCATGGAATATAAAGACCACGCTTGCAAAGCTTAATATCTTTATGGAAGAAGCTTTATTTTTTATTATAAATAGGCCCGCGAAGAAAAGAATAACTCCTCCTATTATTCCTACAACAGAAATTATCCAATCATATATTGAAGGAGTGCTAGAAAGGTAGTCGGTCATTAAACCTGCTGCATTTAATATGTTAGATATAAGAGATCCTACTCCTCCTATGAAAGTCAGTATACTTAGAACGATGAAGATCACTCCAAATGCAGTTACTCCCTTTGATCTAACCATATCGTAAATTAAAAAAAGATGTATATAAATCTTTCTTTTTCATTCTTGTTTTTAAATTTATCCCATATAGCTTGTTTCTTGTATTGCTGCGCCTCTAGCGGTTCTTAAGTACTGGGCTTCAATTTCTTCATATTTCTTTATATCTTGTTCTCTAATTGAAGGTTTTACCTTATCCATAGCTTTCTCAAAATATTTCATTGAGATCTCTTTGGTATTTAGGTCATCCCTTAGTGCCAACATGGCTGATTCCCTACAGACTGCTTGTATATCTGCTCCGGCATAGTTTTTTGTCTTTTCTGCCAGAATAGATAGTTTAACATCTTTAGAGATTGGCATTCCCTTTGTGTGCACTTTGAAAATTTCCTCTCTAGACTTTTTGTCTGGAACGGTTACAAATAACATTCTGTCAAATCTTCCAGGCCTTAGTAAGGCAGAATCTAGAATATCTGGCCTATTGGTGGCTGCCATTACAACTACATCATTTAATTCTTCAAGACCATCCATTTCAGTTAATATTTGATTTACCATTCTTTCGGTTGTTCTAGATCCGCCCTGTTCCATCCCTCTTCTAGATGCAATTGAATCAATTTCATCAAAAAAGATTATTGCTGGTGACGCTTGTCTAGCTTTTTCAAATATTTTTCTTATTCCTTTTTCTGATTCTCCAACCCACATGGAAATCAATTCTGGCCCCTTTACTAATATAAAATTTGCATTAGTCTCATTAGCTACAGCTTTTGCCAGTAGTGTTTTTCCGGTTCCTGGCGGGCCGTATAATAATACTCCTTGTGGCGCTTTTATCCCCATTCTTCTAAATGAATCTGAATATTTCATTGGCCATTCAACTACTTCCTTTAGCTCTTGTTTCATATTTTCAAGACCACCAATATCTGTCCATTTGACATTTGGTTTTTCCACTAAAATCTCTCTCATTGCAGAGGGTCTTACTAATTTCAAGGCCTCTCTGAAATCACTGTCGGTAATAATCAACTTATTCATTAATTCTTGGGAAAGTTCTAATTTGTCCTTCATATTTACTTCAGGAATCACTCTTCTAAGAACATTCATAGCTGCTTCTTTGGCTAGAGCTGAAAGATCTGCACCAACAAATCCGTGTGTGATTTCGGCAAGTGCTTCAACATTTACATCTTTGGCTAGTGGCATGTTTCTTGTATGAATTTTTAATATTTGTAATCTTCCTGTTTTGTTAGGAACACCGAAGGTGATTTCTCTGTCAAATCTTCCAGGTCTACGTAATGCTTCATCGATTGCGTTTGGCCTATTTGTTGCACCAATGACAACAACTCTTCCTCGTTTGTTTAGGCCGTCCATCATGGTTAGCAATTGTGCTACAACCCTTCTTTCTACCTCTCCACGAGTTTCTTCTCTTTTTGGAGCGATTGCGTCAATTTCATCTATGAAAATTATAGATGGGGATTTTTCATTTGCTTCTTCGAAAATTTGTCTTATTTTCTTTTCGGATTCACCATAAAACTTGTTCATAATTTCCGGACCATTAACTAACATAAAATTGGCATCTGTTTCATTAGCTACAGCCTTTGCCAGTAACGTTTTACCTGTTCCGGGTGGACCATGAAGTAAAACTCCTGCTGGCGGCTCAATTCCTAATCTGTTGAATAATTCTGGGTGTTTCATAGGAAGTTCAACCATTTCTCTAATTTTTCTTATTTCTTCACTTAAACCACCAATATCTTCGTAAGTTACGTCAGGAATAGTTTCTTCTTTTATTTCAACTGCCCTAGAGCTAACCGTTACGTTGGTGTTTTCAGTTATGATAACTGCATCGGCAGGAGTAGAGTCTGCAACAATAAATCTTATGCTTCCTAATCCTCCTAAGAATCCTGATTGGAATTGTTCAAAAATATCTGAGAAGATATCTTCAAATGGGCTTCCTGATAGTGTGGACTTTCTTCTAGTTGTTCCACCTAGGGCGATTATATCTCCCTTGAGTACTACTCTTCCTAATAAACTCCTTTGGAATACTGCTGGATCTGCTTGAACCATCATTCCTTTTTGAGCGGGTGCGATTGTGATTTTTTTTGCTTCTTTAACAGTAGCTTTAGTAACTTTTACTCTTTCTCCAATTGTAGTTTTTGCATTTTTCCTCATAATTCCATCCATTCTGATTACGGATTCACCTACATCGGTGGGATATGCTCTGTCTACAATCCCTACTGTTTTTCTTTGTCCCTCTATTTCGACAATATCTCCAGCATGAACACCTACTTCTTTCATATCATGAGAATCAATTCTAACTATTCCTTTGTATGCCTCTTCTTGCATCGCTTCCATAACTTTTAATTCTGCTTCTTTTTTCGTTGCCATTTTATTCCTCCATTAATTTCCTAAAATACAAACTTATTTTACCCGGTTCATCCAGAGTTAGTCTCATGATATTATCCATTTCTTGTTCCATATGTCTGAAATTTTCTTCAAAATCAATAATCTCTTTTGGGATGGTGACTGAAAATGAATTTCCAACCATTCTTAATTTAACTTGGAATTCTCTTTGTTTCAATTTTTTGAATTCCTTATATTTTTCTAAGTCTAGGGGATGATATATTTTTGTTGAACATTTTGGACAATAAAAAAATCTTATTCTATATCCTTCTTTTAGTAATACTTTTCGTTCAGTTTTAGTTTTACAGTCTGGGCATAAAACTTCTGCTTCAAATATGTCTTTCATTTTTGTGTATACGGGGTGTATAGACCAATATATAAATATTTCTGTTTTGTTTAAATCAAAAGTTTTAAATAATAAAAAATGAAGAATTTAAGATAACATAGTTAATAAAAAACAAAAAGGAGGTGGAAAGATGGCAAATAGTATTGGTGGCTGGGCATTCTTAGTTGGTGTAATCTTAGCATTAGTATTTGCGTTCTTTGGTCAATTTACTGGCTGGGCATGGTTGCTTATAGTATTGGGACTTATTATTGGATTCCTAAACATAAGCGAGAAAGAAACACAACGATTTATGTTTGCAGGAACAGTATTAGTTATTGTAGGAGCATTTGCAGGAAATGTTTTCTTGTCAGTAACATACTTACCAGAAATATTTAACAACTTGGTAGCATTATTCGCACCAGCAACAGTTGTAGTAGCTTTGAAATCTGTTTTTGAAATGGCTAAGAAATAAACTTAGCTTCTTTTTTTCTTTTTAACTATTGAACGGTAGTTAAAATCAAAAGGTTTATAAATGGTCCTTGTATCGCTTTTTTATAAGATATGAGGATGGATAATTAAATGAATACACTCGGAAAAATATTACTAACTTTGGTAGGATTGGGCACTGTTTATGGAGTAAAAGATGCTTTTGCTGGCGGAGTTTCTGATCCTGATTCTTTAGATTATGTTCCAACAGAACAAAAAATAAATGATCTTGATGGTTTTTTAACTTGGTATGAAATAAATGTCAAGGATCTATCTGCTGGAAAATCTCATCCAAATCCGATTTGGTTAAGAGCACAAATAGATGAACTAAGAAAAGGAAATAATTTTGATGATTGTTGGAGAATAGTTAATAATTTAGAGGGAGATTTGGCATTAGAAAGAGAGATTGCCGCGGGAAGCGAAAACTATATAACAAGCTTAGAAAATTTCTTGGAATCTCAAGGAATAACTGATTTTTGGAAATTATATCAAGAAGGCCATGGTTTAGAATTACCAAATTCTTTGGAAACACCTCAAGATAGTACAACCGTTCCACTAAAGCTTCCAGATGTTAAACCCAATACAAGTTATGATGATGAAAATGAAGAAGAATGTGGTTTTTGGCCTAGTTTTTCAATAGGAAATAATACAATCGGTGCCGGAATAGATTTTCATTGCCATGATGGAATTCTTGGAGTGGAATATTTAGGAGGATTTGGAAACAGCGAAACTGATCTTGAAAGGATTGTTGTTGCAGATCAAGATGCCCCTTTTGGTTCTCAAGAAATAAGTAATAATGTAAAAACAAATGTGGGAAATAGTAATTATTTTATTGGAAAGGCAGGTGCTTTTGTAACAGATAATCTTGCGTTTTACGGACTTGCAGGTATTGAATTTCATGGAGAAAATACTTTGTCTACAATGACTGCAACTCATTATGATCATGATGGGGAAATAATCGGTCAATCAAGTGATCCTTCTACATATGATGATGAGGATAAGAGAAGTATCGCGTTGGGGGCAGGATTTGAGTACCAATTTAGTGAGGATTTTTCTTTAGGCGGAGCAGTTTTGACTGATTTGGATAATGATTCTTTCTATAAAGTAACATTTAAATGGAGATTTAAAAATGAATAATAAATTTAATATTTTTATAATTGGATTATTAATAATTAGTCTTTTTAGTCCTGCTGTTTCTGCGGCAGTTGTTTTAACTAGTTACTGGGAAAGCAACTCAGGAGATTACATTGAAATAGAGAAGGGAGATAGTGAACAATTTTTTATGGGCACTAGTTCCACTACATATCATATTAATTATGAAATAGAATTATACCGAGGCAGCCAGTTGGTGGATACTCTTTACGAAGGAAGTCATAATGGCTATTTTTATAACGATTACTTTGAGTTAGACAGTTCAAATCTTGAAATTGGTAATTATAAGGTAAGAATAAAAGTTAATGACGGCGGCCAAGGATATGATTGGGATGATTTATATTTTGAAGTTTATGAAGAAATAGTTGAAGAGAATAACGCACCAGAAGCACCATATAATCCAAGCCCATATAGTGGGGAAGATGAAGTTAATTTGAATGTCAGGTTAGATTGGGATGCTTATGATCAAGATGGGGATGAATTGACTTTTGATGTTTACTTTAAAGAAGAAGGAGAATCTTATGAGTTAATTGCTAATGATATTACTAAAGAATATTTATATGTAAATGGTTTGGATTATGAAACAAACTATTTTTGGAAAGTTGTTGCAAGTGATGATGAATACAGTACAAGTGGCCCAATTTGGACATTTGAAACTGAAGAAGAAGAGATAGTTGAAGAGAATCATGCTCCAACAATAAATCTTTTGAACCCAAGTAATGGGGAAGATGATTTAGATTTGAGTTTAACTTTGAGATGGAATGGATATGACGTTGATGGGGATGATTTGGAATATAATGTTTATTTGGGAGAAAGGTTGAGTGGAGTGTATGAAGTATTAGCTACAGGGATAGACAGGGAGTATTTCCATGTAAATGGTTTGGATTATGAAACTGAATATTCTTGGTTCATAACAGTTAATGATGGAGAGTATTTTGTAGATAGTTTAATTTGGAATTTCGAGACAAAGGAAGAAATCATAATTGAAGAAAACCATCCTCCTGAAGAACCTTACAATCCGAGTCCATATAATGGAGAGGATGAAGTTAATTTGAATGTTATGTTGGATTGGGATGCTTATGATCAGGATGGTGACGATTTGAGTTACGAAGTATATTTTGGAGTAAAAGATAGTGGAATTTATGAGATACTTTCAACCGATTTGGATGTTTCATATATTCAAGTAAATAATTTGGATTATGAAACTGAGTATGAATGGTTTGTTGTGGTTAAAGATTACGAATTTAGAGTTTATGGACCACACTGGACATTTGAAACTGAAGAAGAAGAGATAGTTGAAGAGAATCATGCTCCAGTAATTGAAGAAATTGGGAATAAGAAAGTTAAATGCGGAAGAAGGTTTACTTTAGATGTAGATGCTTATGACCAAGACGGTGATGAATTAACTTTCTCAGATAATACTGATTTGTTTGAAATTGATGATGAAACTGGCGAAATATCATTCAGAACAGATTGTGATGATAAGGGCAATTATAATATTAGGATTACTGTGAAAGATGAACACGGGGCTAAAGACTATGAGTATTTCACTTTAAGAATTTACAAAGATGATTGTGATGACGATGATGAAGACAACGATGATCCGCAATTTCATGAATTTATTGAAACTAGTCAATGTATTGATGATGCAGATGGGGACAGTTATGGGATTAGAACTATTATTTATAGCATAGTGGATTTGGTTAGTGGTCAAGAGTATTCCAATGAAACGAGGGAAGAAGTTTGCTTATTAACTGGAAGCCAGCAAATTTACAAAAATGATACAAGCGGATTAATAATGTTATTTGTAGCCTTATTGTTTTTGTTAATAACAATCCCAATAGCTTTTTTTATTTTTAAGAAATTATCTTAAGTTATATAAATAAAACACGCTATACCTTTTTATGATTTTAAACAATAATCTCAAGGAGGTTTTTAGTGAGATAAATGGGCTTATTTTAATATACGGCCCTGCTGCTTCTGGAAAGAGCACCTTGGCCATGCAAAGTTCTTTAGAGGTAGCTAAGCATGGGAAAGTTTTGTTTGTAGACACAGAGAAAAGTTTCTCCATAGATCGTATTAAACTAATGGAAGAATCATATGAAGAACTATTGAAAAATATTTTTATCATCAGTATAAAAGATTTTAATGATCAATTTGACAAACTATCAAATATTGAAAGATTTGTTGAAGCAGGTAAGTTTGATTTTGTTGTGGTGGATAGTTTTGGATTTTTCTATAGACACGGATTGCATAGTGGGAGATATACAGAAGTAAATGAGAAGGCAATTACTATGCTTAGAAATCTAAAACATCTTGTTAAGGATGGAATTTCTGTTTTGATTACAAACCAGGTTTATTCAAGTCCCAAGGAAAATGAAGACATTAAAGTTATTGGGGGGAATATGATAAGAAATTTTTCAGATTCAATTATTGAGTTGGGTATTGAACCGAGAAAACTTAGTATTTTGAAGCCTTTTGAGAAAGAGGTAAACATTGATATAAATAATTTAGGTGTTTTTGGGCTTTGATTTCTTGGGTGTTTTGTTTTCTGAATCTTCAACATATCTACATTTAGGATATTGATCACATGCAATAAATGAACCATACACAGATCTTCTTACCTTTAGTGTTCCGATTTCACATTTAGGGCATTTCTTAACAAGCTTCCCAGATTCGATATCTTCCATTTCTTTTATTTTTTTGGGTGAATAGTCTTTTAGTTTAGATGAGCATTTTGGATTAATACATACTGTTTGTGGGCCTCTTCTTTTTTTTATGATTTGTACCTTTGGCATGGAACAAGAATCGCAGATTTCTTTTGTAGGTTTTACTAAAGTTTGAGGGATAGTGAATGTGGTTTTACAATCCGGATATTTGTTACAGGCTATAAATTGTCCGAATTTTCCTTTTCGTATTGATAAAATTCCTTCTTTACAATTTGGACATTTTCCTATTTCTGTTGCTTTTCTTTGTGTTTCTTTAGATGCTTCTACTAAGTCTTCCCCTATTTTGCTTTCGTTTTGTTTGAATCCTTTAAGGATTTTTATTAAGGATTTTTTTGCTTTTTCAATTACTTTTTCTTTGGTGTTTTTTCCTTCCCTAATCTCTTCCATATCTTCCTCAAATGTTCTAGTTAATTTTTCATCTATAATCTCGGGAGAATATTTTTTTAAAGTTTTAATAAGTTTTAGTCCTAAGTTTGTTGCTTCCAGGGGTTGATTTTGAATATAATGCCTATCGTAAAGGGTTTCTACGATTATTGCTCTTGTTGATTTTGTTCCCAAATTTCTTTTCTCTAGCTCCTTTAATATTGAAGCTTGATTGTACCTTTTTGGTGGTTGAGTTTCTTTTTCTTCTTCGTAGATTTTATTGACTTTGATTTCTTCTCCTTCTTTCATTTCTGGAAGCTCTTCTTCTTTGAATTTTGCATATTTTCCATAAAGAGTATGCCAACCCGGATCTATTGTAGTAGTTCCAGTTAATCCGAACATTTCTTTATTTACATCTATGTCTACTGAGATTGTTTGCCTTTTTGCTGGTTCTCCAAAAACTGCCAAGAATCTACGAACTATTAAATCATATAGTCTTTCTTGTCTCCCAGACAATGTTGCTGGTTCTCCGGTTGGATAAATTGCCGGATGTGCGGGGTCATTCTTTTTTCCTTCATTTGGTTTTAATTTTTTACCTAATAATAGTTTGCAAGATGCCGAATATTCCTTTTGTTTTTGTAAACCTTTTAGTATCTTATCATAATTTATGGAAGGGGGTAATTTTTGAGATGAAGTTCTTGGGTAAGAGATTAAACCTGCAATATACAGTTCTTGTGCTATTGATGCTGTGTCTTTTGGAGTAAATTTTAGATGTCTGAATGATTCTGTTTGTAATGTTGTTAGATCGAAAGGTGTTGGGGGATTCTGATTTGAGGTTTTCTTTCTTATTTGTTCTATTACTGCTTTTTGTCCTTTTGTATTTTTTAAGATATCATCAACCTTGTTTTTATCAAAAATTTTGTCTGCTTTATGTTGAGCCAAAATACTATTTTTCTTATACATTCCATCTAAGTATACTTCCCAGAAAGTTTCTGGTTTGAACTTTTGTATTTCTTCTTCTCGTTCTGCTATGATTTTAAGAGCTGGGCCTTGAACACGACCAGTTGATAAAACTTGGAAATAGCCTTGTGAACTTTTTATTGCCATGGTTAGTGCTTTTGTTAAGTTAATACCATAGAACCAGTCTAGGTAATGTCTTACTACTCCTGCATTTACCATTCCCATTTCGAGAGTTTTGTCTGCATTTTTGTAAGATTCTTGAAGCTCATCTTTTGTAAGCGTGGAAAACTTCATACGTCTGGCGTTATCTTTACCAAGGCCATACTTTATGGTGGTATAGCCTATTACGGCTCCCTCAGTGTCATAATCGGTTGCTACAGTTAGTGTGTCTACTTTTTTCCCTAGTTGCTTAAGTGTTGTTAGGTAAGATTTTGTGTATGCAGATGATTTGTTGATATCGGATTTGGGTATCCAGTCAATATCAAAAGAAGGATAATCTGCCCATTTTGTTTTAATTTTTTCTGCTAAACCAAATAAATGCCCCACCGCACAACCAACAAATATATGATTATCTCCGTGTTTTATCTCATAATAAACGGTTTTTCCTTTTTTGTGAGGTATAGGTTTTGTGTCTGCTAGGGCCGTTGCTATCTTCAGTGCTGCTTGCGGTTTTTCAGTTATAATTAGCTCGGTCATTGAAAACTGACTAAAAATGGTTTTATATAAATGTTTTGAAAAAATGAGATAGAAATATCTAAATAAAATTATTTCTTGAGTTCATATGTGTTCTTTTTGTAGTTCAAACTTGCTTGCATGCTCTTCGCAACAAAACATGTAAGTTTCTTCCTTAATAACTCGTTCAACTATCTCTCCCTCTCTGGAAAGAGTTTTTCCACATAGGGCACATTCTGATGGATTTGTGTCTTCTTCGTACCCTTTCATAAATCCTTCTTCTTTAGGATCTATTTCGTCTGCCTCTGTTAATTCTTCCCTATTCTCTTCCTTATATACGTTAAATTCTTCGTCCCCTTTCATTATTTGAACCCCCCTATCTTTTTTTTGTTGTTCATGTACTTTCTTAATTGTTTTGGGATTGTGATTGTGCCATCCTTATTTTGGAAGTTTTCAATAATCGCGACCATCGCTCTTGAAGTTGCCACCATTGTGTTGTTTAACATGTGACAAAACTTTTTTTCGTCTCCTTCTATATATTTTGTGTTTAGTGCTGCAGATTGATATTCTTCAGTATTACTTGCAGACGTGAGTTCTCTATATTCTTCTTGTCTTGGAAACCATCCTTCGATGTCATATTGTTTTGTCTGTTTATCACCAAGATCGCCAGAGCAAATTTCAACTACTCTAAAAGGTAGATCTAGCTTTTTGAAAAATTCTTCGGTGATTCCTTCCATTTGATCTAATAGTTCATATGAAGATTCGTGATCTGAGATTATTACTTGTTCTACTTTATAGAATTGATGTACTCTAAAAAGTCCTTTTGTATCAACACCGTGAGATCCAATTTCCTTTCTGAAACATGGAGTTAGTGTGCAAATTTTTATTGGTAAATCTTTCCTATTTAATGTTTTATTTTTATATTTTGAAACAAGGGGATGTTCTCCTGTTCCGATTAAGTATAAATCTTCATCCTCAAATTTGTAGATTGTATCTTCAAAATCTTGTAATGTTACGGTACTTCCTAGTGTTGAACGATTTAATACTAAGGGTGGAAGGACTAACTTGAATCCTTTTTTTAGTAGAAAGTCTATACCAAACCTTTGTAATGCTAAATCTAATTCTGCTAAGTCTCCTTCTAAATAATTAAAGCCTTGGCCAGCATTTGTTCTTGCTGCTTCAAAATCTGCCAGTCCTGTTTTTTCCAAAAGTTCTCCATGTGAAATTAACTCAAAGTTAAATTCTGGTTTTTTCCCTGAAAATTTAAATGGAACATTGTCATTCTCGTTCTTTCCAATTGGAACTTTTTCATGCAATATGTTTGGCAATTTACCCAAGTAAGAATTAATTTGAGTTTTTAGTTCTGACATTTCATTCTCTATAATTGAAATCTTATTTGGAATTTCTTTAGCTTGCCTTAATATATTATCATAGGGTTTCTTGTCTGTTTTTAGTTTTCTTATTTGTTCTGTTAATTCGTTTCTTTTTTGTCGTAACTTATCTGCTTTCTGTTTTAGAATTCTCCACTTCTTATCTCTTTCAAGAATTATATTCAACCACTCTTCCTTTTCTGGCTGTCCTCTTTTGTTTAGAGACTCTTTTACTCTTCCATAATTCTCTTTTATGAAATTTATGTATAACATACTATTTTCAACGAAAAAATTAGTTATATAAATGTTTTGTTACCCCCTATATTTATGACTTGTTTTGAAATAGATACTAAACAACATAAACATTTAAAAATAGATAATAAGTTATACACTTGAGGGGTTAAGGTTGATAAAAAAAGACATGTTCGAGGTATTTTTTAGGCGTAAGCCGGCAATGATATTAGTTGCATTGAGAAATAACACGAAGAATAGATATGGTTCGGTTTTGGCCAAGGAAGTAGATTGTACTTATTCTCATGCGGTTAAAATTCTTCAAGAAATGGAGAAAAATAAGCTAGTTGAATTTGAGAAAAAGGGCAGAATAAAGACGATAAGACTTACTGAGCCTGGTGAAAAAGTTGCAGAACATATAGAGCGAATAAGAAATTTATTATAATGGCCTTTTCTAAAAGTTTTCCTAGGACAACTGAAAAAAGTACATATCCTATATGGGAAGAAGTCTATTTAAGTGATGATGAAGAACAAAAAGCAGAATTAGAAACTAAAAATGAAACTATTTCTTTAATGCATGAATGTATTGATGATGCTAAGAAAGTTATTTTAGATAAAGGTTTGAAAGATTATCAGAGTGATGTTATTTCTATGGCAATTTCTTTATTTGAGAAAAGAGCTAGCCATTCTGTGTATAAGAAAGAGCAGAAGGCTAAAGAGAAGTTTGATGAGAAATATGGGCCCGACGGGATTTGAACCCGCGACCCCATGGTTAAGAGCCATGTGCTCTAGCCAAGCTGAGCTACGGACCCACTAAGAAAAAGAGCTAAAACTCGATTTAAAAATGTTTTGTTAGTTCGCCATTAGCCACATATAGAGCATGAAGCAAATAAACAAAAAGAAAGCTATGTTTGCTATCCAAATTATCATTTCTTTATAGGGGATAAAGAAATAGGATAAAGTTAATATTAGGGAAACTATTATTGAGATTATAAATATTAGTCCTAAATTATCTTGGATATTGTCAAAAATATACTCTTTCATATCGGAACAATCTTCTACTAGGCAGTATCCCTTTACTCTTTCGCCCGTATTTGGATCAGTTATTTCATAGTTTTTCATTCCTTGAATGTAATAGAACACCCCTATAGATAGAGAAAGTATAATGGTTATAACAAAAAACACCCCAATGTAGATAAGAAGGGTTTTCCAATCAAATCCACTTGTTTTTGGTTTGTATTCTTCTTGAACCGGTTTTTCTTGTGTAGACAAAACTGGTTTAGACACTTTTGAAAATGCAGCATTTATTTTTTCTGGTGGCCAATTTTTAGATAGAAGGGATTCTCTTATTTTATCCTCGTTAATTCCTTTATTTAAAGACGTCTGAATAAAATTAATTAAAACCTGGTCTTTGTTTTGAGTTTTGGCCATAACTGGTTTTGTTGTTGCGGGTTTTGTGGCCGCAGGTTTTACCTTTTTTATTTCATTGAATGCAGAAGATATCTCTAAGTCGGTCCAGCCACTCTCTCTTAGAATTTTTGAAAGTTCTTCTTCTGAATAACCTTTAGCGAGACCTTTTTTAGCATAATCAATTAACTTAGGATCGGCCATACAGTAAACCTGGATTTTTTATTTAAATAGTTTGCTATTTTTCCAAGAGCGATGGGTTTACAATAGAAAAGTATATAAAGATTTTTTCAAGACATAGGAGTAGATGAAAATAGATCTAAAAAAGAAACCGCAGAATGTTACGATCATTGGGGGTTTTCCTGGTTTTGGTTTAGTAGGTACAATTTCTAGCGAATATTTAATTGAACATCTGGGAGCGGAAAAAATAGGTTCTGTTTGGTTTTCTGAAATGAACCCTATGATAGCAATACACGAAAGCAAGATTGTTGAACCTTTCGGAGTTTTCTATTCAAAAAAACATAACATTGTGATTTTACATGCAATTACAAACGTTGCAGGAGTAGAATGGAAAATTGCAAACGTAGTTGCTGAGTTATCAAAAACATTCAAAGCAAAAGAAGTTATTTGTGTAGACGGAGTTGGTAGTACAACTGGAAAGATAAACAAAAATTATTATTATTATACTAATAAAAATTCAGAAAAATGGAAGAAAACTAATGGTGAAGAGTTGAAAGAGGGTGTTGTTGTTGGGCCTGCAGCAAGTTTGATTTTGAAAATGGATAATACTCCTATGTCTTGTGTTTTTGCTGAAACTGCTTCTAAACTTCCAGATAGTAGGGCGGCTGCTCAAACAATTAAGGCATTAGATGAGTATCTTGGGTTGAGTGTAGACTACAAACCTCTTCTTAAAAAAGCTGAAGAGTTTGAAGTTAAATTAAAGAAACTTATTGATGGTACCAAGAAAGCCAAGATAAGCAAAGACAAAAAAGATATTACTTACATGGGATAAGTTTATAAATTTCTTGAATATCTCTTTTTTATGTCGTTTGATAATTTAGCCAAAGTGAGGATTGTTCCGGGGATAAGCATATTTGTTTCTAGTTTTATAGTTATATTTGTGGCCCTATCTTTACTAAATACTATTTCAAATAAGTACATTCTAAGCATAATTTATGCGATGTTAGTTTTATTATTGGTAAAAATATTATTGATCTATAACGGCTTAAATAAAATCCCTGCTAGTTTATCTGGGAGCAATATGATAAGATACACTATGCTGTGCCATAATTGTAATTGGGAATGGATGTCCAATACAACAGATAAAGAAAGCCCGACAAAATGTCCTAATTGTGGAGAAAGATCTAGGTTAGAGTTAATTGGATATAGAAAAGTTCAGAGATTACCAAAGAAATCTAATAAAGAACTAACTAGTTTTTTTAAACAAAAATAAAAAAATAAATAAGTAGAATTGTTATTTTTTCTTTTTCTTGACAGCTTTTTTCTTAACCGGTTTCTTTTTAGCAGCTGGCTTTTTTTTAGCGGCTTTTTTCTTCTTACCCCCTCTTGCCATCTTTGCTTCGCAGACATTACCTTTTCCGTCTACATAGTATAAGTAACCTGGTTTTCTTTTGATTACGTTTTTTGCAATGATTTTCCCCAATGTTTTCACCTCCTTAATGAAAGTTATACTCTAAAATTAGAAAACTAGTATTTAAATATTTCCTTTTCTCGTCGGAGAAGTAACTTTTTTTTCGTCTCTTTTAGATAGTGCTCCAGTTATTCCATAAATAACCCTTAATAAAATTTCTAGACAAACTACAAAGATAAAATAGTATACTAAAATGTTAAACATAGCTGGTAAGAGGTATAGGAGATCGAGGATTTTGTCTCCCCAGGTTAAAACGGAGGAGATATCATCTACCAGTACTACAGCTAAAAGTGCAAAGGGTATTAGTTTTGCTATGTCTTTTGCTAGATCTTGTTTATAGTAGGCAGCGATTCTTATCGACGCTATTATTGCCATGGACATAAGTAAAACCATCTCAGTGTTAGGTGTGGTTGTCATTGCATTTAATATTGTGGAGAAGGTTATGAACCACAGCATCAGGAAGAGTGGGAAAAACAAAACATATTCGGCAACGTATAATATAACTGCAAAAAACTTAAACACCCCTGCATGTTGTGCCCGGTTATATTGGCCCAAATTAAGGTTGAATATATCTCTGGTTGCGATAAACCGATATAAGTTATAGACGATTATAGTGTATAGTGCAAGTCCAAAAATTACGATTATTAGTGGATTTAATATACTGAATGCGCTTTGAGTAGAATATTGTATCATAGGTTATTATTTATGAAAGTGATTTATAAGATTTTTGATCAATTACTTTTAATTATTTCTTATAAGTTAGTGTAATAAATGTTTTAGTTTATTATTAAATGTTTTAGTGATACTATCTTCTAGATTTGATTAAACCTTTTGGTCGTTGAGCATAGTGTTGTTTAGTATTCTTGTCTCGAAGGTGAATCCCCAAGGATACCCTGTGGTTTGCGAAGGGTCCTCGTCGGTGATCGGGTATTTTTTCATATATTCTCATTAAGTTATATGCTATAATGTCTGCACTATTGACTAAAGGAACGTGCCTATCTGCTTTTTTCATAAAATTTATTTGACCAAAGTCTATTGGCACATCAAATTCAGATTGAAGCATGTCTCTTAGATCACCATGCGTTGAGGGGATATGCTCTCCATCGATCATAATCTGGGCTAATTCAATATCTACTGCCCCCTCTAAAGAGGAGATTAGACGGTGCATAGCAGGGGCCTTTACTCCATTCCTGCCAAGTCGATTTATTTGTTTTTGATAGAGAACTATAAATCTCATGATACTTACTTTTTCTAAGAATTCCTCAACCATAGCAATATGGTCGTTTCTGCTTCCTTTTCGTTTATATCTGTCTCTTTGTAAGAACTCTTCAGTTGGTTCAAGATCATTTGGGTCTCTAGAAAGTGCTAAAACGTATACTTCTGGCACAGTATGGTGGTTTGATTCATCTATCCCGATGCCATAAAATTCATTTGTCGTTATGTAAGTCACCTCTTCAAATAGGGTTGGTTGAAAGAAATTTATAAATATTTGTTAGATTCAGTATCTATTCTTCAATATCATCGAGTACATTTTTTACTTTTTTCAGTTGTTCTTTTGATACATGGGTGTATATCTGTGTCGTCGATAGATCGGAATGCCCTAGAAGCTCTTGTATTATCCTTATGTCTACGCCTGCATCAAGATTATGAGTAGCAAATGAATGTCTTAGTTTGTGTGCTGTCACTTTTTTATTGATTTTGGCCAATTTTGCGGTGTTTGATATTATCTTTTGTACATTTCTTGCGGTTAGATGACCTTTTTTTCCTGGAAAGAGATATACTTCGTTTTCATCAAGAGTTTGTATATACTTGGTTATTTCGCCGGATAGCTTTTCAGATAAGAAAAATGCTCTGTCTTTTCCCCCTTTTCCAGATCTAACCCACCCCATTTTATTTTCTAGTTCCAAATCGTTAATTTTGAGGCCAACACATTCACTAATTCTTAATCCTGTGGAATAAAGTAATCTTATGATTAATAACGATTTTTTTGAGGGAGTTGAATCAAACAAAGACTTTATCTCTTTTTTTGTTAGAAAGATTGGAATTGATTTGGGGATTTTTGGGGTTTTGAAATTTACTATGTTTTTTCCTAAGATTTCTTCAAAAAAGAATTTTAGGGCTGCTTTCTTTACGGCTATAGATCTAGGAGATTGTTTTTGATCTGAAACTAAATATGCAAAATATTCTTTTATATGCTCTTCAGATATTTTTGGTGGTTCTATTTTTGAATAATTTAGAAAAAGTTTGGCATTAGATAAATATGATTCAACAGTCCTTTCTGAGAATCCCCTTAATTTTAATTCTGTTTCTAGTTTTTTTAGCCAAATTTTCACGATTATACCTCTTTTTAGTGTATTTTTGGCAGAAATAGTATATAAAAGTTCGCACAATGTATGTTAGGCGAAGTTAGACCTCAAATGGCCCAGTCACTTTCTCATTTGCGCTAAGAAATCTTTCCTCAAGTTTTTCTTTAACTTTTCTTTTTTCTTCCGCTGTTGGACCATCCACTAATACTCTCATTCTAAAAATAAATTGCCCGTGTGCGGCACCACGGGGGATATATTGCATCTCTTTGGCCTTATCTCCATACAGTCTCCTTATAATCTGGATTGCATCTTCTATTACCTCTTCAAAGGATGAACAATCCCAGTTACTGAAATATGGCCTTCTGTTTAGTCTGTTTGTTAAAAGGGCAATATCTAGTGAATGGTGTGCTTTTTTCATTCCCTCGATATTTCCCTCTAGCTGGCCTTCATGGCATCCCGCTCCAGCGCAAGTTGCTGTCCCAATTCTATATTCGATTTCCGACATATCATTTGAAGGTTTTAAGAAATTTAAAAATCTACCGAATTATTAAAAGTTTAATTTTTGCTTAAAGGTTTTAGACAAACAAATTAATCCAATTTTGTTAGAAGACTTTCGGTTTGCATGATTAATACTTGTCTATCCCTGCTTGGCGATATCCCGAACTGCCCATATAAGTTTAATGGGATAACTAACATCTCATTGTTTCCAACCCCATATTCTTCACCAACAGCTTCAATCCCTTTCTTGTTCAAAATTCCCTGCTTAGGAGAGTTACAGGTATAATGTAGGACTTTGTCCCCCATAATTCGGGTACAGCCTTCCAAAGCATGAATGTCTCTTCCCATAGTATTAGATTAGAATTTATTGTATATAAACCTTTCTATATGTTACTACTGATTAGTTGCTTTTTAGCTTTGGTTTAATTGCCAGGGGGTTTACTGCGAGTATGATATCAATTAAGTCACACAATTTACCCTTCGAATTTGCGTTGGAAGGAACTTCTAAGATCATTTTTCTTTTATCTAGGCCCCTTTCACATAAATATTCTCTAACTTCTCTTTCTAAGTTATCTTCATCAAGACGAGCAGAGCTATTTCCGAATTCTCCGGGAGTCCCATCATATAGTAGATATTTCTCTGAAGTTGAATCATAGCCTATAGTTAGGATTTTCATCTTAAAGTGGGGAAATTGCTGAGAATTATAAAACTAATTGTTTCTGTATAGAAAGAGTTTTAGTGTAATTAAACATATTTTTCCATATATTCGTACCAAATTGCTACTAAGAAAGGAATGAAAGCTATTAGGATCCAGTTAATTTTGTGATACCATGCTCCAAAAACCAACACTATAAATGCAATAACATAAAGTAATATTGCTAACATGCTTGGAAGAAAATCTTCTTTTTTCTTTATGGTTTTTTTAACTTTTTTTTGTCTCTTTTTTACCATTATTTTATTTTTTGATATTTTAAGTATATAAAGTTTATGTTTGAGAAGCAAAAAGTTTAATAAGGAGTTTTGTTAAATTTTGTTATGTTTTTTGGAATTTTTAGAAGAGGGGGAGATGCCGAGAAGAAGTTCTCACAATTACATGATAGTTTATCTGAATCTTTTTCGAGAATAAAAAATGATATGGAGAGTGTTGGAGATTGGATAAAACATTTTAATGATACTAATACGGAGCAACACGGCAAAATTGATGAAATGGACAAACGGTTGTTGAAGATAGAAGAGTTTATTTTAAATATGTTTGAACAAGGTGAAATAAACGAAACGTTTGGACAGGTGTCCAAACAGAAACAAACAGCTGTCCGTCCAAAACAAACAGTAGAGCCGTCCAAACAGACGTTTGGACAGGTGTCCAAACAGCAAAAGAGTGTCCAAACAGATATAGAAAAGGAGTTATATAGCCTTACTCCCATGGAAAGAACAGTTGTTTGGAGTTTATTGAACACAGATATGCTACTTAGTTATGAAGATCTAAGCAGGGTTTTGGGGAAAGATACTTCAACAGTGAGAGGACAAATAAATAACATAAAAAGGAAGATACCCCAGCTTATTTTAGAGAAAAGTGAGAGCAATGGAAAGAAAAGATTCTATGTTGAAGAGGATAAAAAGAGAGAAATACTAGTGAAATATGTAGGTAAGAACAAGAAAAAGGTAGAAAGTGAGAGTTAATTCTAGTTATATTCTGTGAAAAAACATGTTTTTGAGAGGGAAATAGTCTTATTTTGATTAAATGTGAGAGTTAAATTAGAAATATTGCCTTAAGTGGCCAGTTAGTTGGGTTTGTGAGTGATCTTTTTCTCGTAAAGCAAGTAAGTTTTCAAGTATTTTTAGGTTTCTGAATTCTTTTTTTATAGATAAGTATATCTTCCTATTGGGAGATTTATGCTTTGTGAGAGGAATATTTCGTAAAATAAGGTCACTAACATAATCTCTAACTGAACTTTGAGAGATCATTATGTGTTTAGCTACCTCTGCATATGTCACAGGATTACCTTTTTCTTCCTCTAGTTGATAAATGGTCATAAAAACATTGAATTGTGCCTCTGTAAGGCTCAAAAACCTCGAATTTAACTCTTTCTTAAGGGTTTGAATATGAGTATATTCTTCCGAGTTTGGTGTCGTCGGAGTGTCTGTCTGTCGCCTCTTTGTCGGCGCAGTGTCGTCGGAGTGTCGAAGCGGCACCCCTTCATTTCCTATGGAACTTTCTTGAATTTGGGGTTTTGGGGCCTTTAGAACGTTAAATTCGGGTGTTTGGGTCGTTTTAGATTCGTCTGAGGAGTAATTATCTTTGTTATGCGAAGATAACGCACTATCTAGCATTGTTTTTATAGAACTAATGTCTGATTCCACGACGGAAATGCGTTTATCTAAAGCTAGAATGGACTCTTTAACTTTCTGAAAAGAAGTTTTAATATTGTTCTCAAAGCTCAATTTAACCCCAATAAATAGGATCTGTGTCGAATTTATAATAATTTATGTGTCGGAGCAGTGTCGTCTGAGTGTCGGAGCAGTGTCGAAGTGAGAGCAATATTAGTATTAGGCACTATGGATTATGGAGTCATATTTTGAAGAAGAGGCCTTAACACACCAATATTTAGGGTTTTAGCTCTTTATTAAAGATTTTAATGAAAGACTCGTGATGTAAGTTTATCCCTGCAGAAACAAAGGCATCTGCAAACTTCATTATAATCTCTTTTTGAGTTAGATTTTTAGAAGAAAAAGAAAGTAGATTTGTGAGAGTATGAGCACAAAGGAATCCTTCGTTTAATTCTATGCAAACTGATTTATTGTTCTCATCGACGGAGAGTTTGTTTAGATCTATAGTTATTGAATCTTTCTTTAATAAATTTTTATTGAGACTAAATCCTTGCCCAATTAATTCATTAATTATGGATTCCTTTGTAGTGATTGCTTCCGTTTGGGCCTTGTTCTCTGGGAGTTTGATTATTTTGCCCAGATATTTTGTGGCTTTTTGACGGGATTGCTTCTTCCGTTTGTTGTATTTATTCTCTACTAAGTATGCATATTCAATACCATTTACATTTTTCTTTCTGATAAACATGATTAAATGAGAGAATGCGAATATTAAAATTTATCTATAAACAGAAAATCTATCGGGTTCACACATAATCACCATTATTGAATTTTGATTCTTTTCTTTTATTGAACTGAGGGTTAAAAGATCTTGTTGAGATGCTATGCAATGTCTAAGTGGGTGGGAATGTAGTAATATTAATGTATCTTCGGAACAGGGTTTGAAACTAACATGGTTATGGGCCTGTTCTATTATTTCTGGTTGATATATCTCATTAATTAGATAGTCTTCTCCTTTAACTCCTTTGAGGCATACAACCATCTCTACGGATAAATCCTTGTAGTAATATCCTTGGAGTTGTTCATATGTGTTTTCTGTGAAAATGATAGAAAATGTGTCTAAATTAATTGTCTTGTTATTTGCAGTTTGAGATTCTGATAAAGAAGCTATTATTGGAAAAATTGGATAACTTGCTAGTATATACGAGGTAACTAAGATTAAAAGAAAAATAGCTAAACCTCCAACACCTATTTTCTTCCATTTTGAATCTTCTTCAAGGTTATGTTCTTCAATCATTTTCTAATTAAAAATATCTATTCTTTTTAAAAGGTAAGTTTTTAAATTGTTTTATAATAATGTTCGTATGGATAAAAAAATAAGACAGCTAAGAAGAGTAGATTACTTTGGGAAATCTATGAGACTTGCAGCTGAAAAGTGGGGCTGCCCTTGGAAAACATTAATTTCGATAATGTTGTCTGCCAGAACTAGGGATGAAACAACAATGGTTGTGGCCAAAGAATTATTTAAGAGGTTTCCTAGTCTAATTAAATTATCTGGGGCGAAATTGGGCGAAATTGAAAAAGTTATAAAGCCAATTAATTTTTACAAGAATAAATCTAGAAATATTTTGAATAGTGCCAAAATATTAGTTAAAGCGTATGGCTCGAACGTTCCAATGCAGTTTGGGGAATTGATGAAACTTCCGGGGGTTGGAAGGAAAACAGCGAACGTATTTTTATCAGAATATGGAGAAGATGCAATTGGAGTTGATACCCACGTTTTCTATATATCTAAACGACTTGGTTGGTGTAAAGGAAAGACCCCTGATAAAGTTGAAAGTGAACTAAAGAGAATTTTCCCAAAACAGTATTGGAGAAGACTAAATCCCATATTGGTTAGGTTTGGAAAGACATATACTAGTAAGAAGGAGAAGGATATACTTTTAGAAAAAATTAGAAATTCATAACTTATTTGTGCTAAATTTCGGTTTACTTTCGAAGTAGTATCGGGCTGCAAAATATAGGTGAAAATTGCTATAATAGACTTAGGGAATATATATAAATCAAATTCAATAAATGGCATTAATGAATAAAGAAATAAAGATTCTCAGAATAATGAAAGAAGAGGGATGCGACTGGGAAGAGGCTCAAAAAAGAGAAATGGAAAGAAAGAATCTTAGTGAGTTTTTTTAGTTTAAATTCACAATTGGTAGTTTTATATGTGGAGGCAAATTTACATCTTGACTTAGTGTTAGTGCCTTAATGTTACATCTTGCCAATATTGAATTAATTATTGGTGTAGATATTTCCTTTGAAAGTTTTTTATCTTTTTTCCAAGTCTTTGCGATATCATCAATCTTCTTAGGTTCGTCCATAAACAGAAGATGACCATTTATTTGAATTGCACCAATCTTTGGTTCATAATTTGCTTTAAATTCAAAATTAAATTTTAAAATATCATCTGAACTAGTTATAGAAAGCTTTTCTTGTTGAACATCCGTTATATTAATGTTATTGGCAATATTTACTTTCCCAGTTATTTTATTGTCCTTTTTTGCTCCAAGTTTATCAAAGTTAAATCCTATTATTGGCATTTCGCATCACCTAGAATTAGAATTCTTGATTCATTTATAAGTGTTTCTACATTTCTTCGGGAGCCTTTATCCCCAATAAGTATAGCCCCGAAGATAATATTTGTTTTGTACAGAAAACTAGCAATAATCTTGCTTTTTGAAGTTTTTTATCTTTAGTAATACATGGATATTTGTGGTAGTATTCATTAAACGTATGAGCTAGTTTTAACAAATATTGTGCTAATATGCTTGGCTTATGTTGGTCTGCGGAATTCTTTAAAACATCAGGAAATTCTGCTAATTTTGAGATTAATGCTCTTTCTTTATCTTTGTTTAATAAATCAAAATTAATATTGCTAGTTATGTCTACTTGTTTCTTTTTTAGAATTGAGGTTGCCCTTGTGTGAGAATATTGTATATACGGCCCAGTGTCTCCTTTAAATGATATTGATTTTTTTATATCAAATATAATCTCTTTATTTGGGTCAGGAAGTAACATATCAAATTTTATAGCAGCGGAAAATATTTCGTTTTTTATCTTTTCTTGACTTGATTTAGTTTTGTTTTTATGTCTTTTATCCATCTCTTTTTCGAGTAGGTTGAGTAATTTTCTTTTTAATTCCTTATACAAAATTATCTTGCCAGATCTGGAAGACATTCTACCTTCTGGTAAATGAACAAGGCCATAGGATACATGATAACATTTTTTTGCTTGTTTGTAACCATATAATTCAAGTAATTTGAAAAGTTGTTTAAAATGGAGTCTCTGTTCGTTTCCTACCACATATAATGAACTGTCTAGCTTGTATTTTTTTATTCTATCTACGGCCATGGACAAATCTTTTGTTAGATACATTGCCGTTCCGTCTGTCCTTACTAATATTAAGGTATGGAGATTATAATTATCCAGGTTTGCTATTATTGCTCCTTCGTCGTGTTTAGCTACTTTTAATTTTAGTAGCTTAGTTACTATTTCTTTCCCAATTTTTGTGTATTCTGAATCATAGTAAAGTTTGTCAAATTTAACATCTAGATCTTTATAGATTTCATTAAAATGGTTTTCACTCCATTTTAGGCCTTGCTTGAAGAGTTTCGTGTACTTTTTATCTTTGTTTTCTAGTTTTTGGTGAATTATACTAAATTCTTTTTCCTTGTTTTTTGTAGCTGCCTTTGAATAAATATTACCTAGCCATTCACCCAAATCATTATCTTCTGGTTTTGGAACTTTTAGATTCTCGAGTCCCCAAATACATTTTGCTACATGTTTTCCAGTATCGTTGTAATAATTTACTGGAATAACTGTTTTGCCTTGGAATTTTAATAATCTTGTTAAACTTTCCCCAAGAACAGTATTTCTTAAGTGCCCTATGTGGAATCCCTTAAACGGATTTGGATTAGAAAACTCAATCATAACTTTCTCTTTTTTAGTATTTTTCCCAAAATTTTGTTTTTCTTTAAAGATTTGTTTTAGAATTATTTCTTTTTTTATGAAGATATTAAGATAGGGTCCATGGGATTCTAGTTTTTCTATGAATTTTGGGAGTTTGAATTTTTCTAAATCCTTTGCTATTGCTCCCGGTTGTTTTTTTAATTTTTTAGATAGTATAAAACATGGAAATGCATAATCCCCCATATTTTCGGAAGGAGTGCTTTTTAGAACAGTTTCATTGAATTTTTCATTTAGTTCTTTATTCAAGAATTGTATAATCTTTTTCTTGTAGTCCATTAAGGTTGTTTTATTTGAACTTCCTTAAGAAGTTTTTGTTTTTTTCTAAATCCAATATATTTTCTAGAACTTGTTTAATATTGGTTACGGGTATTATTTTAATTTTGGATTTTTTATTGTTTGGTAAGATTATGTCTTTTTCATTTGCTTTAGGAATTATTACTCTTTTTAGGCCTGCTTCTATTGCTGCTTCCACTTTCGAACTTACTCCACCTACCGCAAGAACGTCTCCTCTAACTGAAAGTGACCCAGTCATAGCAGTATCTTGTCTTATTGGTATTTTTTTAAGTGCTGAGATGATTGCTGTAGCTACTGCTATAGATGCAGAATCTCCTTCTACTCCCTCATGGGTTTGTAAAAATTGAACATAAATATCATATTTCTCTTTGATATCTTCTCCAAAATATTTCATAATGATCGCTGAGACATTTTTTATTGCTTCTTTGGCAATATTGCCTAGGGAGCCTGTTGCTATAAATTCGGCCTTTTTTCCCCCAGGCGTAACCTCTGATTCAATTGGAAGAATTAATCCTGAAAAGTGAGGAGAATGGCCCAATACTGCTAATCCATTGACCCTACCAATCAAAGACCCTTTTGTTTTTATTATATCATATTCTTTTTTGTTTTCTATATATTTATCTGCTAGTTGTTGTTCTAATGTTCTTGCATATATTCTGGCTTTCTTTATGTGTTCTGGCCCTACTAGTTTTGAATTTTCTTCCATTGCTACATCTCCTGCGGCCCTTACTAAGCCCCCGAGATCTCTTAAGTGTAGAGTTAATTTATTTGATTTTCCTGATTTTATTTTAGATTCGTTTATTATTTCTTTTATTGCTTCGGAGGAGAATGGCGGAATTTTTCCATCTTTTTTTACTTCTTGTGCAATAAAGACCGCTATTTTTTTCCTATTTTGGATATTATCATCCATTTCATTATTCATATAAATCTCATATCCATATCCCCTAATTCTTGATCTTAGAGCTGGGTGCATGTTTTTTATTGTTTCTAAGTTTCCTGCAGCCACTAAAACAAAATCGCATGGTACCGGTTCTGTTCTAACCATTGCTCCTGCCGATCTTTCTGATTGTCCAGTGATAGAATATTTTTTTTCTTGTAAAGCTGTTAATAATTCTTGTTGTGTTTCTTGTCTTAGGGTAGCTATTTCATCAATAAATAGAACTCCTTTATTTGCTCGGTGTATCATCCCAGGGACAACTCTTTCATGCGCTGGGGTACCTAGCCCCCCGGATTGAAATGGATCATGCAATACATCACCTAAAAGAGCACCGGCATGAGCACCGGTTGCATCAAAAAAAGGAGCTTTCGGAGTATTTTTATGATTAATAATTAATTTTGGTAAACCTTTTTCATTGTTTTTCATTTTTTTATTTAAATTGAAAAAAATAACAAACATTGCTAAAAATATCATAGAACCAATCAAAGATGCCGCCCCCATTATATCACCATATTGGTTTCTTATCCACCAGGGAGAAAATATTGCAAATATAAAAACTACTATAAACAAAATATTTTTTCCTTTTAGAGAAGACATATGTTCTAATTTGAGGTTTTTGATTAGTTCATTCCCTTTTCCTGGAGGGAAGGTTTGTATTTTGGGAACATTCTCATCTTCTTGGTTACTTAACGAAACAACATCTTGTAAGGTTTCTTTTGGAAGTAATTCTGCTAATGCTTGGCCTAACATGGATTTACCTGTACCAGGTTCACCTATCAATAAAACATGCCTTCTCTGTTTTGATGCTTTTTCTATAATTTTGAGACCTTCGTCTTGACCAATTACTTGTTCTGAGAGTTTTTTTGGTACATTTATCTCTCTTGTCGATTTTATTATTTTAGGCATTTTAGAAAGGAAAGGGTAAAAATTAAATTATGTCTTCTTCGGCAACAACAATAAAATCTCCTATTGCTATAACTGCGCTGTACGGTATCAGTGGTTGGCCACCGTCGGTTCTTTCTAAATCTAAACCATTAGCTAAAGTAGTAGGATTTTTTAATTCTAATTGCAGTAACTCTCCAGTTTTAGTTTCAAAATGAATATTACCTAAATCTCCAAATTTTTTTCCAGTTTTGCTTACTATTGTTTTACCAAGCAATTGTTTTGAATATCTTTTATCATTATTTGCCATTTTAATGGGCCTCCTAAATAAGGTAGTATCATATTCTTTATAAAATTTTCTTAATCATCATTTAACCTATTAACTATATCTTCTTTAAGATTTGAGAATGATTCTTTTATATTGTCTCCAATTTCCGATATTAATGGTTCTTTATTAATATTATGTACTATTGAGGCTCCTGTTTGAACATATTCATTATCTGAATCCATTAACTCATTTGTTGAAAGACTACTAATAAGAGTAAATAGTAATATCATTACTACAAAAAAAACTAAAACTAATCTTAGTGTAGTTCTAGTGAATAAGTGTTTTGTCATTTCTAATATGAAAAAACCAATTACTATTATTATTGTTAATAATATTGGATCCATTCTTTGATATTTTCTGTTTTAATAATTTATAAATATTTGTATATTTGTCAGGGGGTCCCACCTCTGTTTCATATGGAATATAGTATTTTTTGAAATAGTTTAATACTTCTTATGGAAGAATTAGTTTGTTATGAATTTTATAGAAGATAAATTGATTTTTTATAGTATTATATGTTATTTTATTGGTTGTTAAATTTGGGTTAAATTAGCTGTTTTATACCATAATTTAAATTTTATTTTTAAAATTAATTATTATATATTATTATATATTATATTATATATATTATATAGTGTTACTCTTGAATAGTTTCTATGGGAAATGAAGGGTATATTTTGTTGAAATTTGTTTTTTGTTTTTTCCATACGAAATAGAGGTCCGTGTCTCTATTTTTTAGTATAATAATGCTTATAATTTAAATCCAATATAACCTAATTCTATGGTTGATTCAGATATAAATAATTTTTTTGAGGATTTTTTGAAGAAAGAAGGATTGTTTAAGAATAAAAAAGTATTACAATCTAGTTATACTCCCGATAATATACCCCATAGAGAAATTGAAATAAAAGAGATAGCAGGAATATTGGCACCTGCATTGAGAGGAGAAAAACCTTCTAATCTTTTTTTATATGGAAAAACTGGTACTGGCAAGACTCTTTCAGTTTTACATGTTAAAGATAAATTAGAAAAAGTTGCCGCATCTAAAAAAGTAGGTCTAAGGATATTTTATTTAAATTGTAAATTAAAAAAAGTTGCAGATACGGAATACCGTTTAATAGCGACATTGGCTAGAAAATTTGGAAAGGATGTTCCGATTACAGGTTTGCCCACTGATGAAATATACAAAATATTTATTGATAGCATTGATAACGAGGATCAGAATATAATATTAATTTTGGATGAGATAGATCAACTAGTTAAAAAAGCTGGTGATGAAATATTATATAATTTAACAAGACTTAATTCAGAATTGAAAAAAACGCAAGTAACTTTTGTTGGGATATCTAATGATTTGAGATTTGCTAATGATCTTGATCCTAGAGTTAAATCTTCTTTAACCGAAGAGGATATTAATTTTCCCTCGTATAATGCCTTACAATTACAAGATATATTAAATGAACGGGCAAAAAATGCATTTAAAAAAGAGATTATTGAAGAAGGGGCCATTGAAAAATGTGCTGCTTTGGCTGCCAGAGAACACGGGGATGCGAGAAGAGCTCTTGATTTATTAAGAGTTGCAGGTGAATTGGCTGAGAGAAAGGGATTTGAAAAATTATTAATAAAACATATAGATGAAGCAGAAGATAAAATTGAAAGGGATTTAATATCAGATGTTATTAGTACATTACCTAAACAATCTCAATTGGTTTTACTTTCTACATTTAATTTATATGGAAAAAATAATTCAAAAATATTTACTGGGGATGTTTATAATTTATACAAAAATATTTCATCAACTATAGGTTTGAAACCACTAACTCAAAGAAGAATGTCTGATCTTATATCGGAGTTGGATATGTTGGGAATTATTAATGCAAAAGTAATAAGTAAAGGTAGGTATGGTAGGACTAGAGAAATAAGTATGACTATACCTGATTCTGAAATTCCCGATTTAAAAGAAGGACTTAAGAAATGGCTGAATCTGTAAAAGAAATTATAAAATTGTTTTTGGATAGAGGGTATTTAATAAATCCGGATTTTATTGGAAAGTCCGATTTAGGTGTTGAAGTTTTTGAAAAATATTTACAAAAAAATGAAACAGGTGAACTTTTAGTTTTTAATGAAACCATGTTAAATTCTTTAGTAGAAAGAAAAAAAGAAATAGAAGAAAGAACTTTGATTACTGAAACAAAAAATGAAGATGATTGTTCTGTAAATATCGTTAAGAGTTATAATAAAAAACAAAAAAAGATTGAGATACAAGATTTTGTATTACACTATCAAAAAAGATATGAATTATTAAAAAAAATATTGCAAAGTAGGGGAGACTTAATAGCACCATTATCCATTTCTAGAATATTATCAAAAAGGAATAGGGAGAAAGTTTCTACTATTGGTATGGTTTATGAAAAAAACATTACAAAAAATAACAACATAATTTTGAATGTAGAGGATAATACTGGGAGCATAAGTGTTTTGATTAATAATTCCAAGGCTGAATTATTCAAAAAAGCAAAAGATATTGTGTTAGATGAAGTTATTGGTTTAAGAGGGGTCAATGGGGATAAAATTGTTTTTGCAGATGAAATTTTCTTTCCAGATATTCCCTTAAATGATGGGATAAAGACAAGCCCCATAGAAAATTATCTTGCTATTATATCTGATGTTCATGTGGGTTCTAGTTTATTTTTGGAAAATGACTTTTTAAAATTCATAAATTGGCTTAATGGAAAAACGGGAAGTAAAGAACAAAAGGAAATAGCTAAAAAAGTAAAATATTTGTTCATAGTTGGTGATTTGGTTGATGGTGTTGGGATTTTTCCTAATCAGGAATATGAGCAGAATTTACCCGACATATATTCCCAATATAAGAAAAGTGCAGAATTATTGGGTCAAATAAGAAAAGATTTGAAAATAATAATTTGCCCAGGGAATCATGATGCTGTAAGATTAGCAGAACCACAACCAGTTTTGGATCCAGAGATAGCTAAACCAGTTTATGAATTGGAGAATGTTGTTATGGTTAGCAATCCTGCCGTGGTAAATATAGAAAAAAGCGAGGGATTTCCCGGATTTGATGTATTGTTATATCACGGATATAGTTATGATGACTATTCTGCAAATGTTGAAAGTATAAGATTTTCTGGGGCAACAATTTCAGATAGAACAAATATGGTTATGAAATTTTTATTACAAAAGAGACACTTGGCCCCCACACATGGATCAACTTTATTTATTCCAGATCCGGATGAAGACGATTTAGTTATTGATAGCGTGCCGGATTTCTTTGTTTCTGGCCATATTCATAAGGCTAATATTACTCAATATGGTAAAGTCACAAAAATTTCTGGTGGGTGTTGGGAGTCTATAACTCCCTTTCAGATAAAAACTGGACATAGCCCGGAACCAGGGAAAGTACCTATTGTGAACTTAAAGACTAGGGCAACGAAAATACTAAAATTTTTGGATTAAAAATGGAAATGAGTAAAGAGATGGAATTATATTTTGGAAAGTTGGATAGTGATGTTAAAACAGATTTTAAAGTAGCTGCCGAATGTAGATTAAAAGGTTATGATCCTTCTGAGAAAGTTGAAATTGTATTGGCTAGAAATATGGCAGAGCGAGTAGAGGGGCTTATTTCGGTTGTTAATCCTCAAATTGTAGGCAAGGGTATAGCGGATAGAATTTTAGAATTAGAAGGAAAATATGGAAAATTAGACTGGCGTGTTGCCCTTACTATCTCTTTAGAAATTGCGAAAGAAAATTTTTGTAAATTTAAAGATAAAATTGAGGCGATGGAAGTTGGTGTTAGAGTTGGATTTGCATATATTACCTTAGGGGTTGTTTCTAGTCCATTAGAAGGATTTTTAGGAATTGATATAAGGAAAAGAAGGGATGGAGAAGAATATTTTGCTTTGCTGTTTGGTGGCCCAATAAGAAGTGCTGGTGGCACCGGGGCCTCAGTGGGTGTGCTGATAGCAGATTATATAAGAAAAGAAATGGGTTATAAAAAATACGATCCGTCTGAAAATGAAATAAAAAGAGCATATACGGAAGTTAGAGATTTTCATGAAAGAGTTACTAATTTGCAGTATTATCCCTCGGAAGAAGAAGTAGATTTTTTGGCAGGAAATTTGCCAGTTCAAATAGATGGGGGCCCGTCTGAAAAATTTGAGGTTTCAAACTATAAGGATTTGGATAGGATTGAAACTAATGTTATTCGAAATGGGTTTTGTTTGGTTATGGCGGAGTGTTTAGCACAGAAAGCACCAAAAGTACTAAAACAGCTGAATAATTGGGGGAAAGATTTTGGTATGGATGATTGGGATTTTATATCAAAGTTTGTTGATTTACAAAAGAAGGTTAAGGCGAAGGAGAAGTCTAAGGAAAGCCAAGAGGATGATGGAAAATTAAAACCAGATCATACATTTATCAAGGATCTTGTTGCAGGTAGGCCAGTTATTACGCACCCTATGCGAAGTGGAGGATTGAGATTAAGATATGGTAGGGGGAGGAACACCGGGCTTAGTTCAACTGCGATACACCCCACAACTATGAGGGTCTTAGATGATTTTATTGGTGTTGGAACGCAGTTAAAAATGGAGAGGCCAGGAAAAGGGACGGCATTGGGTGTTTGTGATTCTATTGAGGGACCAGTAGTTAGGTTGAAAAATGGAGATGTTTTATTTTTAACTGAGAAAAATTATGAAGAAAATAAAGATAACATTGATGAAATATTATTTTTGGGGGATATACTAATTCCATATGGGGATTTTTTTAATAGGGCACACGTGTTGGTTGCTCCGGGCTATTGTGAAGAATGGTGGTTTGAGGACATAAAGGCAAAAACTAAATCCTGTGATGAATTGAGTAAGAATGTAGGTATTGATATTCCTTTATTGAAAAAATTATTTCAAAATCCAATAAGGACCCATATTTCTGCAAAGGATTCTTATAGAATTTCTAAAAAACTAAATATTCCATTACATCCAAAATACACCTATCATTGGAAAGATATTAGTGAGATTAAATTTTTAGCTTTATTGGATTGGTTGAATAAAGCAATTATTAAGAAAGATGATTATTATAAAATAATTTTACCATTAACTTATGAATTAAAAGAAAGAAATATAGAGCTGAAGAAAATTTTGGAAGAACTGGGTGTACCCCACACAATAGTTTCTAAGGAACACGTTACAATTGAAGGAGATTATGCTATTGGATTTATGATTTCTTTGGGTTTTTACAAGGGCGAGTTAGAGCTTTCTAAAATGGTGAGTACTGTTAAAGAAGGGAAAGATATACTAAGTATACTAAATAAATTTTCTGAATTAGAAATAAAAGATAAATCTGGAGTATATATTGGGGCTAGGATGGGTAGGCCAGAAAAAGCAAAGATGCGAAAATTAACTGGAAGCCCACATGGACTATTTCCCGTCGGGGAAGAAGGAGGAAGATTAAGATCTTTTCAATCAGCAATTAGTGCTGGAAGAGTTACTGCGGAATTTTTAGATTACCATTGTGATTCATGTGATATTGATAGCATTTATTTTAGGTGCCATAAATGTGGGAAAAAATTGGAATTGTTAGAAGATGGAAATAAACCATATAGTATTAAGAGTATTCAGATTAAAGATTATGTAGATCTTTCTATGGATAAAATTGGATTAAAGGAATTGCCTGGTTTGATAAAGGGAGTGAGGGGAACATCTAATGCAGACCATACAGTGGAAAATTTAGTTAAGGGATTTTTGAGAGCAACGCATAATATTTATGTTAACAAAGATGGGACCGTTAGATATGATATGACTCAATTACCAATAACTCATTTTAAACCGATGGAAACTGGAACTGATGTTGAACGATTAAAGAAATTGGGCTATTTGAAGGATATTTATGGAAATGAGTTGGTTGATGACGATCAGGTTTTGGAAATTAAGCCACAAGATATAATTTTGCCTTCATGTAAAACCTCGGGCGAAGAGGGAGCAGATATAGTGTTGTTTAGAGTTGCAAAGTTTATAGATGATTTATTAACTAGATTATATGGGCAAGAGAAATTTTATAATTTGGATTCGAAAAAAGATTTAGTGGGTCAATTAGTAATCAGTTTGGCTCCACATACCTCGGCAGGCATAATTGGGCGAATAATTGGATTTTCTCAGACTCAAGGATGTTATGCACATCCACTTTGGCATTCTGCTCAACGAAGAGATTGTGATGGGGACGAAAATGGAATTATGTTGCTTATGGATGGATTATTAAATTTCTCTAGAAAATATCTGCCGGCCCATAGGGGTTCTACTCAAGATGCTTGTTTGGTTTTAACCACTAATTTGGTGCCAAGTGAAGTAGATGATATGGTTTTTGATATGGATATGGCGTGGAATTATCCTTTGGAATTTTATAAGGCATGCGAAAAAGGAAAGATGCCATGGGACGTAAAGGTAGAACAATTAAACGTCAATCTTGGAAAAGAGAAACAATTTGAAAAATATGGGTTTACGCATGATACTACTAGTATAAATCAAGGGGTTATGTGTAGTATGTATAAATCTCTCCCAACAATGCAAGAGAAAGTTTTGGGCCAGATGAAATTAGCCGAAATAATAAGGGCAGTAGATACATCTGATGTTGCCAGATTAATTATTGAGAAGCATTTTATTAGGGACATAAAAGGAAATTTGAGAAAGTTTAGTATGCAGCAATTTAGATGTGTAGATTGTAATGCAAAGTATAGAAGGCCACCTTTGGCAGGTAAGTGTTTGAAGTCAAACTGTAGGGGAAGGATAATATTTACTATCTCCGAAGGATCGGTTGTAAAATATTTAAAACCTTCATTGGATTTAGCGGCCAAATATAATCTTCCAGATTATTTGAAACAGACATTAGACTTAGTTCAGGGGAGAATTGAAAGTGTTTTTGGCAAAGATCCCGAAAAACAAGAAGGATTGGGAAAATGGTTTGGTTAGATTATAATAGAAAGTATAAAATAACTGGTAATAACAAACAACCCATTAAGTGATTTCTTCCAATTCCCAATTTTGCGGGGAGTATACCTGTGAATGTTGAGACAGTTAGGATCAATAATCCCAAGAAATTACTGGATAAGAAGAAAACCATTAGAATGATAAGAAGTATTATTGAAACTACTAGTTTCCGGTAATTTATTTTTGAAAATAGTTTTGAAAAAACCTTGGTTATGTTTATTGTTAGAAAAACTGCTATTCCTCCCGCTATTAGCGCCGATGCTAAAAATATTAATGTATCTTGGAATGTTACAACATCCATTATTTTTGAAACTGCAACTATCGCCCCATTTCTAGCTTTATCCAATAAAAATAAAGCAATTAGTGAGAGCACCATATTTATTGTATTAAGTCCGCCAATTAAAATTAAAAATCCTTCATTTGTAATTTTTTTGTAAAATTCTGAACCGAGGATTGCTGCTTGGGCAGGACCAAGTCCTGGAAGAAATGAACACAAACTTCCTGCTACTATGGAAGAACCCATTGTTTTTGTTAATTCTAGTTTTTTTATTTTTGGAAAACTTATTTTTTGTAAGGGTATTTTTGTTTTATCGGACAAGCTTATTATTAGTGTGCTTGTCCCAAACAAACCCGATAATAATGGGAATAGTGGGTTTTCTAAATTTGGTAGGTTCAATGTGGCTATCCCTAAGACTCCAGCCAGAAGAAAGATTATTAGTGGCCATAGAAACATTTTGCCTTTTTTCTCTCGATGTATCAAAAAAACTGAAGCCGCTATTAGAATGTAAGCCATAAATTTTTGCAAATATGGGTAAATTTGCTCTATTAGCGCGCCTATTGGGAAAGCCAGAACAATAGTAATTATCAGGGCAAAGAAACTACCTATTAATGTTAACATTACTGCTTCGTATCCCTTCCCTTCTAATAACATTTTATGTCCGGGTAAAACGGACAATGCGGTTTCTGCCTCTGGAGCTCCCAAAAATATAGAAGGGATTGTGTCTAAGAAAGTATGAGTTATTGCCATAGATATTATGAACACTGAAATAATTAGGGGGGATGTTATTTCTAGAAGAAGAACTGAAAAACTTAATACAATTAAACTAACAAGATTAATATGGATTCCAGGTATTAATCCTGTTACTATCCCAAATAAACAACCAACCAATATTGCTATGAATATTTCAAGAGTCATTTTGATTTTATTTCATCTGCACTTATTTCTAAATTTCCTTGATAACTCATTATTGTTCCTTCTATCTCTACTATTTGATAATTTTTGAGAGGTATATTTTCGGGAGTTTGAAATAGATTTAGTGGGAAAATTTTTGTTTCATTATTTTTGAAGATAATAACTGTGATTGTTCCTGTTTCGTCTTTTATATTCGCTATTATTATTTCGGGAGTGTCTACAACGTTTGTTATCTTTCCATTAATTTTTATTTTTTGGTCTATTTTATCTTCGGCGATGTCAGAAATTTTTGTAATGGGGAGAGTAGTTGATTCAGATATGAATAATATTGTAAAAACGCCCAAAATAGAAAAAATGAGAGATATTTTTAGTAATAGGTTTTCGTCCATAAAATGAGGAATGCATGCTATTTATTAATTTTTTTGGTTTGAAAAAGTAATGTTTATATATAATTGGTGATTTTCTTTTTTAACCAAATGATATCCATTGGTAAAAAAGAAGGAGATATATCTAGTTATCTCTCTGAAGAGAATAGAAAATTAAGGGACACACTATCTAAATTAAAGAGAGAAATTGATTTAATGAAGGAGCCGCCTCTTCTAGTTTGTGATGTTTTGAAAATTGTTGAGAAGAAAGCAATAGTTAGATTACCTAACGGAAGTCATTTTTTTGTTAATGTTTCTCCACTTTTATATGATAAAATTCAGCCAGGAGATAGGGTTTTGGCTGAACAGAAATCTTTGGTTTTAGTAGATAGGATGGATAAATCAAAAGAGCATTCGGTTGAGAATTTTTTAATTATTGAAAAACCAAATGTTTCTTGGAGTGATATTGGGGGTCTTAGAAATCAAATTAGAGAGATTAAAGAAGTTATTGAGCTTCCATTGAGTAAACCCGAACTATTTAGGAAGATTGGAATTTCTCCCCCAAAAGGAATTTTATTACATGGGCCTAGTGGGACTGGGAAAACTTTGTTAGCTAGGGCGGTTGCTGCAAGTACAAATTCTACTTTTATCGAAATAGTTGGTTCTGAATTAGTCCAGAAATTTATTGGCGAGGGGGCCAAATTAGTTAAAGACATTTTTAGCTTGGCAAGAGAAAAAGCTCCTTCTGTTATTTTTATTGATGAGATGGATGCCATTGCATCTGAAAGAGTAGATATTGGAACTTCTGGCGAGAGAGAAGTTCAAAGAACATTTATGCAATTATTAAGTGAGATTGATGGGTTTAAACATTTGGATAATGTAAAAATTATTGGTGCGACAAATAGAAAAGATATTTTGGATCAGGCAATTTTGAGACCCGGAAGATTAGATAGATTAATAGAGGTGCCCTATCCTCAACTTGAAGAAAGGAGAGAAATTTTTAACATACATACTAGTAAAATGAGTTTAGAAAAGATAAATCTGGACGAGTTATCTAAAATAACTGAGGGATTTTCTGGGGCAGAGATAAGGGCAGTTTGTACGGAGGCAGGATATTTTGCTATTCGAGCAAAAAGATTAAATATTCTATATTCCGATTTTTTAAGGGCAGTCGATAAAATTAAAAAAGAGGAGGATAAACGGTATAAGAATATGTTTGGATAAAAAATGAATGATGCATTAACGTTTATACTTTCGATTGTTAGTCTGTTAGTTCTATACTGGTTATTTTTTGGAGAAAAAAGAATGAAAAATAAGATGGAAGGAAAATGAGGATATTTGTTGCTTTAGATATTCCGGATATTGTAAAAGATAATTTATTCGGAATTCAAAAATATATTCCGTCCAACTTAGCAAAAATTAAATGGGTTTCAAAAAAGAACCTACATATTACTTTAAAATTTCTTGGAAACGTTGACCTATCAAAGTTGGAGGAAGTTAAGACTAGGTTGACAAATGTTAAATTTGATTCTTCTAATTTAAGATTTAAAGATATTGGATTTTTTAACAAGGAAGGAAAGCCAAGTATTATTAGACTAGATTTTTATAATAATAAAACGGTTGAAGAATTATACAAAAGAATAGACGAGGCATTATTAGATTTGTTTCCTGCGAATCAAACATTTACGTTACATGCTATACTGGGAAGAATAAAAAATATTAAAAAAGAAAAAGAACTTTTAGATAAAATTAATTCATTTGAGTTTTTTAAGGAAGAGTTTAAAGTTGAAGGTTTTAATCTTATGCATAGTGTTCCAGTTAAAGGAACACATAGCTACAAACTTGTTGAAAATTTTAAATCATAAGATTTATTAACTTATTATGGTTTTTTTTAATATGCTTGATCCCGATTTAAATGAGGAACATAATTACCGTTGGTGGCCTTTAATATTATTTAGTGTAATTATAATCGGAGTGTTTATCTTTCTTTTTGTGGGCGGAGGAAAAAATATTGAATTGCCTTTGTCTCCTTCTACTGGCTGTGTAGTTATGCAAGACCGAGGAAAATACACTGATAGTATTAATATTGTTTTTTTGGGAACAGGATATGAGGATGTTGTGGAATTTAGGGAGGATAGTGATAAATTTATGACTAGTTTTCTAAATGTGGTTCCGCACAACTCGTATAAAGATAGATTTAACTTTTTTAGAATTGAAGAGTTTGGTGATTTTGGTTGCAAGTATGATGATGCAGTAATTTGTAATCCTCAGCTTGTTCAACAGGAAGCCATTAAATGTCCTGGACAAGATGTTAATGTAGTATTGACTAATCGGGGGAAAACTGAAGATTTCTTTAGTCATTTGAGATCTTCGGCTTGGTTAAATTTAGCTTCTATTAATTCTGCAGATGATCCATTGGTTTTAGTTCATGAAATAGGCCATGTGGGATATAGTTTTGCTGATGAGTATGTGTATGGTGGAGATATTACTTGGGATGCCCCTAATTGTGATCCTGAAAAGCTTTCTTGTCCAATGTTTTTGGATGTTGATGGTTCTGAATGCATTGTTGGTTGTGTAAATCAAGAGTATGCTAGGTCTGTGTATTATGGCATTATGAGTAATTACTGGAAGAGCCCAAAATTTGGTAATTATAATGAATGGTGGATTGAGAATTATATTCTTGAAAATACTAAGGGCGGGGGAGAACAAAATTTTGGTGGTGATCCAAATGAGGGGCCAAAAGATGTTTATGTTGTCAAGGGAGAATGTACAAAAGAAGGAGAATGTACAATTGAAGAAGTAGTTATGAGTCCCTCTAGATACCCAACTACTTCAAATATTATGGATTCAGATATTGTGATAAAACATGGGAGTAGTTTGGTTAAGGTGCCTGCTAGTGGTTTATTGTTTAAGGATTTTGGAGATTCTGGAAGTGTTGAGTTAAGGCCATATGATTTTTTGGTTGCAATTCCTGTTGACAAGGATGAGAATGAAATAGTTTTGCTGGACAAAGGCGATGTTAAAAGTAGGTACATTATTGAAAATGAGAATGCACAATTAGGTGGTTCTAAAATAGTTGGTATACCTCGGGTAAGTTAATTTTCTGAATATTTTTCATCTAGAATATTTTGTATGTCTTTTGCCTTTTTTGCCCCTATTTTTTCAATTTTTTCTAGATCTTCTTTTTTTGAATTAACAATTTTTTTTATTGTTTTAAATTCTCTTAGCAATGACTTTGCTAATGATGGACCTACTCCCGGGAATGATTCCATTATGAACTCTTGTTGTTCTTTCGTTGTCATTGGAGTTTTGTCTGTTCTTATTGAAATTTCTTTATCTGTTGATTTTTGTTCTTTCGTTGCAATTGTTTTTACTAATTCTGCAGTATCTTGGGAATCTTTTGTTCTTATTAGGGGTATTTTAAATGCAGTAACGATTGTGGCAAGCATACCTCTTATTGCATTTGGATGGATATTTCTAACAGAATAAATGTCTTCTTCACCCTCCAATATAATTAGCGGAACTTCAAAGTTATTTTTTAGATCTTTTATTTGGGTAAAAATTCTTTTATCAATTATTGAGTTAACAAAGTCGGGGATTGTTTTTCTTTCGATTCCGACTCTGTCGGAAGCAATTATATCTGCGGTTGCTAATGTTTTTACTTCTACATTCATTCCTAATTCTAATAACTTTTTAGAAAGATTTGAGCCCCTTTCTCTTGTATCAATTATTACTTTTGGGGAGGGGGTTTCTTCTATATACCTATCCAGAGTTACTTCTTTTTTGTTTATTGGAATTTTATTTTTTAGATTTAATAATAAAGAGTGCATTCTCTTTTCTTTGTTTACTGAAACCCAATGGTATGCTTCGTCTCGAGTATTTTTTGTCATTAATACTATCGATTTCCCGGATTTGTGTCTGGCAGTTCTTCCTCTTCTTTGAATACTTCTTATTGCGGAAGGTATTGGTTCGTAAAAAACGACTAACTCAACATTAGGAATATCTAACCCTTCTTCGCCTATTGATGTAGAGACTATGCAGTTATATATACTTGATTCGAAATCATTTATTATATTTATTTGTTCTTTTTGTGTAAGACCAACGCCTTTCTTTTTTAGTTGCCCTACAAATAATTTTGCGTTTATTTCTTTTAATTTGTTCAATTCTGTTTCTATTTCTTGAGCAGAATCTCTATACTGATTGAATATCATGATTTTAGAATTGGCATTTTTTTTGAGTTCTTCTCGTACTAGTTCTTTTAATTTAATTAATTTAGGATGGAGTACATTGTCTTTTTTTAATTGTTTTGTTTTTATGAATGCAGATTTTACATTTAAATCGGATATTATATTTTGGAGTGACTTTGTTTTATTTTTTGTATCTGTGAACAATCCTTTTAGATATTCATTTAATGGGGTGACTCCCTGGGTTTCTAAAAGTTCTATTGCATGATTTAGTTTTATTGCTTCGGCAGATGTTGAAATTCCTTTGAATACAGAAAAATCTTTTTCTCCCCTTGCTATCATTCCTTGTAGGGAACCCTGCATTGAAAGTAAATCTCTTTTAGTATAATTTTTTGATTTTAGAAAACCCATTTCTGAAAGGGAAGTTATTCTTTGTTTTAATGCATTATCTAAAAAGTCTTTTATTTCCTTAAACTTTTGTGGAAAATCTACCTTTATCCAATCTATTTCTATTTTTTGGATGTAGGGGCTAACATCTGGGTCACTTTCGGTTCTAACTTCTATCTTTTTAGTATATAAATTTTTTATTATTTCAGTAATAGTTTCTTTGTCTGAACCGGGTGAAGCAGTTAGACCAACTATCCTTTCAAATTTTGAGTTTTTGTGATATTGTTTTATTATCCATGAATATGCATAATCTTTTACTGCCCTGTGTGCTTCGTCAATGACTAATAGTGATACCTGTGAGTAATCTATTGTGTTGTTTATTATATCATTTTCAATTGTTTGAGGAGTACTGATTACTATTTTTGATTCTTTCCATAGTTCTGCTCTTTTTTTTGGAGATACGGCCCCCGTAAATAAATTTATTTCGGCTATGCTGGTTTCTTTTTTGAACTCTTTGCATATTTGATTTGCAAGGGGTTTTGTTGGTGTTAGAAATAGAACTTTTGATTGAGGATGAATGCTTAATCTATCAATTGCGGATAATATGGCTATTTTTGTTTTACCCATTCCGGTGGGCAAGACTACTAAGGTGTTATCTTTTTTACAACTATCTAGAATTGTTTCTTGGTATAGTCTTGGTTGGAAATTTATCTTCATTTATCTGGAATATTTGTTTTGTTTATAAATTGTTTTCTTGTACGTGACAAGATAATTTTATAAAATATGTTTTATTTGGTCTTTTTATGATTGTTAAAATATTATCTTTGATAGATTTATTGTTTGGATTGAATTTGATTTTATATGTTCAAAATGGTTTTTTTGAAAATGGATTGATTGTTCTATTAGTTTTATCTATTCTGAAGGCAGGATTTACAATTAAAGATTTTTTTAGTAAAATTGATTTGGTGCTCTCAATTATTGCAGCATTTTCTTTTTTAGGTCTTGGGGGTATTGTAATTTGGGTGATATTTGGTTGGTTTTTTGTAAAAGGTTTATTTGGATTAGTTAGTTCTGTATAAATATATTAGAAGTATTATGAATGCAGTTAGGATACTCCAGACTATTGTTGCAATTGGCGTAAGCATGTTTATCAAAAGAAGACTCAGTATTGTAAATATTAGGCCGAATAAGTATAATGGGATAGATCCAAATAGTATTTTTGTGCCATCTAGATTTCCTAATGGAACAAAAGAGTATATTGCTATAATTTTGGATATTTCCACTAAATTATTGAATGAATCTAGCGGGGAAAGTACAATTGCTAGGAATAGGCAGGCTAATGGCCCTGCTAAATGTATTCTAGCAACTTCAAAATCAGTTAAATGAGTATATTTTTTCCCGGCCCTTTGAGAACTGATTTCATTTAGTTTTGTGTGGGCTATCGTTGCTACATTTATTAGGCCGCTTGAGAGTATCGAGAATAATAATGGAAATATTAATCCTGCTTTGAATGTTTTGAATTTTGCTCCTAAAAAGCTTAATTTTGATATTTTTGAAGATTTACTGAACCAGAATCGTTCTATTCCCCAAATCCCTAGGGTAGAAGTTGCACCATGTAATCTGGCCACACTTTTTGTGGATATTAAATATACAGAGTAGGCTATGAATGCAATAATTGCTGCCCTAATCCAATTTGCAATGCCTACGGCGTAATTTACCGATTCTCCATATCCCCATTGGGTGTAGGATGTTACAAATCCTAGTATTAGTGCTGCTCCAACCAATGTGAAGACTTCTTTTTTATCAATTCTCATTTAATATCTTTCTTTGTGTGTTTCTTTATAAATTTATTTAAACTATTTGACGTATTTTGGGAAGGATAATTTTATAAAGATTAAGGGACTTCTCTTTTTATCTTTTAAGGGAGGGAAAAATGCTAAAGACTAAAAAATTGAGTGATGTTTTTAATGTCGAAGTTTTTACTGACTCCGGAGAATATTTTGGCGATGTTGAAGAATCTATTTTGGCTAACAATAAAATATTTGGGTGGAGAGTTAAGGCTACGAAAAGATCATATTTGACTAAAATCCTTGGTGGAGCAAAAGGAGTTATTGTTCCTCATCAATTGGTTAATTCCATAGGCGATGTAATGATCATCAGTAAGGCAGCGATTCCAAAGATGGATGACGACGAGATGGAATAAAAAGATTTAAATAGTTTAAATTTTATTTTTTGTTAGATGGCATCTACTTTACAAAATACATTGGAATTTTTGAAAGGATTTGGCGTATTTGATGTAATTGTTCCTTTCTTACTATTTTTTGCGATTATCTTTGCATTTTTAGAAAAGACAAGCATACTTGGGAAGAAAAAATCAAATGTTAATTTGATAGTTGCCCTATCTGTTTCTTTATTAGTTATAGCCACAAATAAGGCCGTTAACTTTATATCTACCATTATTCCAAATATGATTTTAATCTTAGTGTTATTAGTATTATTTGTTATGATAACTGGAGTGTTTTTCAAAGAGGGAGATTATTCTTTTTATGAAAGTCACAAAGGTATGTTTGGTTTTTTTATGGTTCTTTTATTTATTTTGACAATTGGGTTTGTTTTGAATGCATGGCCAGTTGAAGGAAGCACAACCCTATTAGAACAGATATGGGGGGCAATTGCTTCTGGTTCTTCTGGCGAGGTTGTGTCAGGCATAGTATTTTTAGTAATAATGGTTGGAGCAATATTTTTTGTTATGAAATCAAAGAGCGGTTCGGATAGTTCGGAGGACTAGGGAGCATGGCTTTTGATATCCCTTCTCTAATTTCTTCTCTTGATACATTTGGTTTTTTTCAATATGCAATTCCTTTTTTCATTGCATGGATGATTATTTTCTCTCTTTTTGAAAAGACAAAGATACTGGGAAATAATTTTGGACTGAATGCTATGCTTTCTTTACTGATATCCCTTACTGTGGTTACCAATGATACTTTAATTATGTTTATTGGTAGATATTTGTCTAGTATTTCAATAGGGCTTGTTTTTTTAACTGTTGTTTTGTTGGTGTTTATGTTCGTGAATGGGGATGTGGGCGGACCAAGTGGGGGTATGAAAACTTTTGCTGTTGTTTTGACGGTTGCAACTGTTCTTTATGCCTTGCTAGATGCTCAGTATTTGGGCGGAATGTATGGTGGGAATATTTCATGGTGGTTTAATGATATAGCATACTTTTTAGAGAGCTTTTGGCCTATCATTGCTTTATTGTGTGTGGGTGCAATTATTCCAATTATGATATGGAATGGAAGAAATAAAAAGAAAGCTAAACCTTAATAAAAATGGCAACTTTATTTGATGGGAATGTTGTGGACATCGTAGTTCCTTTACTTGTAATGATTTTTGTGTTTTTGATATTATATGGTTTATTGCAGAAGTCTAAAATTCTTGGAGGGAATCAGGCCGTTGATTTTTTTGTTGCTTTGACAGTTGGAATTTTGACATTTTTTACCGATTCTGCCGTAAAATTTACGCAGTTCATGAGTGTGTGGTTACTTGTTGCCACCATTGTTTTGATTTTCTTGATTATTCTCTTATCCTTTTTTGCAAAGGATGGCGATTTGGGATTTCCGGATGATATGGACATTAAGAATATTGTCTTTTGGATAGGAATTATTATTCTTGCCGTTGGATTAACTTATGCATTTGGGCCAATTTTAACGCCTTATGCTCAAGGGGCCGATCCAAATCGAACCATTTTTAGGACGCTCTTTCATCCAAGGGTTGCGGGTGCAATTATAATGGTTATAATTATAGCTAATATGGCTAAGTTGTTAAGGCACACAAAATAAAAAATTATTTTTTTCTAATTGCCGGTTTTTTTGGAGAAGATAATTTGTCTGCTACCCTTTCTAAATCTTTTACCGATTTTGTTAGTGGAGCTAAAATCTTTTCTAAAACTCTTTCTAGGGCCTTCATTTCAGTCCCTATGGTAGTTACACCTTCTGAATATTCTGAAATCTTTCCCATTAATGCTCCTTGTAGATTTTCAAATTTTTCTTGAGTTCTAATTAGCTCTTGTTTAACTCCTTCTAAATCTATATCGGTTCTTTCTTTCCATAGTTTTATGTCACCAACATTTTGTAGCATCTCATTCCATTTTTCTTTAATTATTGACTCTGCTATTTCTTCGATTGCATCATAGCTTGCTCTTTCTAGAGGTTCTGGTGCGAAGTTTGATGGTGGTTGTTCTTGTAACCTTGGTTGTTCATTATGAGAAATTGGTCTTAATTCCTCTTCTCCGCTGCTTGGAGAGGGGGCGTTCATTAATGCTAAAGGAACTTCTCTGTTTTCTACTGGTTCTTGACCAGGCATACCCATTGAAGAAAGTTCACTTTTTACAGATGCTTGATCCATAGCATTTGATATTTGATCATGTTTGTATCCTTCTTGTTGGAGAGCAGATATTATTTCATTATTTGGCAATCCCTGATTTTTCATTTGAATTATTCTTTCTGTTGGAATTTCTTTATTTCTTGGCATTTTTTAACCTCTTTTCTATTAATTCTTCTACTTCTTCACGTGTTACTAGTTTTAATGGGTTCCACATATTAATATATTTTTCTAAAACTTTTACCTCTTCCTTTCTTGCTAAAAACTTCATTTCTTTCATAATTGTTTTTATTGCATTTTTTAACACTTCAAGAGATTCCTTTATTTCAGAAAGATCCTCTTCAACGGATTTTAAATCAACATTGGTTTTTTTATAATGATCTAACATATTTTGATTTATAATTAGCATACGTTCCCTGGTTAGGTTATACTTTCCCTCAAGGATCCTTAGCCTGGTGTTTAACTCATTTAGGTTTGAATATTGGTCATCCATTTGATATTTTCCGTTCATTTTAAAAGCGAAAATATTTTAACTCATTTAAACTATTTAAGATGAAGCATAATAAAAGTTATGTTGTTTTAGCGGAGTGGTAATATGGCATTTTCACAGAAAACACTTGGACCAGGGGAGTACGAAATTGTTGAAGAAGGACAACAGCAAGTATTAAGAATTAATTATCTTGGGGTAAGTTTTCCACCTTCTATTGAACATAGTAAGTCTTGTATGGGTGATGTGGTTGAAAAGATAATACAGGCCTCCTCGGTTAGTAGAGTTTTATTATCTGCTGATAGAAATTATATTTATGGTGATGAGCAAACTCAAATGTTAAGAGAAGTTGCTAATCTTTATGTTTATTTTACAAAACAAAAAAGAATCCTAAGTGGATTCTCTGGTTTAGATATTGATTATTTGAGTAGAAATCCTGGAAAGTTGGCGAGTGTTCAATATGTGGTTAGTAATTTATTGAGAAGCGATCCAATTGGTGCATTTGTTGAATTAAAAAGGATGGTTAGGGAACAAAAAATATCTTTGAATCGACTTAAGAATCCAATAACTAGAAAAGAGGAAGAGTCATATCTTAAATCATTAATTGATATGTTTAATTTATTATCCAAATTAAAAGTAATTAATTTAGTTAAGGATAGTTTGGAGGGATATGTTGTTGGTGACAGAAGTATTTACGCCGGAGTTTTTAGACCAATTATTAGTCCTAATTTTATGTTGACTAGACTTATGGCGCAAATTCCAATTAATGCGGTAGAGATTGATGGTTATAATTTGGATGAGGAAACAAATATTCTTATTTTTTCTTTGAAAAATGATGTTAAAAATTATTATCATATTACGCCTCCTGAATTTAATTTAAGTGATGATAAAATTGAGTTGTTGAATTTGGCTAGAAATATTTTGGCCGAACACCAACCGGAAGCAATGGAGTTTACTGACCCGGATAAGATGAGAAAAACGTTTCATAATATTGGAAGAGATTTACTTATGGAGCTGGCTCAGCATCAAAATGTCGATTTGGATTTGGAAAATGCCGATAATTTGGCAGATGTTTTAGTAAGATATACTGTTGGCTTTGGTTTGTTAGAAGTTTTATTGAAAGATGATAAAATACAAGATATAGTTGTTAATGGCCCCATTGGGGAAACTCCCATATTTATTGTTCATCAAGATTTTGGGGAATGTGTAACTAATATTATTCCGAGTGCTGTTGATGGGGAAAGTTGGGCAACTAGATTTAGAATGATGTCTGGAAGGCCACTTGACCAAGCCAATCCCGTTTTAGACACGGAGTTAGATGTTCCTGGTGGAAGGGCAAGAGTTGCAATTATTGGAAACCCTTTAAATCCGGTTGGGTTGGGTTATGCTTTGAGAAGGCATAGGGATAAACCTTGGACATTACCCTTATTTATTGAAAATAAAACTATTAATTATCTTGGTGCAGGGTTGTTGAGTTTTTTAATTGATGGATCTAGAAGTATTTTGATTGGCGGAACTAGGAGTTCTGGTAAGTCTTCTTTATTGGGGAGTGTTATGGTAGAGATAATGCGAAAATATAGAATTATTACTGTGGAAGATACATTAGAATTGCCAGTAAAAGCATTGAGGAATATGGGGTATAATATTCAACCTATGAAAGTTCGTTCTGCATTGGCGGAGGGTGGCTCTGAGCTAGCTGCTGCTGAAGGAATAAGAACTAGTTTGAGGTTGGGAGACAGTAGTTTAATTGTTGGAGAGGTAAGAAGCAAGGAAGCTCTTGCTTTGTATGAGGCGATGAGAGTTGGTGCGTTGGCTAATGTTGTTGCAGGAACAATTCATGGTGGGAGCCCGTATGCTATTTTTGATAGGGTTGTAAATGATTTAGGGGTTCCGAGAACTAGCTTTAAGGCAAGTGATATTATTATTATTGTTAATCCAATTAAATCTCCAGATGGGTTACATAAGATTAGGAGAATTTTGAGTATAACTGAAGTTAGAAAGCACTGGGAAGATGATCCATTAAAGGAAGGTGCGTTTGTAGAGCTTATGAAATATAATCCAGAGAGTGATGAGTTAGAACCCACGGATAATTTAATAAATGGAGATTCTGAAGTTATAAAAGAGATTGCTTCGAGTGTTAAGGAATGGGCAGGAAATTGGGATGCTGTTTGGGATAACATTCAACTGAGGGCAGATATAAAAAAGAATTTAGTGGAGTTTGCAAAAAAAGAAAAAAGACCAGAACTTTTGGAAAGTGGTTTTGTTGTTTTGGCAAATGACGCGTTCCATAAGATTTCGGATATTGTTTTAACTAAAGAAAATGAGTTAGATAGTAAAAAGATTTTGTTTAGGTGGAACGAATGGTTAAGAAAAGAGGCTAAGAATTATGCAGAAAATTCCTAAGGAAGAAATCGATAAGCTAGTAAAGAAGTATACTTCAAAATTAGAGAAGGGTGTGAAGAAAGATTCAAAAACCCCCAAAAAGAATTCTGAGTTTTCTAGAGAATATGAAAAATTTAGGGAAGAGTCTATGTCCAAAGTTGCTTCTAGATATGAAAAAATGGCTAAATTTGCTGGGAGAGTTATTAGTACTAAACCTAATGACAAAGTATTGCCTAAAATTAAAGAAAGCATAGAACTTTCTCATTTAAACATAACTCCCAAGGATGTTTCTAGTTTTGCTGTGTTTTATCCATTGATTATTGGAATGATTTTTTTATTGGGAGGGATTGTTTCATTTGTTTTTGGGATGATACCTTTAGCTTTATTTTTATTTTTATTCTTTTTAATTTGTCTTTTGTTTATCACTCCGTTATCTAAATTTCCTATGAGTATTGCAAATCGATGGAGAGCTAAATCGGGAGATCAGCTAGTATTATGTGTTTTGTATATTGTGATTTATATGAGGCACACTTCGAATTTGGAGAATGCCATAAAATTTGCTTCAGACCATTTAGGTGGTTCAGTATCTTTAGATTTGAAAAAAATATTCTGGGATGTGGAGGTTGGCAAATATTCTACAATTAAAGAAAGTCTGGATAATTATTTGAGATTATGGAGAGAACATAATTTATCTTTTGTTAATTCTATTCATTTAATTGAAAGTAGTTTGTATGAACCAAATGAAGAAAGGAGATTAACTCTTTTGGATAAATCGTTACAAGTTATTTTGGATGGTGTTTATAATAATATGTTGCATTATGCTCATGAACTGAAAAACCCGATTACTATGTTGCATATGCTGGGAGTAATTTTGCCGATTTTGGGATTAGTTATTTTTCCTTTGTTGGGTGCATTTTTGGGAGGAGTAGTAAAATGGTATCATCTGGCGATATTATATAACATATTGTTGCCGTTGTTGGTTTATTCAATAGGAAGTAATATTTTGGCAAAGCGGCCGGCAGGATACTCTGAGAATTTAATAAGTTATAAGGGTAGAAAGGGTCCAGCTTTTATTTCTATTCTGCTAGTTTTTCTTTTTATTGTTATTGGGGTGAGCCCGTTTATTTTTAATTCACTTGGAATTGGCGGAGATCCTACTTTTTTAGGTGGGCCTTTTTTTGATTTTGATGATGTTGGGGGAAAGACATATGGTCCCTATGGATTTGGTGCGCTTTTATTGAGTTTGTTTATCCCATTAGGTTTAGGTTTAGGTATTGGAATTTATTTTATTATAAAAACAAAGGGACTTTTGGGTATTAGAAAGAAAGTAAAAAAATTAGAAAGTGAGTTCTCTTCTGGTTTGTTTCAATTGGGTACTCGGGTGGGAGATGGAATTCCTACTGAAAGAGCATTCAAAGATGTTTCTTCAACAATGCAAGATACTCCTACTGGAGAATTATTTATGAAAATTCATAATAATTTAAGTAAACTTGGGATGACTTTGAGAGATGCAATTTTTAATCGGGAGAGAGGAGCAATTAGAGATTTTCCAAGTCCATTAGTTGAGAGTTCTATGGAAGTATTAATAGAGAGTTCTAAGAGGGGTCCTAGCGTGGTTTCTCAATCTTTGATTAGTATTTCTAATTATGTTAATTCAGTAAAAAATGTTGGTGAGAGACTTAAGGATTTATTGGCGGATATAATTTCTAGTATGAAAAGCCAAATTAATTTTATGGCCCCGGTAATTGCAGGAATTGTTGTGGGAATTGGGAGCATGATTACTGGTGTTATATCTCAGTTGAGTGGAATTTTAGATAAGGCGGCTCAGGGACAAGATGCTATTACGGGAGGTTTAACTGATTTGCCAGATTTATTTCAGAAAGTTGATACTATTCCCTCTTATTTTTTTCAATTAGTGGTTGGAATTTATGTTGTGCAGATAATTTATATTTTAACAGTTTTGGCTAATGGGGTTGAAGTTGGTGCAGATAAATTAAATGAACACAGTAGTATTGGAAAGAATATGATAAAAAGTGGTTTACTTTATGTTATTGTGACTTTGATTACTGTTTTAATTTTTAATTGGTTGGCTACATTTGTTTTAACTAAGGCCGTACAGTAATATTTATATAACTGTGACTATATTTCTGTTTATGAAAAGAGGAGAATTTTCTGTTAGTTTGGAAGTAGTTATTACTATTCTATTAGTTTTGATTGCCTTGGCATTATTTTTCTTTTATACTATGAGGGGGTTGAATGGTCTTGCTTAATAAAAAAGGAAGATGGATGTTCTTGGTGAGACTTGTTTTGGTGTTAATCATAGCAGCAATATTCTTGATGGTTTTTCCTACTATGTTAAGCGATAGTGATGAGGCGGCGGATAGGAGTAAGTGTAAGGCAGAAGTCCAAGTGCATGCGGTTAAACTTGCCGGGAAAGGTGTTGCTCCGGGAGAATTGACGCAATGCAACCCAATTGAAATAGAATTTGACGATAAAGATGATGAAGATTTTATTATGGAGACTATGTCTTATGAGATGTATAGTTGTTGGAATAAATTTGGAGAAGGAGAATTGGATTTTATCAGTAATTGGGATGGCGGAAAAAAATGTTATGTTTGTACAATAATCGATTTTGATAAAGAGTTTCAAGTAACTAATCCAGAAATTAGGGGATTTGATACTTATTTGAGAGATAAAGAATTTCCCTATTTTAAAGAGAATAAGAATGTTAGTTTTTATGAATATTTATATGGTGAGCATAATGTTGAAGGCATGCCCGAAGAGTTTGTTATTGATGCTACAGATACTAACTATATTGTTTTCTTTGCCGACAAGACCTCTAATTTTAAGGATATTATGAAGGGTATTGGGTTGGCCGGCGGAGGAGTCGCCCTTTGTGCAGGAGGGGTTTATTTAGCAGTTCAAACGGCATTTATTGGAACCCCTGCCGCGATTAAAGCATGTGCAGTAGGGACAGGATTGGCCATTACTGGAGCTGCCTATTCAACAAAACACCACCCAGATTTTTCTGCCGGTTTATATGTTGGAAAGGCTCAAGGAGTTGTTGAATCATGCAGTTAGATAAAAAAGGACAATTGATTTGGGAAGATACAACTAAATGGGTTTTGGCAATAATATTTTTGGTTGTTGTTGCCTTGTTAATCTTTGCTAACAAGGAACTTTTGTTAGAATTACTTGAGAAAATTAGACTAGCATTGAGGTTTGGGGGATAAGATGAAAGAGGGTATTTGGCAAATTAACTTGGCGATTTTAGCGATACTAGTAATTGTTATTGGAATTTTTGCTTTTCCAAAAATATCTGAAGCTGGCGAATCTTTTAATGGAAATATTAGGGGGATGGTTAATAGTTTTTTTCCAACACAGGAGCAAAAAGATGCTAGAGATAAATTTGAGAATTATTTTGTAGATTTTAAAGATGAAGTGTATAAGGAATGTATGAGTTCTTCCGAGAAGAATTGTTGGTGTACTAAGGGCATGTTTGAGTTGACTAATGGTTTTGATTTAAGAATAAAAAAAGAAGGAGAGACGTTAAGGTTTGATTTCTTTGATGGGATAGTTGATTTTGATAAATATCAATTTCAGAAGTATAGTTCTTGTTTAGTTACTGAACAAGGAGATTTTAGCATTAATGAGTTAGTTGATGAGGAGTTTAGAATAATCAGTAAGGGAGACTCTGCCATTTTAAAGTTTGAGTTGAAAGAACCTGTTGGAGTTGCTACTAATTTAGAAGAAACTTTTGTTGATTCTGTTCCGGGGGAATTAGTGGTGGGCCTTAGCCCGAATCCAAATGCGGATAGTTTTAATAAGGAGTCTGAATTTGAAAATGAAATAGATTTGAGTTTAATGTTTTTTAAAATAGCTAATGGAAATGTTTGTATCATTGATAAGGTTAGGGCTGATGAGTATAAAGATTTAAAGGCGTGTTAACCAAAAGGTTTAAAAATATCTTTTGGATAAAAGTTATAGAGGTGATTGTATGAATAAGAAAGGTCAGGAGTTGTCAACTAATACGATAATAATTGTCATACTAGCTGTTTTGGTCTTAATTATTGTTGCATTGTTCTTTACTGGTGGCTTTGGAAGTGCTTGGGATAAAATTAACAAGCTATGGGATCGTAGTGGCCAAGATGTTGCAGAGATAGCGCTGGAATGTGATGGATGGTGTAATAATTATGAACGTTCTGGTTTGGAAGCTTATAAAAATAGTTTTTGTGAACATGAGTTTGAGCTGGATATAGACAAGGATGGGAAGATAGAGCAATATGTAACTTGTGTGGATTTGCCGCAGTTTACGTGTCCAGGAATACCGGCTGACGATTGCTTCTAAACTTTTTATTTTTTTAAAATGACAAAAAAAGGATTTTCATTGTCAATAGAATTAGTAGTTTACCTTTTGTTAGCTGTGATTGTTTTAGCTACCTTGATTTTTATCTTTAGTGACCAATCTAGTGAATTTTTCAGTAGTATTGGAAGGTTTTTTAAAATAGCTAATGAGAGTGTTCCAAAATGAAAAGGGGAGACATTCCAGGATTAACTTTTGGAACGGTTCTTGGTGTTTTGTTTACATTTATCTTTATTTTACTTCTTTTCAAAAGTACTGCCATAGCAGATGTTCTTTTTGGGATTGGCGATGATAAGTTGGTTCAGTCTTTGGAAGGGTTAGAAAGAGAGATTTATGAAATTGGTTTGAATGAAGAGAAAAATATATTATTTTATTTTTCTGAGGATACTAAAGCTGTTTTAATGATTTTCAATCAGGATCCTGGAAATCCAAAAGAATGTTATGGTTCTGCATGCATGGTGATTTGTGATAATGAAAAGTGTGATAATGTTCATATTACTATTCCTTTTTCTGAGGATATTGAGTTTTTGAATCCTGGGCTAGTTTTTTCTCTTGAAACTGCAAGGAGTTCTCCTACAGGAATAACTGTACGAAATGTCAATGGGAAAATAGATGTTAGTATTTTGGGAGTAGACTGTAGTGGGGTCTTTGTTTGTACAGACTACGAAAAAAATGAGTTGGCTTGCAATACAAATCCTTGTAATGTTGGGCAGGGTCAAGGGTGTTCTATTCATGAGTCTGGAAAATGTATAGATGAAACCTTAAATGTTGTAAATTAGAAATTTAACAAAAATCATATAAATGCTTAGATTAATTTTTGAATATGGTTACAGAGATGAATACCAAGCTTTATTTGTGGATTGGTTTTACTTTAGAAGCTTTTGCTGTTTTTATTGTGGTTGGAATGATTCTATTTAACATGAGTAGTGGTGACAGGGCATATCAGGAATACTACTCAAAAGAAATTGGCCTTATTGAGGATGCTATTTTAACTTCAGATGGTAATTTAGTTCTATCTTATAATATAACTGAAAGAAGGGATAATTTTGATGTTTTGATTACCCAAGATTGTGAAGTTAGAGTGAGCGAGAGAGGTTTAACAAATCCTTATATTTCTTATTACTGTTTTGGAAATGATTTCATTGATAAGGGAGATGATGTTTTTGAGTTAAATGAGTTTAGACTGGAACTTAAAGATAAAAAGAATTTGGTTTGGGGTGATTTTGGTGGGATTTAATTTAGCTAAAGATACTACTAGAATGCCAGTTTATGTTGTTTTGATACTTGTTATAGCGGGCTTTCTTATTTTAGGAGGTAAACTTTTTTATGTGAGCAATATTCCTGTTGAAGAATTAGAAAATAGTTTAATAGTTTCAAGATTATTGTATTCCGATGACTGTTTGTCTGGGGGAAATGGGGAGTTAGATGTTAGTAGATTTAGTGAAGATCACATTCATAGTTGTTTGAATCTTGGTGAAGATTATGGAATAAAATTGAGTTATTATTTTTTAGATGATAATTCTACAAAAGAAGTAATTGAAGTTGATAAATATTTGACTTCCCGATGTAGTTTGGGGTTAAATGAAGATGATTATGTTTGCCATTATTCTGAGCATTATTTTACTGACGGCGGAAAGGGAGGTATTTTGAGTATTTTAATTTCAAATGAAAATTAATAAGAGGGGAATGGAGGATGTAGCAGACATATTTACTTGGTTGTTTATTTTGATCTTGGTAGTTTTCTTTTTTGTATTTATGGTATTTAGCGATGCTCTTCAGAATAATGAGATAGAAGCCGTTGCTAAAGTTTCCAACGATATTGATGCTTATAATTATCATCCTAGTTTGTTGGCCTATTTGAATACAAATGTAGAATATCAAGGGAATAATGTGAGCATATTTTACTTGCTTGATGAGTATTCAGACGGATTTAATGATGCAACTCTTCATGATTTTTTGAAAATAAAAACAGGTGAGATTTTTGAAGAAATGGAAACATGTGCTTGGAAAAAAAGGCCAGGTTCAGGTATTGAAGATTATAGTCGGCTTAAGTTTAAAGTTTTTGTAATTACTGAGGAAGAATGGGATAAAATTAAAGGTTCGGCGTATAAGAAAACAGATAAGGAAAATACATTTTATGGGAAGAGTGAAGTTACCAGGCCGATGGATGTAGTAAGTGTAAAATTAAATGAAGACTATACCGTTTATTTAGGGATAGTTTATTCTCCTAGGGCAACAAAGCTTGGAAAGGGTATTTTTGATTTAGGATGTTATAATGAAAAGATAGAGAAAGGATGGGCCGAAAATGGATAAAAAAGGTGTTTTGGCACAATTTATGTTGTTGTTTACTATTCTACTTATTTCCATGGCTATTGCCATTTTTTTCAATGCAAAATCGGAAACTTATAATTTTGATTTGGGTGAGGTTCAGGGAGAAATTATTAGAGGATACATGGAAGTTGATTCTCAGAAATTTTATCTAGAAAATAATTTTGAGAAAGATTCTGAAAGAGTTATTAATGATATTATCTCTAGTGGCGGGTTAGATGAACCAATTTTGAAGGGGGGATATGTTTTGTGGAAAAAGGGAAATACCGAATATTTTCCAACAAGTTGGAGTGTTATAAAAGATGAATTAGCTAAGAGATTAGTAAAAGAGGTGGGAGATTATGATTATGAAATTGTTAGAAAGGGTGCGAAGACAAATATTTCTTTTGAATCAGAAGTTTCTTTTTTCAGTGAAAGGAGAAGTGCAATGAAAAATTTTGAAGTTTCTTATAGTGAGCCAGTTAAAGGAAGTGTTGAATATGACTTCAATTTTGATAACTTTTTGAGTAAGGCCAGAGAAATAGAAAGAGTTTCTGGTGTCTGTGGAGAAAATGAAACCTGTTGGAGAACGAGCTCTTCTGTAAGTTTAGTTGATGTTAAGGATAAGCTTTTTAAGTTGGAGTTTACTACCCTTGGTTTGGATGGTGATAAAACAGTTAAAGTTGCTGTTGATTTTGATCCAAATTAAAACCGCTGGGAAGAAAAGATAAAATGTTAAAATTTAGTTATGAACAAATTGTTGAAAAAATTATCAAAGAAAAGGGTATTTCTAAAGAAGAAATTGATGGAAAGGTAAATGAGAAAGTAAAACAGCTTTCTGATTTGATAAGTAAAGAGGGCGCTGCACATATCGTGGCTAATCAATTGGGTGTTAAATTATTTGATACTCTTGACCCTGAAAAAACTATGAAAATAAAAGAAATCCCAAGAGGACTTTCAGGGATTTCAGTTTTAGGAAAAATTATGGAAGTTAGAGATGTTGTTAGTTTTAATAAAAATGGTAGAAGTGGTAAGGTAGTTAACTTTACTATTGCGGATGAGACCGGATTTATTCGGGCAGTTGTTTGGGATGAACCGATAATTAATGAAATTGAGAAAGGGATGTTTAAAGCTGATGATATTATTAAGATAAAGAATGGTTATTCTAGAGATAATAACGGGTTTGTTGAAGTTCATTTAGGAAGTAGTAGCCAACTTATTGTTAATCCAAAGGGGGAGAGTATCGGCGAAGTTAAGATGAGTCGAGATAAACTTGGTAGGAAAAAATTAGATGAAGTAAAAGAAGGGGATATGGTTGAAGTTTATGGAACGGTTGTTCAACTTTTTGAGCCAAGGTTTTTTCATGTTTGTAGTAAATGCGAGAAGAAAGCTAATGAAGAAAATGGAGAATTTGTGTGTAAGGAACATGGAAAAGTTGTTGCTAAGAAAAGGGGAGTTTTGAATTTCTTTTTTGATGATGGTTCCTCAAATATTAGGGCAGTTTGTTTTGGTGATACTATAAAGGGATTAATTGATTATAGTGAGGATGATTTAGAAAACTTTTCTTCGGCTTTATTTGACGTTTGGAGAAAGGAAATTTTGGGAAAGCAAGTTTTAGTGGAAGGTAGAATTAATAAGAATGATATGTTTAATAGGTTAGAGTTTATAGCAAGAAGAATTAAAGAGGCGGACCCTAGTGTTTTGATAGAGGAAGTTTAAAATGAGTAGCACTAAAACTGTAGAGGCAATTGGAATCTATTTTGATTTGAAAGATCTTGGTTCTGTGGGGAAAGTCGAAGGAGATTATAATGCCTTTCTACTTCCAAAAAGTTTTCAAAGGAGAATTAGTCAATCGGCTATTTCTTGGAATAAACTTGAATATATTGCAGGTGTTCGATGCGAGGTTGTAATTGATTTGTGTTCTGATGGGGAAAAGGGAAAATTTAATCCGGGGACACAGGAAAGATATAACGGTGCGGCGTTTTTAGTTGAGTTTGATGGACATATTTCAGATCAAGTTGCTGAAGCGGGCATTACTGTTTTGAGAAAATACATTCCCAGGGCATTTTTTGAGATTAAAGAGGAAGTTGATTTTAGAGAAAGATGATGTCAAAAACCCATATGGCTTTTGGTTTATTGGTGGGTTTGTTTTTTTCTGAGTTTTTTGATGTTGAAAATAAGTTATTGTTTGTTTCTGTTTGCGTTTTGGCTTCCTTGATTCCAGATTTGGATTTGCCAGTTAGTACGCTTGGGAGAAAGGTTCGTCCTTTGTCTTGGCTGCTGAATTTATTATTTGGGCACAGGGGTTTGTTGCATACAATTTGGTTTCCTTTGATTATTTGGGGGATTTTGATGGGTTATGGGCACAATTTAATTGCGGGAGCATTTTTCTTAGGATATATGAGTCATTTAGTTATAGATATGCTAAATATAAAGGGGCTTTATCTTTTTTACCCACTTATTCCAGTTAGGTTAAATGGTTTTGTTAAAACTGGGGGAATGCTGGAGTGGTTTTTATTTCTAGCTATGCTTGTTGGAACGGTTATGATTCTGATTTAGTAAGATTTAAAAAGCGGTAAATAACCTCATTTTTGTTATTCGGTTAATCGAATATCAAGGAGAATTAGAGTAAAAATGAAAGGAAAAATTAAGTGGTTTAATTCAAAAAAAGGATTTGGATTTATAGAAGGCGAAGATGGACAGGATTATTTTGTTCATTATTCAGAAGTTCCTAATGGGGTATTCCTTAGGGAAAATGATGAAGTAAATTTTGAAGCTGCAGAAACTGATAAAGGTAAACAGGCAAAAGCTATTTCTTTAGCTGGAAAAGGAGACGCTCCTGCCGATGAAGAACCTGCTGAAGAACCTGCTGGGGAAGTAGCAGAATCCGAAGAAGGGGAAACACCAGAAGAAGTTACTGATAGTGAGGATTTTTAATTAGAATAAATTGACGTAATTTATTATTTTTTCTTTTTTTCGTTAATTTTATATATTACTTAGTTTAGTTTAGAAAAATGAAAAAAATACTTATTGTTGTATTAATACTAATCATTGGAGGGATAATTATGGCAAATTTAGGTGGAAGTAGCAAGGTAGTTTTATTTGAAACTAATAAGGGAGATATTAAATTGGAGTTGGCTGGAGATATGCCAATTACTACAGGGAATTTTATTGGTTTAGTTGAAAAAGGAACTTATGATGGAGTAATTTTTCATAGGGTTATTGATGGATTTATGATTCAAGGCGGAGACCCTACTGGAACTGGTTTTGGGGATAATAGTATTCCAAATATTCAAGATGAGTTCACTAGTAATAATAAAAATGATAGGGGAACTATTTCAATGGCGAATGCTGGTCCAAATACTGGTTCGAGTCAGTTTTTTATTAATTTAGCAAATAATAATTTCTTAGATGATAAACACCCTGTTTTTGGGAAGGTTATTGAAGGAATGGATATTGTTGATGTAATTGCTAAAGTTGAAACTGATTCAAGTGATAGGCCATTAGAAGAAGTTAAAATAATTAAGGCAAGTGTTGTTGGATAAGTCTTCTTGCCAACTTGTCACGCACGGCAAAAGAGTTTATAAATAATATTGAACATACTACTTTTAACACCTCCTCCAATTTATTTTTCTTTTTGGGGCTTAAACAAAAACCGAATAGGAAAGGTGGTATAATTGAGATGGAAGAAAGAAGATATTGAATTGATAAAATCTAATTATTTTGAGAAAGGAGATTATAATCTTTCTAAGATTTTAAGTTGTTCTCCCAATGCAGTTAGGATAATGGCTTCTCGGTTAGGGGTTAGCAGATTAAAGCAAAGAGAAACTGTTGAATTAACAGATACAGAAGAACAAATTGTTTTAGGCAGCCTTATGGGGGATATGTATTGCAGAATTAAAAGCTCTTGTAAAAATGCCCAGTTAGAAGAGGGACATGGAAGGTCTCAAGATTCTTATCTTACTTGGAAAGCCAGTTTACTTAGAAGTTTAAGTAGTGGGTTAAGAAGGATTAAATCTGGGGGGTTGTTTTATGAAAGTGGAGCCTATCCCTGTTTGAATTATTATCACAAATTATTTTATGGAAATGGGAGAAAAGAAATTAATCAGGCTATTTTGAAAAAGTTAGATAAGTTGGGAATTGCCATATGGTATATGGATGATGGGACCTACAAAAAGAGAGATAAGGCTTCTTGTCTACATACTAATGGATTTAGCTATGAAGAAAATTTATTGATTAAAGAATGGTTTGAAAATAAGTGGCATATTTTTCCAAAAATACACTCTGTAAGAAAGCCTAAAGAATATCCTGGAAGAGTTTGGCATTATTTGAGCTTTGGAGTAAAAGAAACCCCAAAATTATTTAATTTAATCGAAAATTACATTCATCCGTCTATGAAATATAAGATTGGAGTTTATACATGAAATAAAATGCGAAAGCAACGGAGGAATTTAAAATGGTAAATAAACCAATAAAAAAATTTAAATCTGGGGCAATAGAAACTGCAATCTGGAACAATGAAAAAGATTTTAATGATAGCAAGGTTGAGTTCAAGACAGTTTCTTTGACTAGAAGTTATAAGAAAAAAGGAGAAGATATATGGAGATCTGAATCTGTAAATTTAAGGAAAAATGACTTGATTAAAGCTATACTTGTTTTACAGAAAGCACAAGAAGAATTGTTAATGCAGCAATTAGTGGAGGTGGAAGAAGATGAATGAAGAAATGAATGAAGTTAAGGAAGAACCCCAAGAAATTAAAGAAACTACAAGTGAGATTACGGAAGAACCTCAAGAAGAAAGGTTTACAATTAATGATTTGCCAGGAGTTGGCCCAGCTACAGCTGAGAAGTTAGCAGATGCCGGTTTTGATACTTTATTGGGGGTGGCGGTAGCATCTCCGTCTAAATTAGGTGAGGCTTCTGGAGTTTCTGATTCGGTTGCTAGAAAGATAATCCAGGTAGCTAGAGACAAGCTTAATATGGGGTTTGAAACTGGTTTAGACTTACTCAAAAAAAGAGAACAAGTTATCAAACTAACTACAGGGAGTTCAAATTTTGATGCTCTTGTTGGTGGAGGGTTTGAATCGGGTAGCATAACTGAGTGTTATGGTGCTTATGGTTCTGGAAAAACTGCCTTAGCTCATCAATTGGCAGTTACTGCTCAAATGCCCAGGGAACAAGGCGGAGCAGGCGGAGCAGTAGTTTGGATTGATACCGAGGGAACATTTAGGCCGGAGAGAATACAACAAATAGCGGAAGAGAATAATTTGAATGGTGAAGAATTATTGGAGAATATTAAAGTTGTTAGAGCTTTTAATTCAGACCACCAAATGCTATTAGCAGAGAAAGTTGAAGAGTTGATAAACAAAGAGAATGTTCCAGTTAAAATAGTTATTGTGGATTCTTTGATGAGTCATTTTAGAAGTGAGTTTATTGGAAGAGGGACATTAAGTGATAGGCAACAAAAATTAAACAAGCACATGCATGTTTTATTGAGCTTAGCTCATACATATAATATACTTGTTTATGTGACTAACCAAGTTATGTCTAAGCCGGATACTTTTTTTGGGGATCCTACTGAAGCAATTGGAGGGCATATTGTTGCACACGCTTCTACGACCAGACTTTATCTTAGAAGAGGTAAAAAAGGTTCAAGAGTTGCAAAATTAGTGGATGCCCCGGCTTTAGCTGATGGTGAATGCATGTTTTACATAACTAATAAGGGCATAAGAGATGACGTCTAAACAACACAAATCTTTTTAATTTTTTTCTTATTCCTTTTTTTATGAATTGGAATCATGGTATGCTGGAAATTATTTCTGGACCTATGAAGTCAGCTAAGACGCTAGAGTTGATTTTTAGGTTGAAGAAATTGGATTATTCTAATGTTGATTATCAATTATTTAAGCCTCAGATTGATGATAGGTTTTCTAAAGAAGAAGTTGTTAGTAGGGATGGCCATAAATTACAAAGCATAGTTGTTCCTGGAGATAAACCAAGGGAAATTTTATTTAAGTTAAAACCTAATGTTGGGGTGGTTGCTATAGATGAGGGAAACTTTTTCTCTTTGGAATTGATTGATGTTGTTAAAAAATTGTTGAAAGAAGGAAAAAATGTAATTGTTTGTGGGTTAGATTTAGATTTTAGGGGTGAACCATTTGGACCGATGCCAATTTTGTTGAGTATGGCAGATAAAGTCGTTAAGAAACATGCTTATTGTGATTTGCCAGGATGTGGGAAGATTGCTAATAGAACACAGAGAATTGTTGATGGGAAACCTGCACGTTACGATAGTCCTTTGATTGTAGTTGGGGGAAATGAGCTGTATGAAGCAAGATGTTTGAAACATCATGAAGTTCCTAGGGATTAAGGAAACTTTTATAAACGCATTAATTTCCCAGTTTCTAAGATGGTTAAGAAAGAATTACATTGTACATCCTGTAATGTTAAAACTAGTGGTTCGGATGTTTCAATTAGGTTTGAATGTCCTAATTGTGGCAAGGTTGAAATTATTAGGTGTAAAAAATGTAGAGTAGATTCAATTCCTTACGTTTGTTCTGAATGTGGATTTGAGGGGCCTAATTAAAAATGGCTGTTGTGGTTATTACATTAAAAATAATGCCTGAGAATCCGGGAATAGATATGGTTGAATTGGAGAAAAAGGCTAAAGAAAAGATTATTGAATTTACTAATGATGATGGGGAGATGAAAGTTGAAATTGAGCCAGTTGCTTTTGGTTTGAATGCTCTTAAGATTATTTTTGTTATGGAAGAGTCTTTAGGAAGTCCAGACCCCTTGGCTGAGAATATTGAGAATTTTGATGAAGTTACTTCTGCTGAAATTGTTGATGTTAGAAGGGCGTTAGGATAAATAAGAACGAATTTCCTTTTAGTATAGTAACTAAGAAAGCTATTAGGAATGTTGGTGCAAATGAAATACCTTCTTTTATGTGTACTTCTTTGAAATGTTTTTGGATTAGTTCTATTTGAGATTTTTTTACTCCATGGACAGAGGGAGTGTATACTATTTTGTCATCGGATTTTAATCTGGAGGTAATGCAGTCTCCCTCTCTTAATTTTTGTGTTGAGATTGTTTTGTACATAGTTGTTTTTTCTACTGCTTTTGTAAATACTAATAGATAATTAAATAAAAGTAGGAGAAGTGAAATTGATAGGAGTAGTGTCCTTTCGGCGTTTGTTTTTAGAATGAAAATTCCAACTGCATTTATTAGAATAACTAACACCCAAATGATTTTTTCAAATTTCTTTGTTTTTTTTGTTAGATATATTTCTTTAAAATTCTCTATAAACTTTTTCCTGTTTTTTATTGATAAGTATATGGCATAAATTATTGTGTAGATTGCCCCAACTAAGATTAAATTAATGAAAAAATCCAAACCAAAGTAATTTGTTGTTTTTGCCCAGGATAGCCCATTGGTAAACATAGGGTATAAGGGAACTAGGGCGCCCATTCCTGCTAATAGTTTTGCATCTCCGCCTCCCCATTGTTTTGAATAATACATTAATCTACCAACTATGAAAAATGCACCAAATGTTAATAGACTGTATAATAAATAAGAATTATCGTTTGAAGTAAATGTTCTTAATGCATTTACAAATAGTCCAATGAATACGAATGAAAAATTTAGTGAGTCGGGTATCTCTTGAGTTTTTATATCCGATATTGTTGCTATAATAAGATAAATCAAAGCTAAGGAGATTATTATGAAATCCATGCATTTAAGGTAAATACTTGAATTTATAAAATTTAGTATGGAAAGTAATATAAATCTTTTTTTCGTAACTCTTTTATGTTAGTTGAGAAAGAATTGAAAAAATTGGCCAATGAGGCCTATTCTGAATTTTCTAAAAAATATAGAGTTGGTTGTGAATTTTCTTTTGTTAGTTTGGATGAATTTTGGAAATTGGCAAAAAGGAGCAAATTAGTGCAAGATGATATTCGAAGAAAGATTCCTTTAAAGATTGGAGCTTTGGTTGTCCATGGAAAAAAAGATAAAATATGCTTGAATGTTGAAGTTTTGAATCAAATTACCGATAATCCAAATTTTGTGAAAGCGATAGTCCTTCATGAACTTTCCCATGTTTATTTGAAAGGAAAAGTTATGCGGGATAGCTTAAATGAGGATATTAAGTCCGAAAATAGGGTTGAATCTTTTGTTCAAGAGGAATTTCCCAAATATTCAAAATATCTTGTTTAACAGAAAAACTTTTAAACTAAATTAGGGTTTTTAAATTAATGTTCTTACTAAATAAAAAGGGAAGAGATCCAACAGTAGAAGGATTGATATTTTTGATTGGAATTATGATAATTCTTTATACATTGATTTTGCCCCCCTGTGACAAATGTAGATTGCTTGGGAGAGATTGCCCAGTAACTTGTGATGAAGTTGAAAGTGGAAGTGTTTTATTGTTAGAAAGCCCTGGGGATGTTGGTGAAGTTGAAGATGATAATGTGAGACATGTTTTTGATTCTGCTAATTTATTTTCTAAGAGTGGGCCCGAGAGTAGTATTTTATCCAATTCGCTTATGATAAAAAATAGTTTATTTGGTACGTTAGATCAAGACCTTGAGTTTTCTTTAGATGATTTAGAAAACTTAAAAGAATTTACGTTAGATTTTGCTGTTATAGAAGCTAAAGGGAATTTAATGATTTATTTGAATGGGAAAGAAATTTTTAATGAGCACATTAATCCTAATAATGTTAAGAGTGTTCGTATTCCTGTAGAATATTTAGAAGAAGAAAATACTCTTACCATGAGTGTTAATCCTCCCGGATTTGCTTTTTGGGCTTCGAATAAATATTATTTGAAAGATATTATGTTAATTAAAGGATTTGAGTTGACCCATACTTCCGAAGTTTTCGAATTTTCGGTGGGTTCTTCTGAAAGGAGTGCTATTAAAGATTCTGAGTTGAGGTTTTATGTTTATTGTAAAGATGAGCCAGGTCAAACAAATATTTTGAAAGCATACTTGAATGAGAATTTATTGTATAGTGAATTATTGGCCTGTATTAATGAAAACTTTGAAGTGGAAATTGATGAAGATTATTTTGAATCTGGCACCAACAGTTTGGAGTTTAGTGTTAGTGGTGGAGATTTCTTGGTTACTGATATAGAGATAGTTAATGAAGTTGAAGGGAAAGTCTATCCATCATATACTTTTTATATTGGTGATTCTATTTATGAAGAAGATTATGATTACTACTTATTTTTGGATATGTATGGGGATGAGAAGATTGCAGATATAATTGTTAATGATGATATTTTGAGTCTTAATACTGATACGAGTTTGAAGGAGTATGATCTAACTAACATTCTAAAGAAAGGAAACAACTTTATTGAGATAAGGCCATACACCGATTTTAGTATTGATACTCTAAAAATTGGGTACGCATGATGGCAGGGATATTCTCAAAAGAAGAAAAAGACTCTTTTAAGGAAATTGAAGAGGGGCAGGATAGAGTTGCAGGTAAAAAGAAGAGGTTTGGTTGGTTTCATAATTTATTGGAAAAGGGAGGGAGTAAAGGTAAGGGAAGTGGTGGCAAAGGTAAGGGATTTGGTTTAGCTAACCTTATTGCAGTTTTAATTTTAATTTTGGGTGTTGTGTTTTTATTTGTTAATGTTTGGACAGGTTCAGGTTTAATTGTCTTGGCCTTGTTTTTGATGTTTTTTAATAGTTTAGATAGATCAAGGGAAAAAATAAGTGTTCTTAAGGGAGTGGGTAGACTTCTTTTGAAAATTATATTGATTGGGGGGATTATTTGGTTAATTTTCTTTGGTGGAAACTCTGCATGGGTACAATCCAATATTATTCCTGCGTATACAAGTGTTAAATTAGGTGTTACAGAATCCGGAGTGGGAGGATTTTTTTCTAGTATCTTCAATCCAGGTGATGAGTTGAGAAGATATGGTAGTTTTGAAGATGAAAAGCTAGTAAGAGAAGGCATTGGGGTGGAAATGAGTAAATTGGAGACAACCGAACCAAGATTTCCTTCAGGTGGCCCAATTACTGTTCAGAGTAAGATTGAAGCTACGGGTATGTCTGATGAAAGCTCTGACGTTCATTTTAAATGTGAATTAGATACTTATACGGGCGAGATTGGAGTGGATCCTTATGGAAAAGGTGTTGCGGCCATATTACCTCCAAGGGGAGATGATCTTGATCAAACTGTTAGGTGTATATTTGAAGAGGGATTAGTTACAACTACTACCTCCGATACTAAAATTGCTAAATTGACTGCTACTTTTGAACGGTTTTTTGGTCAAGCTATTTATCCATTGGTTTTAACTAGTTCTAAAGAATCTGCAGAAAGAGTTGATCTTAAGGAATATTCTTCTGATGAAACGGGCGTTTTTGTAAACGATATTGGATATTCTATTGTTAGTCCGGGTCCGATAAAATTTGAAGTTGGTATTGATAAGGAGCAACCGTTTATTGACGAAGACATTGCTTTTTTAGAAGTTAATATTGAGGCAGATAGCAGGATAGATTTAAACGAAATTGATTCCTTGGGTTTGTTCGTTCCAAGCAGTTACCTCAAACTAAGGACCGAGGATAGCGATAGGTGTGATTTTGAGTATGGTGGAACATATGGGGAGTTTATTGTTTATCAACCAAATGAAGAAGCTCTTGAAAAATTAAATAAGGAATGTAAAACAAAAAGCTGCAAGGATGGAAAGAAGGAGATTACATTGAGTTGTTATTTTGATGTTGATACGGGGGATTTAGAAGAGGGGGATTTGATAGGATCTAAAAATATTCTTTTGGAATCATATTACAGTTTTGATATCTATACTACTGCTGCCGTTACAGTAAGGGTGGGTGCTGATAGTTAATTAGAAACATTTTTAAACATCTTTCCTATTTTTATAAAATATGAGAAGTATAGAAATTTCCTTGATTTTACTTATGGGTTTTGCTTTAATTATTTCTGGGTGCGATCAAACTTCTACGACACAAGGGGCAATTGCTGAAGGAGTTAATTTTGATTTTGAAGAAGGTTATCCAGATAGTATTTTAACTGAGGGAGAGAATTTTAATGTTAACATAGAGGTTTCGAATAGTTTGAGTTCTCCTGTGCCGTTTGATATATGCCTATTTGGAGATAGGTCAGAGTATTATGGGGGAGTTCCGGTTCAGGGAATTTGTAAAACTGGTTTAACTGTAGACCAATCTTATGAAAATAACCAAGGAGTTATTTATCCATCTAAAAGAGATATTGTTTTTCCTTCGGCCGGCGAATCTTTTGTTTATATGAATCTTGATAAAACAGTTAGTTTTACAAATCTTCGAGTGAATCTTAAATATGTTCTTGAGACGGAGAGTAGCCTCGATGTTTGTGTTTTAAGTGGGGGGGATTATGAATCTACTGGTGATTTTGAATGTTTGCCGGAAGAGA